>JAAUYH010101590.1_pt1 | contig 10988 bp, 1 predicted proteins | sample 7278061 | NCBI WGS metagenome assembly JAAUYH01 (sample SAMN14350203, study PRJNA611818) | marine sediment metagenome | isolation source: surface marine sediment (0.6m) | place: French Polynesia: Moorea | collected 2018-08 | reverse complement strand
CTGATATTCCTGAGAGTGAAATTAACAATCCGTTCTTCGTCTAACAATCCTACCTTGGCAGATCCAGGCATCATGATGGCAGTTCTCGGAGCTAGTGAGAACAAATTTTGCGACGCTCGCCTTGCTTGAGCAATGCGCTCTTCAATAGTAAAAGCATTTAACAGCACACTTGAGTCTTTGTTTTGTTCGCAAGCTTTTCTTCTCTTTGCTGTTTAGATACTTTCCAGGTTTCTAGCAATCTAAACTTATAGCGAATTCTACCAGTCCGCTGTTGTTACTACATACATGCCAGTTTGTTTCTTTAACCGGGTTGTCAATGAACTATTTCAAATTCGTACGCATCTTCACAAGAACATATGTTGCTAGAACGTTTCGTAGTGAGTCTTCATTAATTTTATGACACCCAGTTTTAGTCGGGTAAACGAATCCCAACTTTCTTTCTACCAGAGGTGTGCTGCAGTTTATTGCTACTGCAATGTATTGCAATAGAGCACTAGATAGTAACAATTGGAAAGCTGATCTGATACTGCAATCAATACTGAAATCCTGCAGTTTATTGGAGTAACTACTGATTGTATCTTAAGCAGCTGCAATATGATTGTGACTGTTGGAATGTGTAGTTGTCCATGTAACGGTTCTTTTGGACCGTAAATGGACGAAATGTGTACTTCTTGTTTTCTGCTTCATGTTTCACTTTCAGGGACAGAAATACGTCTGCGCTCGACTTAACTTTCCACGATTACTCCCGTCTCTTGATTGTCCTGTACTCCTTACATGCATTTTAATCACCATAAATTCCGTTAATGCATTCACGGGAGGAGCTGTGACACGTTTTACAAAACAAGTTGTCTTTGCCACAGATATCCTTTCTTGTGTATATTTATTTAGTTGCGATGATTCACTCTTTTGTATCTTTCTCCTTGGCGCTCGATTAATCTGTTTGCAGTCTCTACTCTATTTACGGTGACCTTCCTAAGATCTAAAATTAAATTGCAGTACGGATTTACAGGAAATATAGATATTGCAATACGTATTGATCTGAAACCAACCCATTGCAATCATGATTGCTGAAATAGAATTGCATGATGTTTCCATTGTAACTGTATCAAATCATTTCAATTGCCAAAAATAAATTGTAACATACCTCTGCTTCCCAGGTAGTAGAGTTTAAGTTCCGTGATTATTCTAGATGCAAAGCATAAGGCAAACAGGTTTCGAATCTCCTTGCAAAGTTTTGTGATTAATATTAAAATTTGTATTCAAGCCAGCTGTGTCATTTTTCATTGGTCAAGAATGTGTATCGTAATTTTATTTAGAAATTCTTCAGTTTTTCGATTAATTCATATATCAACTCGAATTTTGACTTGCTGCTTACAAGGTTCAAAATGTTAGAGTAGACAAGTTGATCAGTTTGGCTCTCACTGGCAGCATACTTCAAAAAGGATATTCTCCGACTTCGGGCTCGCTGTCGTTTGTAATATTTTCGTACTCTCTACAGTCAACACTATGGCACGTTTCAATACAATTACTTAATATTCAATAACACTTAACTTTTAGGGGATGTCTGCAATATTCTTCTGGACTTAGAATAGTTTGCTTAATGAGTATTGCGATTTAGAAGAGCCTAATACTGCTTTCGTGCAGTAACTTCTAAGCGATATACTACTGCACGGTGATTGCTTCATTCCATTTTTCTTAACCATGTTTATCATTAGCGATATCAAATATGCTACGGAAATAGAATCGAGCCACTCGTAATTAAGCAGCTAGGTTTGATTTTTCGTGATTGAATTGACGAAAGCATATAAAATATGGTCTAAGGAACGAAAATTATAGACTTTCATCCAGTTCTCCTGCCTAACTCAGCCTCCTGATAGGCATAAATCGGCGACCTGTGCGGATTTCCTGAAAACCTGACGGTGCACTATAGCATAGTTGGCTTGTTTTACTATAAGTTTGAGTACGTTGAAGCTCTTTCTGCGTTAAGTCATTCACTATTCGGCTCAATGAGTTCATTCAAAAATTGTAGTTTCTAAAGAGTTTCGCCGATAGAATTTTGCATATAAAACGTTGGTCTGTCGCTCTACGAGATTGCAGGTGCACGACAATTGAACTTTAGTAGCTTGAAATGACACTATGCATCAATTGGGTAAAAATTCAGCACTTCTAAAGGGATTTTTGTGTGAAAATCATTTGAAACATGTAAATTCAAATAAAAATTTTGACATGGCAAATATATTTCTTCGGTCTTTGATTTTCGTAACAGTGTTTAGAATCTTACGCTATCCCGGCAATAGATCTGATTCATCACAAACCACACTTTGCGACGAAAACATAAGGAGAAATATCTAGAAAAAGAATTAATTGGCCACCACCCCTTCTAGGCGATCAGCTCTCTTTCAAAGACAAATATCAGAGATTCTGGAGAAACAAAACTATGGCTATCCTATGTTCAAGTAGTGAATTTGGATTTCGTGAAATTTATTCGAGATTGAATACAATCTCTGTCAGTATTAAAGTTGCAGTCGGACTACTAGAGTACAGTTGGTGTTTTAGGATATTTTCCTCAACAAGCCGAACGAATTGTACAAAAACATCATGAACGAATCCAGAATAGCCAGATGTAGTTACATGAGAAGTAAAATATTTCTATGGAATTATACAAGCAAGTAAAAGGCTGGAATGATACAGAAATAGCCCTATTCTAGCATTGCTTTGAAAAAAGAGCAGAAATGTTACGGTTTCTATAGCCAATTAAGAGCAAAGGTCGTAGACTGTGTCTTCACTTGTTATCACTTATGAGCAGATAGATTTCAGCAGTATATGTACATTTCTTTGCATTTACTTACAGTATCCTTTCGCATAGAATGCTGTGTACTGAGCAGGAAATTAAATTCAAGGCCGAATTTTTGACTAAGGCTATATTAGCTAATCATGATTATTATTAGCATCTGCAAGAATCATGAAGCACAATGCTAGAAACGGTTAGCGGGAGTTACCGAAGCAATTTGCGATTTTCATTACTTAATAGGAAGATTTTCTTCAGCGCCTTTGATATTCCTCGCAGCAAAATTAGATCAATTAGCCTGCCCTGTGCCGAAATTTACTACTCGTCAGAAGCATTCAATGGATCACACAATATCCATGGCATGTATTAAGATAAAGCACGAGAAAGGAATTAATGACGAGATGGAGAATTGATTTTCTGTAGATGGTGTGTAAAATTACAGAAAACCTATCAACGAGCTCTCTAACAACAAAATTTCTCCATTTAAAAGTTAAATTTTCAATAGTTGGGGTTGACACCACTCGCACCGTGATAGTTCAAAATCCTGTATATGATTTATTGTCTAGTTCTATAGTTACGGAACTGCAGATTGTTTTCCAAAGGCTGACATATCTGAAATTCAGTAGTGGATTGTAATCTGTTCGTTCAGTATGAAAGGGAACTGCTAACCATGCCTGCGGCTACCATTCACACAACTAATGCTGGTACTCCACAGCTATTTCATCAAATTGAACCCTAAGTCAAATCGAGAAATTAGAACACAACGTATTTCGAAGGCCACATTATTTTTGCAGATAATGCTGACATGCTTTGATGTGTGTACTGCTTTTGCAACGAAGTGAGATTTCAGCCACTCTCTATGTAGCCTATTCTAATTTAATTTAAATAAAGTTTAAAGTAATATTATAAGACTAGCGAATACGTTTTTGTTACAAGACTTAGCACCCTTCAACATTCCTTTGACGGAAGACTAGGATTTCAAATTCTATTAAAATTACCTATCATGCATAGTTTAACTGAATTACAGTATTTAAACTGTAAAAAACACAATGTATATTCGTGGAAAGTTTGGCTTCAGATCTGTGTCAGCAGTTTGCGCACCCGACTTCGGTACTATGCAGAGTGAACCGATTCTCGTCTGTACCGACTAGAATCGTACACGGCTCAGCCCGTGTATATCGATCGAACTCCGGACTTTTTTATCCTAGTGCTGATCCATCTCGTGCGTTCCATTTCCGCTTAGATCACCCAACCCCGTGCGTTGAGGACTGACCTTGCGCATCTTTCTTTCTGCTCGGCTTAGCACTTATGTGAGTGCGCAGCCCATACTACCAAGGCGATCCTCAGCCATAGGACTTATTTTACTGTTATTTTTCACTTTGCGAAAAACGGTACTCCTCGCTTGGTCGAGAGTTCTCCGAATACCAGCTTCTTGATGCTGTAGCGATGAAAATCCTACTGTGTTATAGTTCCCGTGCTTGGTTGTTGTTCGTTTCTTTACAATAGAGTTTAGTCGTGCCGGTATAAAAATCAGCTCTTCAAATTTTAACGCTAAATGAAAATAATAAATTACGTTTCTCTCGTTGAAACCTTAAAATACAAGACACGATCACTCCGATATTTCCTTTCCTTAAAATTTCTCTGCAGAGAATTTACCCTTGTTATCGATGTCTTGCAAGTCAACAATTCATCTTTTGTGCGTCATGTTCGGGATGAGGTGACCTTTTGCTAGCGTGGCAACCGTACACAGGATGTGTAGCAAGTAGCATACGGCACACTGGTATGAAATCCTTAATGGTATTTCAAATGTTTATTTTATATTAATCTATATTATCCAACCGTAATTTTTGGAATTGACTCATATGATTGACCGTGGCGTAAAATGGAAAAACGTTTAATTCGAGCATTTTTCAGAATTGTTGAATTACAATCTATATAACGGGAGTGATCAGACACTCGCCGTAATCAAATTTGGGAATCGGGTGAGATGCTCGGGGCTGAACAAGGGTATTCCGTTGCACCAATACTTATCCATATGGACGCAATTCAAGTTACGGATGCTGAGATGTGCTTATCCTATCAAACCAGCGGTAGATACATGAAAATATACGCTTTGATTTTATCCTCAAAACTGCTGATCATATAAGTAAGTGCAAGGAAGCTCAAAACCTATACATTAGGCAACTGTTCGTTCTCATACTTTAATTCTGTGCAGAATAGCTCTGACTATCTGAAGAGCATTTCTACTTATTTCGAAGCCAGAAGGCGTACTTACCGACTTCTACTCCGTCTCGTAGAGCGCTTCCGCTCGAATCGCATGATCTCTCAGTTAGAAACATGCGATAGTGCACCGGTCTTATTGTTCAAGCCATATTGTGAATACGCAGCCCTCACCGAAAAATTAGTACCTAGTACTAGGACCCTTATTTGTATGTTCTCACAATTTCTAAGAACTAAGTATCCATTGAAGCTCAATAGTTGAACTGAATTAGAATTTTCAAGTACATCTGTTGTAAACTGGTCGTTTCAATTATTTAATTTAGAAATAAAAGGGAGAAAATTAGCAGCAGAACATAAAAAGAAACCGCTTTATTACTTCAATTGTAAATAGAGTATGGTTCAAAGAAATTTTAAAAATCGGTTCTGTTGCCATGAATAAGAAATTTTCAAGTTCGCTCGAAAGGAAGATTATTTGATACTGAAAGAGTACGTTGAAACCGTGCGGGCTCTTGCTTCGTCTATTTTGAAAAAGCACTTCATGATACCATTTCTCGTCCTGATTTAAATTTTCGCGTTCTATAAGAATCGCTCGTTTCGTCATCACGCGTAAGTTAAACAATGAAGAATATAAGCAGGTATTGTCAAAGTACATACACGGTCAAACTAAGTAAAATTTTTTCATTTGCTCAGATTTCATACTTCATTGTCCATATGCAACAGAAAAAGGTTGCCCAGCATGATGAAGCCTAAAAACTGATATGCAAGTATACCGGGATTGTACAGCTTCATCGATCTCCGAACAGAATAATCCAAGTAGCTCTGAGCATATTTGTTGATCATTCAGACCCTAAGCTACGCATTTCGAATGCAGTTTGGAAGAAGCGGATAGTAACATCGTAGACCCGATCATTTTTATACATATTTCACCCAAATATTTTTCAAGGGCTCATTAATTGCCTGGAATCAGACATCACAGTGCATATGGATATGAAATACTTTAAGCTACAGTTGTGCGTTCAATTAGTATACCGTTGTCGTATTTATGCAAATTTCTATAGAAAGGGCTGCAAATAGCGTGCTAATGCTCAACTGTACGATATAGCTTGTTTCTTCTCCGATCATTATTGATCGACAGCCTAATTGACGTTCGGCTCACTACTTCATGAGGTTCATTGGCTTTCTGCCTAAGCAATTCGTGCGCCATGGAGCCGTGTATAAGTAGGATAGGGACAGTTCAGTTGGAGGAACACTACAAGACGAAGAGATAAAACTTTATCCCCTGACTTTTCTACAATTATAGCTGCATTATGCAATATGTACTTCCTTTTATATTATCAAACCTTGCGCCGAACCTTTAGATATAGCGCACAGACACCGGCTGGTTGTCGTATCATTTTCAGACAGGCGGGACGTGGTTTATTGGATGGCAATCCGTTTCGGAAAACAGGATCCGATCGATCGAATTGCCCGAAAACAATGAGCACGCATCGTCGTGAAGCATCACAGTAGCAGCGAACTCATAATTAGGTATTAGAAAATCTTACAGCCCTCGGAAGTTCTAGTTTGTGTATTTCTTCGAGAAATTCTTTCGATGTTGGTCACAAAACATTTTGTGTCAAATCTGTGGGTACAGTGATCACAAGATCGACTTCCTCATTGAGGTTAACCAATTGTAGTTAATTGTCTACCCTTGTGTGTTGTATGAAATAGTATAAGTAAATGTACCTACTACTTCCTCTATCTCTTTCTCATTACCGCCTTCATTCTCTTCCCAACATCCTAAACGAAATCGTGAACCATTGGTCCGCTGCATGAGCTGCGAAATGTATTCTGCATAGTAAGGGTCCGAATTTAGTGCGCTTGTAAGATTGTTATGCACCACTCGAGACCATAGATGATTGTATACAGTGTTTTCATTTTCAATGCATACATATTATAGTAGTACCAACCTTTTCGATTAACTGTTTTTTCATGAAAAGAGATTAAATATTGTTCCAGAAAAAACAGGGAAAGTTCGGAACATTTCAGCGTTATAACTTGCATTTTTTCTAGGCATTGATAAGCCACGTGTCATTCTAGCAGCTACTCTTAGTACTATGAAGTTGTTAAAGCGAGCAAAACTTGTGAAGTGATTGGAGGGCAACAAAAAATTTCGTAATATTCGATATCTTTCTAGAAAGATTTTCAAAAATTCCGTTCAGCTTTCGCTCTTTTCTTCAATTCGGATGTCTTTGATCGCAAAACCCAATTTTCTTCACTTCGATAAACCTCGATACACGACGAACAATCCTTGAAATAATGAGTTATTCAACTGTGATAGGTTCCTATACGATTTTACGGTAGTGACTACAGCACTCGTATATTTTCTCTTTTCTTGAATTAGAATTTAAAAACTGTTGATACGGCTCGAAGAAATGAGATGAGGTCAATTCAACACAACTTTGCTACTTTATTTGATTATTCTTGTCTAATCAAACATGCGTGGTGTAAAATTCTCGGATACTAGTTACTTTTGTGAACGTTTACACATGCAAAGAGTTTATTCGTCACTTTATAGAGGAATTCGAAAGTAACGTTCTTTCGCCAGTTTGCGACGGATATAAAACAAGAGGAAACCTCGAACTACCTTGAAGTTACTGGTAAGGAAAATATCGAATGTGACGAAGATGCAAGTTCAGTGTAAATGCTTTTACGATAGAGGAGTTAATTGCTTGTACAAAGCGAACGCATTAAGATTTTTTCTCGCAATCTTCGAGAAGTTACATCCTGTTGAATGCATGATCTAGCCTAGGATTACTAGACGAAGAACGGGTTATTGATTTCACTCTCGGGAATACCAGAGTTGCGGGCAATGATCATCTTCATGATAGAACCAAGCTGGTTGCTATTTCCAACGAGCTTTTGAATGGTAGGAATATCTCGTGTTTGCTGAGGGGTGAAGTACTGGGGGCGTTCAAAGTAGAAACGGTCACCGTCACGAAGACGGGTGAATTCGCTGCGAACAATAGTGTGGAACAAGGCACCGAGGGAGCTGCCAGCCACGTGGTCCTCACAGATACCACAGATCCAAGTGTCAACATCGTCGATGTTACTGTACACCGCTTCCAGTCGTGCTACGACTTCTGAATCCGAAGAGATTTGCGAGATTGAAGTGAACGGAGCAAGACCAAACGTTTGACGCACTGCATTGCACGTTGGCAAACCGTGATCACGTCCACGCTGGACATTCAAAGCAGGAAGGTCGAGCTGCTCCGTGCTCTCAGGCTCATCGATCAAGAAGTTGCGGACTTCACCAGTGATTCCATTGTCCACTTCTGATGCAAAGCCCGTCAACATTCCTCGGAAAAGGCCGTCAAGAGTGTCCTGCTCGAATGCTTCCGGCGAGAAGAAAGAATCTCGCAGGAGGCGGTTGTTCGTGACCCCTTCCGGGGTAATAGAGGCGACAGTGGTGTTGAGGAGAGTATGACCCACTCGGAATGCAGCGGTGGAGAATTCATTCGAGATAACACCCTGCACGGTGGGATCATAATTTTGGTAGTCTGCGAGCTTGCTGCCAGTCAAAGCCGGGATGAACTCGTGGTACACCACGGCTTGGATCTCTGCAGCAACAATGTGGCGAGCGAGCTGATAGATTTCCTCATCATCGAAGTTAGGGTACGCCGCTGCAACTTCTGCAGCCACAGTATTGTGTTCCCGGGCAAAGATAGTGTGTACTGAAATGAGGTTTCCGTTCTCGTTTGCACGAGCGTCACCAGCCAAGAATTGACCTTCCTCATTTTTAGGAAGTAAGTTGCCAGGTAGAAGAAGACGTCCACCAATCAATTCACGGAGCTCTAAAGCCTCGTTTGTTCCCACGCCGTAGACACTTGAGCCATCCACATAGCTGGAAAGCTCATTGAGGGGTGCTCCATTGCTCGTCACACTCTCGAAGAAGGGAATATGCTGTTCTTCGGTGAAAACAGGGTCTCCAGACGGAACAGGAATGTCAAGCTCTTTGGTTCTATCAATAGGAACGAATGTGACAGTGTGATCCAAAAATTGGCCGAAGAATGTCACAAGTTCGGACATTCCACGATCATTGGGAATAGTCGCTGGTTCTTCGCACACAACGTTAGAGATAGTGCGTGGGTTCGGGCCGGCAAGACCAACGTCGAGAGGTCGTAGCGGGGTAGTTAGAAGAAGGAAAGGTTGATCAGCAGCACCTTGCTCGGGTTCAGAGATTCTATTACAGAATCCATTCTGTGTTCGGAACTGGCTACTGGCAATAGCTCCACCACACTGGTTCGGAAATACGCGAGTCCGACGGGAGCGGCGATTAAGAGATCTGAAACTGTTGAATGCTCTTTCGTTTGTAGCTTGGCGCATAGTCATTTTAGGAGAAAGACTCCTGAAATTGGTGGGAAAACCTGAAATCGGGAGAGCCAGACATAGTAGAAGAGTCAGAAATAGTGCAAATTGCTTCATCTTGGATATGCAAGGTGGAACTGTGTGACTAGACTGGGATTTGACGTGAACGGCTTATATACTATTCCTCGGAGAGTAGATGAGGCATGAAAAGATTTTCCTACTTTCGTGCCTTTCCTCATACTGCGTAGGAAAATTGATAAACTGAGCCTCGATTATCAAATTTGAATCCTACTCAAATACAATAAAGTGAATTTTTATAAAAGTGATAGGCTTACGAGCGCGTGGCATTCTTTCTGAGGAAGGAAACCTTCGGTTTTCCTGGACAGTGTATCAACCATTTCTCGTGATAGAAATAAAAGCGTCAGTGCACAGAGAAATCGGTAGAAAGGTTTTGAATTGGGCAGGAGAGGATGCACATTGTCTGTGCTCTATCAAAAGGCGAAGTAATTCGGGCCGCTATCAAAGCTGACATCAGTTGAGACATATTGTCGAGTCAAATTTGATGACATGATTTCATGGACTTGAGGTGTCATAGGATAGTAGCCCCCTTCCGGTGCAAACATCTCGCAAGAAGGTATGGAACTGTCCACGAATGAAAACCTGTGTGTAACTTTTCATGCAGGAAAATCAGTTGGATACTAGTCATTACTGCACACAGAACTTGCCAACGCGCAGCCATGATATAGAATGACGTGAAGTTGAATTGGTAAGGTATGCTACGCCAGGCAACCAACAAGTCAGAAGCTTTGAGAGTTTTAAAGGTAAAGCCGAGGGAATATCTTTTCCGTCTGGAATCAAATTATTGACGCAATTCGCAGATATATGATGAGATCTTTAAAAGCCTGTGTACACCCGTATTGTGTTTTTTGGAAGCAAGAGGGCTTAGTCATTTTCTCCATGGCTGTATGACGGTTCCAAAACCGTTTGCACCTTCAATTTAGACGCAATAGTTGTAATCTGCCAGAGCCTTTTCTCTTTTGGGACCTTCGAAATGAGTACATTGCGGCATCAGCGAAGTGTGTGGATCGAATTCACTCCGAAAGATATCTTCGAGGAAACATCACAGTCTGCGTATTGTTTTTTCTGTTGTATATAATAAATTAAGTTAGAAAATAGTCAAACATCGTTGTATTGGTTAAATAACCTCGAAAAAGACCAAACATTGACCGTATAGGACGGTAAAACTACAGGCACGTGGCACTGTTTCAAGTGAACGAAGGCTTCTGGATTGCGCTTGAATGCCTCGTAAGAATTTATGCACACAAAAAGCATTCAATTCAGTCACTAGAATCTAGAAGTATATTTTCAGAAGTTGAAAGAGTATCCTTTGATTCAAATTGATTTTGAAATCAAACCATTTCTATTTCTGTGGAGAAAAATGAAGGTTTCGCATAAGATACAACCCCGCCGATAAATCTCAGGTGCTCTATGAACCACAACTTGAAGTAGAGCTGTGATAGGAGTTCATTCATTAATTTGCAAGTTGTAAAAACATAATGTGTGGTTTCAGGCACGCCTCATATATCTTTTGGATAACGCAACAAGGCCTAATTCATACACATCGTGTTGGATG
>JAAUYH010206801.1_pt1 | contig 10989 bp, 9 predicted proteins | sample 7278061 | NCBI WGS metagenome assembly JAAUYH01 (sample SAMN14350203, study PRJNA611818) | marine sediment metagenome | isolation source: surface marine sediment (0.6m) | place: French Polynesia: Moorea | collected 2018-08 | reverse complement strand
CCAAAAATGAAACCACAGATGGTATTGTTAAAAGCAACATCGCTTCACTGATGTTCATGGTAGGGGAGACCAGAGGATTGAACCACCATGGTGCAGTAAATGCACAACCTTTCTTGTGGATGAAAACCCCTATAGATAGCTCCTTTTAACAGTGATGTTATTGGGACGGCTTTTAGCCTCTATTTGGTTAGTAAGCAGAAGAATTGTATTTAGGGAAGTCACCGAGTCCCGAGCCTACACAAGACACAACTATGTGCAACTTTGTTTAGGTTATTAGTAGGTGATAGATTTAATAAGTAATGAGTAATAAGTAATGAGTGTCCTAATCTAAGTGCGTAGTGCTATAGTGGTGAAGCAGTACGATCTTAGTGGTTTCTTCTAGAAACAACTGCCGAAAAGTTGTACCGACATAAACTAGGTGAAGGTATTAGAGTCGAGAAGGTTTCCTCGGAAGTTTATTCAAAAGTCTGTAGTTTGACATTTGTCAGACTTGAGACTGTCACTAACATCTCCCGTATAGTTTCCGCTTCTCATAATTCCTAATCCTAGAGAGATGACAAGACACCTTTGAGTTTTAGTATTAGGGCTATACACGACAATTGTTTTCGCACTATTAGTATTTCCTTTAGCGGAAAAAACAATGTTAGGATGACTGTTAGTTTTGAATAATACTCCCTCAGGTAGTTTTCTTTCCCCCAACAAACAGCCAGTATAGTTACCTTTTGCATCAGGAGGACTAATTTTAACTTCTTGATTAGTTGTATCTAGGCGAATTTTACAACGTCTCCCTCGACGCATAGCTAGTCTTTGTGATTCTTTAATTGCTCCTTTAAGTTGAACAAAGCCGTTTTTAACTCGATTTTGATTAAATAAGCCGATCGTGCTAGGAGCAGTAACCGCAGTCAAAATACTAACTACAATTACTGCTAGTAACATTTCTGTAAGAGTAACACCGCGATCGCTTTTTTCTCCTTTCTTGATGTACTTTAACAGCATAATAGCTCTTATTCAGATTTGATACTTAATTTAAAGCGATCGCCTTTTTTGTTACTTCAAGTATGTTTTCTACAGAAATATGGGAAGCTTGAGTTAGTATTGTAGACTTACCCAAACTACAACACTAATTGTCTTGAACAGTCACTAGTATAATTTGGTCTTGTAAGTCAAAGCCTGGATGAGTTGGATCTTTTTGACCAATTTCAAAGACTAAAAGATATTGGTTAGATTTCAGCTTAAGTTCATCGTCTTTATCGAGAAAACCTTCTGTTTTTAATATATCTTTCAGTTTCTTAAACTGTTTGGTTGGGTCTGTTAAGCCGTTTAAATTCCAAGATTCAATATCGCTAAACTGTGACTTATCTCCCAGTAACTTAACTTGGTCTGCTGAAAAATTACTAGTATCTAATACTGTTACTGGATTTTCATTTAAATAGTCTTTTGATAAATCAATTTCTATCTCTATAGCTTTGTTGTTATTTTGCTCTCCTCCCGTTTGAGGATTACCACTAACATCAAAATAAGAAGAAAAAGGAGAGCCTAAGCCAGTAGTCGAGGGAGCAACTGTGACTTTAAATGGACTGTTAGTACCTATATTTACAGGACTAGAACCAGAATTGACTGTAGCGATTAATGTGCCATCTGTTTGTTTGAAATCTGTTGTTATGGTGCATTTTCCACCGCCACTATTATATTCAGCAATATCGCTGGAACAACCCATTTGGCTAGCAATAATTTTAACTGTTGAATTATTAGAACTTTTTGTTATCTCGAAATCTATTTTAGATTCCTCACCATCTAAATGTTCTGCTTCTGCCCTCGCATAAACTTGCATATCAGCTTTATATTCATCGCTACTACTACCCGAAAATTTTCCATTTACGTAAATTTTGGCAATTTTTTCACCACTATCGACGCAAGCAGCAAAACCTTTGGCAGGAATAGCTGTTCCACCACTACAACTAGGAGTAATGGTTTGATTATTAACTCTGTCAATTAATGCCTGATCGACCCAATTTCCATTTGTGTAGCTACCACCGCTGGTATCTAGTGGAGGACCATATCTATAAATAATATTGGGTCCAAGCCAAGTGTTGTCGTTATTGGGTTTAGGTTTTACGTAGTAGATGACTTTATCATCTGGATTCTTTTGTCCGAGATTGGGTACATCTAATGCCAGAACTGCTTCTTCTCCATTAGTACCAAAACCAGAAGGTAGGTTACTAACACTACCAGGATTTAGTTCTATCGTCTCTGCTCTTCTAACTTCATCGGAAATAAATTCTAGGGCGCGGTTAACTTCGGCTCTTCTGTCTGCTTGATTAGTTGAAGTGTTATTGCCTCTCATTAAATTCATTAACCCCATGCCTGCAGCCCCAATTACCACCACAGAAATACCTGCACCAATAATTAGTTCTGTTAATGTATAGCCAGCAGAATGTTTTGGTCTATTAAATAGCTCGATTAATGTATTATTCTTCATAGTATCTATCTAATTTCTTTATAATTAAGTTGAATAGAGTATCTCTCTAACAAAAAATAATTCTCATTATTTTTCTCTAAACTAAATAATCACAATTCAAATAAAATTTATCTAATCTCAATTATTATTCAAAGACATTTTTGAAATATATTTGTTGTTTTATTTTAACTATAATCGAGAGTAATGAGATACATAACCCCCTATAAATAAGCAATTCTTCTCGTAATCTTCAATTAATTGTAAAAATTTATATAGGTATTTCATCCTAAAACTATTTGCGTATTTCTTCGTCAAATGCTCGTAAATTTATCAAAAAAATATCAGTGTTTAAATGACTGAATTTTTAATTTTATTCCGAACTCCCCTTGCTATATATCATATTTATAACAACTATTATTTGAGGCGTTAAGAGAGTAAATACGGAGAAACGATATAAATAAATTGAATTTTAGGTAAATCTAAATAATTAAAAATATCAATATAATTGTAAACAAATAATTTTAATCAGCAGGATTACAATTATCACGATCGAGAGTTGTATTTAAATCACCTGTATAAATACCAGTTTTAACTGAACCAAGGGTACCTGCAATAGCGACACATTTTTTTGTACTATTTAAAGAACTTTCGATGACAATTACTGCATTACTGTTAGTAGCACCTTTATGAGTAAAATTGATTGTTACAGTAGGATCATTAGCTTTTAAAGATACTGTATCTCCCCCTACTAAAGTATTTTCGCCGACATCGCGCTGACTGAGTAAACAACCGCTATCAGGACTAGAAATAGTTTTACTAGTTGTATTAATCTCTACGCTGCAACTTCTACCGCGACGGATCGCTTGTCTTTGGGCTTCTCTTAACGCACTTTCGACTTGTCTTTGGGCTTCATTTATTTGATTTCTATTTAACAATCCCACTAAACTAGGAGCAGCAAGTGCTGCTAAAACTCCAGCAACAATAAGTGTTACCAGCATTTCAGTTAAAGTGAAGCCTCGGTCGCTAATTCGGGCATTCTTCGATCGCTGCATTAGGAATTACCTCTATATAATCTGTGGCAATTGCATCGCCAACTACATTAGTGCCATTGAATTCTTTGACTTCAAAATCAATTTTTAAAACTTTAGCAGTACTATTACCATTACGTGTCCGACTCAATCTGTAAGTTTTGCCTTTACCGTCTAATAGTTGCTTGTCAGTAGGTATAGATGGTAAATTAGTCCAAAGACTTTGAGCATAACCCCCGTTATAGGCAGATGCACTACAAAGGCTATCATTTCGACCTAACTCTTTAGCTGTAAATAAAATTTGTTCGATATCTTCTTGGATTAATTGATTGGCTCTTTGTTTTTCTTGAGCTTTAACTCTTAGTGCAGTGGATAGTACCAAAGCTTGCATAGAACCAATTACAAAAAAAGTAGCAATTAGCATAGCAACTAGTACTTCTAGTAAAGTAAAACCTGCTTCAGATTGTGGCTTTTTAACCAGAATTTTTGTGATTTTTAGCATAGATATTATTCTGCTTCTTGGGTTTCCCAACGAGAAGGAACGGAAATAATTGGGTCAACTTTCATATTCACATTAGAAGTAACCAAATCATCTCTTATATATGTGTAGTTATAGTATTGTTTGGATATTTCATTAGGATCTGAAGAATCTGGTTCAATACTCACCTTTGGTGTCAGATCTTTACCATCCCAATCTTTGACCCACATTGCACCCTTAATCTTTACTTTGGGATTGGTTTGAACTTTGACCGTGGCATCGGGAGCATGAATAAACGCATTAATATTAATTGATCCTTCATTCCCACTTGAACTTCCACTCTTGAAAGTGATTTCATCGGTAAGAAGACCACCATATATTTCTAAAAAATAGGATGGATTATCGGGGTTAATATCGACACTATTAGAACTACCATTGGCTGTAAGGGTAATGTCTCCAGTGGTGAGATAAAGTATTACTTTTCTACCAGCAACAATTTTAATGCTTTCGTTAGTCAGGTCTATATCTCCAACTACAAGATAGTGATAGTAAACTTCTTCCCCTGGGTCTACTTTACCGTCGTTATTATCGTCTTGATGTTCTGAAAAATCTCCTGGGCGCGGTAACGTAATACCATTATTAATATCAGTAGCAAGAAGAGCATTGACATCAAGATCTGGATCGTTATCTAAAGTTGTCGCTGTTGATAAAACAAAAGTCTTCCTATCTGGTTTCATAGGAGTGAGGATAATTGACTGCTTACTACTGTCTTTTAAATTATTGGTAGTGATTTTAGTATCATCTGTAGTATTAGTTTGCGTACAGCCATCGTCTAAATCTGTCACAACTATATTGCCATCAACTTCAAGACCTCTTGCATCAGCTACACCTCCAGAATCACCTGTTATCCACAAAGCAGGATGAAAATGATTAAAATTTTCTGCTAATTCAATTTCGGTAGTATCGGGATTAGGTATACCTGGTTGAATTGGTAAATCTACTGCTACCCGCGCCACTGCTGCTTGCGGATCTCTGGCTAAATTTGTATTACTTTGGTTTACTCTACCTTCTACTATTAGAGTCCCAACTGGTTGACTATCGTAAGTACCAGTACCCGAATTGTAGTTAGAAGTATATGTATAGTCTATTAATCTATATTGCCCATCTTCTGGATTGGCTGATATATTTTGCCAATCTCTTGTCGCCATTCCCGCTACAGTTGAAGCTGGATTTGCTAAACAGGAATAAGTAATATTAGGAATATTAGTCGCCTTTTTCCAGCTTTTCTGGCTACCATTGTCATCACAGTTAGCACCTGTCCACGTACCAGTTTCACAAGCGGGGTAAGTAGCAATAATTTTATTTTGATCTATTAATTCTCGATAGCGAGCAACTCCTATTTCAGCAGCAGCTAAGGCTTTAGAGGTCGATCTTTGACTACTAGCTGTCAATTGCTCGTCACTAGATTGGAAAATACTAATTGTCCCTACCAGTGTCATGATCAATCCCAAAGCGATAACCACAGGAAGAACAAAACCTTCTTCCTTCGGACGACTCAAGAGAAAAACTTTAAATAGAAGTTTCATTTAGAAATAAGCATAAAATTTCCAATAGTACTAGTAGTGTGACTTGTCAGCAAGAAATTAGCTGTGATCTCGATCTTGGAATCGGTGTGATGTTTGCCAATAAATAGTTTGAAGCGATTTATTATCTAGGGTAAAGCTTAAAGCTTCTTAATGTAATTGCATATATTATCAATCGCCATCAAAGAGCGATCGCTTTTATATATTCGCTATCTAGAATAGGAATTCTTCTAAACTCATCAAAGGTCAGAGAATTTGTAAGAGAGCTTGTTCGACTAAAGTATTTAAACTAATATCTCTCTTGGAAGCTTCGATCGCAGCTTTTCGATGCAACTCAGAAGAGATACGTAAATTAAATCGACCAGAAAAAGGTTTATCTGGAGTTTTACCTAACGATTGACAGTCTTCTAAATATTCATCAATAACAGCATGAAAAGATTGTTCTAACTCATCTACCGATAAGCCATCAAAAACAATTACATCCCGTGTATTAATTACTCGACCCACAAATAAACGGTCTTCATTATCAAATTCTACAGTGGCTTCATATCCTTTATAGTTCATAGCTCGACTCCTGCATTAAGTAAAAAATCACGAACAGCTTTGACTTGATATCTTTTCAGTTCTTTTTGAGGATGGGAAGAATCTTTTCAAGCAATGGCAGCTAATCAAGATGATGAGCTTTTAATCGACGATACCATCTCTACTGAATACGATCGAGAGTGGGAATGGTAAAGCGAGGAGAAGTTTATCTTGTTAATCTAGAACCCACTGTAGGCTCGGAAATCAAAAAAAATCGTCCCTGTGTCATTGTTTCTCCCGATGAAATGAACAAATATATCCGCACCATAATTATTGCCCCAATGACAACAAAAGTGCGGAGTTATAAAAGCAGAGTTGAGATCGACTTTGACGGGAAACAAGGGCAAGTAATGCTCGATCGGATTAGGGCAATTGATAAGCAGCGTTTAATTAAAAAATTGGGAACTTTGTCAAAAAAAGAGATAAAAGAAGTCTTATCAATACTACAAGAAATGTTTATTTATTAGTTTTCAACTTATGCTAAAAAATTAGCGATCTATTTACTATATTTAGGACTAATCAACTAGAAATAAGATCGACAGAAAAATTATCTGATGAGTAAAGTTAATTATCAAACAATGAGCCGAACAAGTAAAAATTGTGGCAGAACGTCTATCTCAGAGATTTTTTAACAGTTAATAACTATTTATCAGATTAATTTAAAATTAGCGATCGCTCTTCTCTTTTACGGGCGATCGCTTTTTCTAGAAATCAATTCAAAATCTAAGTTTTTAATATTTATTAAGATTAATACCAGCTTCTTTTGCCATTGCGTTTATTCCTTTTTTCTCTAGGCTTTTAATTGCCTTAGTTGAGAGACGCAATTTTACCCATCGATTTCCTTCGGGCCACCAAACTCGCTTCCATTGTAGATTAGCGTTTTGTAATCTTTTAGTGCGACGGTGAGAGTGAGATACAGCAAAGGCGTTATTGGCTTTTTTTCCAGTTAGTTGACACCTGCGAGACACAGTAATTCTCCTATTTTACATCACGATCTCCTATCATATCAAAGTTTATGTTCAAAGTGATTAGAGTCGATTTCTACTGTCCATTTTTGGGGATAGGTTTTTTCGATGGATCGAATTAATGTTCCTGTGTATTGGGTATCGTTGTAGAGATAAACTTTTTGTTCTGGGTTGAGTAAAGCTTATCTGTGAGCCGACTCTTTTTGAGAATTAGATGTTATATTTGATAGCATAATATCTTATTTAATTAGGTATCCACGGGCGCTCGCTCTAGTATAAAACTTGCAAGGTTTTTAATAGAAATCCCCGCAAGTTTTTTTAAAGAAAGTAGCAAGAGTTAAAATCTCTAAGTCGCTACAATGAATTTATGTCCTTGTAACTTTTTTTGCAGCGAAAAATAGTAAATACACTTCCTACCAGAAAAAATCCGAATGAAGGGGAGAATTCAAAAGGAACGGCTGCTGATGCTGAGAAAGTTAATGAGCTTGAATCATTGTCTTGGATAAATACTGGAATATCCGATTGTATACCACCAAACGCAGTTCCTGCTTGGCTCAGATCAGAACTGTCTATAACGAAGAAGTCAAAGCCATTATTATAACTAAACAAACTTGATGAAATTACACCGTTTTCTATGTTGAAACTATTATTGAAAATCTGGAAAGCTGGCTTGCTAACTAAATTGGAATCGAAATAGCCAAAAGCTCTAGTGCCCAAGGCATCTTCTAACCCAGGATCATTATTAATGATAACGCTATCAGCTGCCAAATTATTTGCACTATCTCCTGGATTGATACTATCAAACCTAATTTCTCCTGTAACTTTACTGCCTGTACCAAATGCACCGCCGTTTATTCCATCCTCATCAGTAAATTCAAAAGTATTTATTAATAAAGCTTTGGCTGGTTGAGTAAAACAAAATGTGCTAGTTGTAGCGATACCAAAAGCAACAGAAATTTTGACTAAACTTTGTAAATGCTTCATTTTTTAGCTTAATTTCTCAGTAACATATACGATATAGTCATATTATTATTTTTTTCTCTGTACCGTCATCTGTATTGGCACTGTCAGTAAGATCGCATATTGTAGGATGGGCAAAATCAAGTTTTAAGCATCTTAGGAAATAGAGCGTTGCATCCTGGATGGATGATTTGATAATATAAGGAATAAATTATCCTAATTGTCAGTCTACTAAAATCAGAATTAGATGATGTTGGGTTTTACTTTGTGCTACTCCATTTATGAGACGCGATCGCACTAGCTCTGTAGTAAGACAGTTCAGTTTCAGCTATTAGTATTTGTGGGCAAAAAATTGTCTATAAAACATTTTTGTTCTGTTGAATTTTGCCAGTTTTTGTAGATTTAAATAAATGGACTGTGTTCTGGTGGCTGTATTTCTCTAAATTTAAACATTAATTTCTCCTTACAAATTCTCCGTTCCAATATTTTTCAAAAGTGCGCTCGCCTATCTTGTAGGTGAAATTGAAACAGGAAAACTAACAAAAATAAAGCGAAGAAAACTTGGTTTCAAATAATAAGATAATTTGAAACTAGCTTTGTCCACTTACATCTTGGTTTAAATGTTGACCAACGGTCAGCGCAGGCACCGTCTTGACAGGAGTGCGCGTTTCTTAGCTGCTGAAACAGCCCTAGGGGTGGAAGGGGGGGTTCTAATAATTTTAAGTATGTATTTCAAGCTTGTCTGTTTAGTTATAAAACCCCCCTCCCCGCGCACCGCTATAATGAGTCCGCGTCGCCGTCAGGCGGGGCGTATAAACACTTGGGGAAACCCCAAGTGACAGCGGGTTGTCTCCCCAGGCGGGGCTTTCAAGGTGCGGAATCCAATTCCGCACACAGCCCCTTGCGTTTATGACCGAGAGGGATGCGCGGGTCTCCCGCGCATATCCAACCCTTGGTGTTGACGGACGTGGCGGTGTAACGGTGACTAAGACAATATTCCTAAAAATTTTTATTTCTCGGTTAACTTAGTCAACACCTGATTAGAACGTTCCACAAAGGTTTTCATTCCTTCTGCATCGAAGGCTTTTTGTGCCATTAAGGCTAGGTCATAAACGTGCTGACACATCAAATTGACTAACTCCCCTGAAGGAGAATCACCAGCACCTTGAATAATCGAACCTTGACTGAGTTCGACAATATTTTGAATCAGAGGATGAGAAGTATTGATCGTTAAAATATGATCTTCAGGAAACGCCATCGTTTTTTCTTGCATCAAAGCAGTCATTTCTTGTAGTCTCCGCATGGCTTCGGGTAAAAGTACCATCGCAGGAGGTGTTCCTTGAGGATCGTCAGATTTGATAGCTTGAGTCTTAATATTTACTCTGGGTTTGTTGAGGGCTTTTTCAAAGATTTCTTTGATTAGTTCACTGCGAGTTTTATTAGTTTTAGGATCGACAATTTCTTGGGCTTTGTCATCTTCAACTAAGTTTTTATCCAGTTCGGAGTCTACACGGGAGAATTTTACGTCAGAATATTCTCTTTCCAAGAAAGGAATAAAATAGTTAGCATCGATAAAGGAGTCCATGTAGATGACTTCTAAACCTTGATTTTTGTAGAGTTCGACGTAAGTTCCCTGAGTAGAAGGATCGCTACAGTAGTAGACGGTATTTTCTTGTTTTTCTTTGTTTCTGTCTAGATATTCTTTGAGAGTAGTATAAGGCTTGCTGGATGATTTATTTTCTTCTGGGGTTACATTTTCCCAAGCATCTCCTGAGTCGGTTTGGACTTCAACTTTGGGAGTTTCTTCACTACTAGCTGTGGTAGCTGCTTGATAAGTAGTGCGGAAGATAATTAAATCTTCTACTTGCTTTTTAAATTTATCGTTTTTGAGAGAACCGTATTTAACGAAAGTACCTACATCTTCCCAACAACGGATATACTCATCCCGATCTTCGTTGTAGAGAGATTTTAGGCGATCGCCTATTTTTTTGGCAATAAAATCAGCTATTCTGCGTACAGTGCGATCGTTGGTTAAAGCGCTACGAGAAACATTGAGGGGAATATCGGGACTATCTATTACACCCCGTAAAGGCATCAAGAATTCGGGGATAATTTCTTCACAATGATCGCTGACAAATACTTGGTTGCAGAAAAGTTTGATTTGTCCTTTACTAAAATCTACATCGGGTTTTAGTTTAGGGAAATAGAGAATGCCGTTGAGTAAAAAAGGATAATCGGTATTTAAATGTACCCATAATAAAGGGTCTTCTTGGAAGGGATAAAGATAACGGTAGAATTCTAAATAATCGTCTTTAGTTAGATTTTGAGAAGATTGTTTCCATAAAGCCTGTTGTTTATTAATTACTTCCCCGTCTAGGATAATTTTAACGGGCATGAAGTCACAGTAAGTTTTGACTAATTGCTTAACTCTAGTAGGTTCGGCATATTCTACTTCTTCATCTTGGAGAGTAAGAGTAATAGTAGTCCCTCTAGTCTTACGTTCGGATTCTGTTAGCTCAAATTCGGGAGAACCATCACAAGACCAGTGTACCGCTTCTGCTCCTTCTTTATAAGAAAGAGTATCGATTTCTACTTTTGCTGCCACCATGAAAGAGGAGTAAAAACCCAACCCAAAATGTCCAATTAAGTCGTTGGCACTTTTTTCGTACTGTTTGATAAAATCTTCTGCACTAGAAAAAGCTACTTGGTTAATATATTTTTTCACTTCATCGGCAGTCATTCCAATACCGTTATCGGAGACGGAGATGGTTTTTTTTGTCTTATCTAGAGTAATCTTAATTTCTGGTTCGTCTAATTCACCGCTGACTTCTCCTGAAAGCGATGCCATTTTTAGCTTAGAGATAGCATCAACCGAATTAGATATTAATTCCCGCAAGAAAATTTCGTGATCTGTGTAGAGAGATTTCTTGATAAT
>JAAUYH010219146.1_pt1 | contig 10990 bp, 6 predicted proteins | sample 7278061 | NCBI WGS metagenome assembly JAAUYH01 (sample SAMN14350203, study PRJNA611818) | marine sediment metagenome | isolation source: surface marine sediment (0.6m) | place: French Polynesia: Moorea | collected 2018-08 | reverse complement strand
GGCCGTCGATCTCGACGCCCTCGCGGGCGATGGTCGCCTCGCCCTCGGCGATCTGCGCCTCCAGGATCCCGCGGACGGCCGTCATCTCCAGATCGGGCACCGGCAGGTTGACCGTGTTGACGTAGTCGTGGCGCAGGTCTGCCGCCAAGCAACCGAGCGCGTTGGTGATCCCCGGGCGCGCCGGCACCAGGACCCGGGGGATTCCCAGTTCCCGCGCGAGGGCCGAGGCGTGCAGCGGCCCGGCGCCGCCGAAGGCGAAGAGCGCGAAGTCGCGCGGGTCCTGGCCGCGGGCCAGCGAGACCAGGCGCAGGGCGCCGGCCATGCGGTCGTTGGCGATGCGCAGCACGGCAGCCGCGGCCCCCTCGGCGTCGAGGCCGAGCGGATCGCCGAGCTCCCGCTGGAAGATTGCGCGCAGGTCGTCCAGAGATACCGGATTCTCGACCGCCAACAGCGCCTCGGGGTTGAGCCGGCCGAGCAGCAGGTTGGCGTCGGTGATGGTCGGGCGCCTGCCGCCGCGGCCGTAGCAGATCGGCCCCGGGTCGGCGCCGGCGCTCTCCGGCCCGACCTGGAGGATCCCGGCCTCGTCGACCCGGGCCAGCGAGCCGCCGCCGGCGCCGATGGTGTGGACGTCGACCATGGGCACGTGGATCGGCATGGCGTACTCCAGCTCCAGCTCGGAGCTGACCGCGGGCACGCCGCCGCGGATCAGGCCAACGTCGCAGCTGGTGCCGCCCATGTCGTAGGTGATGACGTCTTCGATGCCGGCAGCCTTGGCGGTGTAGGCGGCGGCCATGACCCCCGAGGCCGGACCCGACATCACGGTCTTGACCGCGGCCTCGGCGACGATGCCCGAGGAGACCGTGCCGCCGTTGCCCTGCATGACCAGGACGTCGCGGGGATAGCCGCGCTCGGCCAGGCCCTCGCGCAGGCGGGTGAGGTAGCGGTCGAGCACCGGCTGGACGCAGGCGTTGACCGCCGCGGTCACGCCACGCTCGTACTCGCGGTACTCGGAGAGGATGGCGTGGCCGCTGGTGATGTGGCGGTTGGGCCAGACCTCGGCGGCGATCTCGGCGGCGCGGCGCTCGTGAGCCGGATTCACGTAGCTGTGCAGGAAGTGGATGACCAGGGAGTCGCAGCCGGCCGCCCGCAAGGCCTCGGCGGCGGCGCGGACCCCGCCTTCGTCGAGCGGCTCCAGCACCTCGCCCTCGGCATCCAGGCGCTCGGTCACCTCCAGGCGCCGCTCGCGCGGGATCAGGGGCTCGAACCAGCCCTTGAGGCCGTAGGGCTTGGGCCGGGTGCGGCGGCCCAGCTCGAGCACGTCGCGGAAGCCCCGGGTGGTGATCAGGCCGGCGGTCGCGAACTTGCGCTCCAGCATGGCGTTGGTGGTGGCGGTGGTGCCGTGGACGATGCTGCGCACCTGGTCCAGGGGCACGCCGGTCTCGGCGATCGCGGCCAGCACGCCCTGGGCCTGGTTCTCCGGCGTCGAGGGCACCTTGGCGACCCGCAGGCCGGCGCCGGCTTCGTCCATAAGGATCAGGTCGGTGAAGGTCCCGCCGACATCGACCCCGATTACCTTGGTCGCCACAGTCATCGCGAGGTCACGCCGGATCCTTGCCGCATTCAGGCCGCGACCGGCTGGGGGGCGCCGGCCATGCGGGTGTGGCCCTGCAGGCTCAACAGCGCCTGAACGATGAGGCCGCGGGCGGCCATGTCCCGGGCGACGGCGGTGCCGGCATCCAGGGCGCGCTCGACCTGAAGCGGCGACAGCGGCCCGACATCGACCGTGACCGGGCGGCTGCCGAGCTCGTTATCCGGCGAGAGATCGGACGCGGGCAGCCGCAAGACCGCGGGATCGTCGACGTCGACCGCGTTGGCGATCAGGGTCGCCGCGACGTCGGCCGCGGCCGCGCTCTCGGCCAGCACCGTGACCGAGTCGGCGATGCCGAGGGAGAAGCTGCGGCCGCGCCAGCCGCTGGTCGCGATGCCGCGAACCGGACTTTCGGCGGCGATCCGCGAGACGCCGTCGAGGGCCGGGCTTTCGCCCAGCGTCACGATGCCGCTGGTGAAACTCTGCCCGGGCGCGAGGTAGAGGGCGATGTCGCCGCCGTCGTTGACGTAGGCCCGCTCCAGCTGCCGCCCCTCGACCATGGCCGCCAAGACCGCGTCGGCGACGGCGCCGGCGACCGCGGCCATGGGAGACACGAAGACGGCGGCGTGCGGCCGGCAGACCTGGTGCATGCGCCGCGCGATCGGGCCCTGAAGCGCCGTCGCCTCGCCGTCGACGGCGCTGCGCAACAGGGGCAGTTCGGCGGTCAGCTCTTCGAGGATCGTGTGGAAGCGCTGCCAGGCCTGGTCGTAGGCCTGGGTCCGTTCCGCCTGCGGGCCGAAGGCCTCGAGGATGATGTCGATCGGGCCGTGCTGGAGGTGGCGTCGGCAACCGTCCGGCAAGACAGCCATGCAGGGGGGAACGCCGAATCTGCTCACGATGGATCCTCCTCTCCGGCGAGTGGCGCGCCGGGCCAGGGCGCCCTCTCGTGCCAGCGCAGTGTCTTGAGGCGGCCGTCTTGCCCCGCCCCGGCGGCGACCTCCTCGAGGCGCCGGACCGCTTCGACGTGGCCGCCCATTGCGGCGTAATCCTCGAGCCTCAGGGTGAACTCGATGGGCGCGACGATCGCCGGGGTCGGAACGTAACCGAAGGCCTTGTCCGGCAGGGTGGTGACGTCGACCATGAAGGTGATGCCACCACCCGGCCAGACGTAGACCGGCGCGCCGCCGGTGGTGACCCGGGTCAAGGCCTGCTTGACCGAGCGAGTCAGGCGGACCGGGTTCTCGGTCACGCCAGCGCGCAGGCTGCCGCCGGCCCCAGCCATGAAGAGCACCGTGGCCAGGGCCGGTTCGCAGTTCTCGCCGATCCGCTCGACCACGACCTGCAGAGGCGCCGGCATCTCGGCCGGGACCGGGATCAGATCCTCGGCGAGAACGAAGAAGGCGGCATCCTCGCCGGTGGTACTGACCATGAGCAGGCGCAGGCCGGGCCAGGCGACCTTGGGATCGATCTTCTCGATGATCGACAGCGGCTCGGTGATGTCGGTGCCACCCCAGCCGGTGCCGGGCTCGGCGACCTGGAAGTAGCGGCCCGGCGTCGAGCGACGGCCGCGCACGCGGATCCCCGCAGGTTTCATCTCCAGGAAACGTCCGGCCTGGTGCTCGGTCAGAACTCCTGTGATGTGGTCGTCGACCACGATCACCTCGTCGGCGTGGCCCCGCCACTGCCGGGCGAAGATGCCGATGGTCGCCGAGCCGCAGCCGACCCGCATGCGCTCCTCTTGAACGGCGTTGATCACCGGCGCCCGGCCGGCCTGGATTGTCGTCTCGGACCCGCCGTCGATGGTCAGCTCCACCGCTGCGCCGCTGCACAGCTTGAGCAGGGTGTCGCAGGTGACGGTGCCTTCCTTCTTGGAGCCGCCGGTCAGGTGGCGAACGCCGCCGAGCGAGAGCATCTGCGAGCCGTACTCGGCCGTGGTGACGTGGCCGACCTGCTCGCCCGCGACCCGAACCGCCGCGGTCTCGGGCCCGAGGAAGCGGTCGGTGTCGATCTTCACCTTGAGGCCGCAGTAGCTGAAGATGCCCTCCGAGACCACGGTCACCATGTCGACGCCCTCGAACTCGCTGGCGACGATGAAGGGCGCCGGCTTGTAGTCCGGATAGGTCGTGCCCGAGCCGATGCCGGTGACGAAGGTCGGCGCGCCCGAGACCAGGGAACCGTCCCAGTCCTTGCCGCCGAAGGGCACCAGGGCGCCCTCGCCCTCGGCGATCCGCTGGGTGACCACGAAGGGATCCAGGCGGGTGAGCTTGCCGTCGACGTTGCCGTAGCGGTCGCAGGCCCCGCTGCGCCCCGGTCGGATCCGGCAAAGCACGGGACAGGCATCGCAGGTGATGATGCCGTCCGAAGGTTTCGCCGCGTCGTCAGGCATGGCCGTCGCCCTTCTCCCGCCGCGCCGCGCGGATCGCCGCGCGCACCCGGTACGGGGTCGCCGGGGCGAAGCGCAGGCGCAGGCCGGTCGCTTGGTGAACCGCGCCGAAGATCGCCGGCGCGGTCGGGATCAGGGCCGGCTCGCCGATCCCCTTGGCGCCGTAAGGGCCGAGCGGCTCCGGGTCCTCGATCAGGATGGTCTCGATCGGCGGCAGATCGCCGAAGGTCGGGATCAGATAGTCGTGCAGGTTCTCGGTCACGCCCGGCAGGTACTCCTCCATCAGGGCCATGCCGAGGCCCTGAGCAATGCCGCCATGGATCTGGCCCTCGACCTGGATCGGGTTGATGACCCTGCCGACGTCGTGGGCGGCGACGATGCGCCGGACCTTGATGGTCCCGAGTTCCGTATCGACCTCGATCTCGGCCAGCTGGGCGGCGAAGCCGTAGGTCGCGTAGGGCACGCCCTGGCCGTTCTCGTCCAGCGGCTGGGTCGGCGGATCGAAATGGCCCTCGCCGCTTAGCACGTCGCCGAGGTCGTCCGGGGTCAGCGCGGTGAGGTCGATCCGCCGCTCCGCCCCGGCATCGCGCAGCAGGATCTCGCCCTCGCCGAGCTCGATGACGGCGTCGTCGCCGACGTTGCCCAGGCGCAGGATCTTGGCGCGCAGGTCCTCACCCGCGAGCTGCGCGGCGCGGCCGGATACGAAGGTCTGGCGCGAGGCCGAGGATTTGCCGGCGTCCGGTGTGAGGTCGGTGTCGCCCATGACGTAGACGATGCGATCGGCCGCCACGCCCAGGGCGTCGGCGCAGATCTGGACCATGATGGTGTTGGCACCCTGGCCCATGTCGACCGCGCCGTTGTAGAGCGTCAGCCGGCCCTCGCGGTCGATCCCGACCCGCAGGGTCGAAGGGTTGGAGATCGAGGTGTTGCCGCAGCCATACCACATGCAGCCCAGGCCGACGCCGCGGCGCAGGACGCCGGCGTCGTCGTTGAAGGTCTCGGCGGCGCGTCGGGCGTCAGTCCAGCGGGGCTTCAGCGCCTCCAGGCAGTCGGCAAGGCCGGCGCTGGCCTCCAGCACTTGCCCGGTCGCGGTGGAGTCGCCCTTGCGGATGGCGTTGCGCAGGCGGAATTCCAGGGGATCGAGGCCGCAGCGCGCGGCCAGCTCGTCGCAGAGCGCCTCGTGGGCGAAGGCGCATTGGGGCACGCCGAAGCCGCGGAAGGCGCCCGAAGGCGGTCCGTTGCTGTGCACCGCGCGGCTGCGGTTGCAGACGTTGGGCACGACGTAGGGACCCGTCGCGTGAATCGGCACCCGGTCCGCGACCGTCGGGCCCCAGGAGGCGTAGGCGCCGGTGTCGAAGTCGCCGTCGAACTCGAAAGCCGTCAGCCGGCCCTCCGCGTCGCAGCCGGCGCGCGCGGTGATCTTCGCCGGATGGCGCTTTGTGGTGGAGGCCAGACTCTCCGGCCGGCTGTAGCTGCAGCGCACCGGCCGGTCGAGGGTCCAGGCGGCCAGGCCGAGCAGCAGCTGGACCGAGGCATCGAGCTTGCCGCCGAAGCCGCCGCCGCAGGCGGTCGGGATGAGCCGCACCTGAGACTTCTCGATGCCCAGGATGTGGGCGATCTCGTCGCGGTCCATGTAGGGGGTCTGGGTGGTGACGGCGACGGTCAGGCGGTCGCCCTCGCGCCGGGCCCAGCCGGCCTCGGGCTCGATGTAGGCGTGCTCGACGCAGGAGGTTTCCCAGGCGCCTTCCGCGACGAAATCGGCCGCGGCGAAGCCGGCCGCGAGGTCGCCCTTGCGGACCAGACCCTCGGTCAGGATGTTGCCCGGCTTCTCGGCCTGGACCAGCGGGGCGCCCTTGGCCAGAGCCGCGTCCAGACCCTGGACCGGGTCCAGCGGCTGCCAGTCGATCGGGACCTCTGCGTCGCGGATCGACTCGATGCTGTTCCGGTCGCCGATGAGGAGCAGCACCGCCTCGCCGCGGAAACGCACCTCGTCAGCCGCCAGGACCGGCTGGTCCTTGCCGACCGGATAGATGCCGAAGGCGTTGCTGCCCGGCACGTCGCGCGCCGTCAGCAACGCGACCAGACCGGGATGCGCGGCGCGCAGCGGTCCGAGGTCGCCGATGGAGAAACGCGCCCGGGCGTGGGGCGAGCGGAGCGCGCGGATCCAGAGCGCGTCGGCCGGCGCCCGGTCGGCGCCGTAGACCTCGGCGCCGGTGAGCTTCTGCACGCCGTCGACCTTGGCCAGGCGCGCGCCCACGGCTTCGCCCGCCGCCGGGGTCTCGCCGAGGCCGCTGCCGGCGACGTCGAGCACCGCCTCGACGATCTTGCGGTAGCCGGTGCAGCGGCAGAGCACGCCGCCGAGGGCATCCATGACCTCTGCCTCGGCCGGCGCCGGGTTGCGGGTCAGCAGGTCCTGCGCCGCCATCAGCATGCCGGGGGTGCAGATCCCGCACTGCGCGGCGCCGTGACGCTGGAAGGCGGCCTGCAGGGGCGAGAGCGATCCGTTCCGGGCCAGGCCTTCGACCGTGGTCACCGCGCGCCCGGCGACTTGGCCCAAGGCGATCATGCAGGCGCAGACCTGCTCGCCGTCGAGCAGCACGGTGCAGGCACCGCAGTCGCCGGCGTCGCAGCCGATCTTGGTCCCGGTGAGGCCGAGCTCCTCGCGCAGGACCACGGACAGGCGGGTCAGAAGCGGCGCCTGAGCATCGACCGGACGCCCGTTGACGGCGAAGCTGACGCTGGGGGCCTCGAGCTTCACGCTGCGCCTCCCAGGCTGGTGCCGAGCTCGGAGAGGCAACGGCGGAGCGCGGTCTCGACCGCGTCCCAGCGGTACTCGGCCGAGGCCCGGACGTCGTCGATGGGCGACAGCACGGCGCGCAGGTGGTCCGGCCAGACGGCCTCCGCCAGACGGGCGTCGAGGGCGCGGTCCCGCAGCGCCGCTTCCAGTGCCGGCAGGCGCTGCGCCACGGGAGAACAGGCGCCGACCGCGACCCTCGCGCCGGCGACCCGGCCGGCCTCGAGCTCGATCACCACAGCGATCATGACAACGGAGATCACCAGGTAGCGGCGCGCGCCGAGCTTGACGAAGGCGCCAGCGGCACCGGGCCGGGGCTTCGGCACCACGACGCCGGTGACGAGCTCTTCCGGCTCGCGCCGGGTCTCGCGGTTGCCGACGACGAAGTCGGTCAACGGCAGGCGCCTGGCACCGGCGGCGCTGGCCAGCTCGACCTCGGCGTCCAGGGCCAGGAGGTTGGGGATGCCGTCGGCGGCAGGCGAGGCGTTGCAGAGATTGCCGACCAGGGTGCCGGCGTTCTGGACCTGGACGCCACCGACCTCGCGGGCCGCGGCCTTGAGACCGCCGAAGCAGGACGGCAACTCGGCGTGCAGCAGGTCGCTCCAGGTGGTCAGCGCGCCGATGCGCCAGGCCGCGCCCTCGTCCCGGATGTCGCGCAGGTCACGGAGCGCGGTGATGTCGAGAACGTCGTCGTCGAGAGGCTGGCCGACCCGCGCGGGATAGAAGTCGGTGCCGCCGGCCAGCACCGTCAGGCGCTGCGTGGCCAGGGCGGCGAGCGCGTCATCCAGCGTCCTAGGGCGCAGATAGATCGGCATCTGGCCCGAAGTCTCCTCCTGTCCGACCGCGGGCCGTCACGGCCCGGTCCAATGTCCGCTTATTTGTATGTACACAAACAAAAGCACGATAAGCTCAAGTTGCACGCCATGCAAGAAACCGGGCCGAGAATCAGGTCAGGCGCGCGAGGAGGGCCAGAAAGGCCGCGCGCTCCTTGGCGGAGAGCGGCTCCAGGGTCTCCGCCGTGACCGACCGGCCGGCCTCGATGGCCGGGCCCAGCAGATCCTCCGCCGCGCGGGTCAGGCGCCAGAGCGTCCGCCGCCGGTCCGTGGGGTCGGGCTTGCTGGCGATCAGGCCGCGCTTGTCCAGGCGGTCGATCACGCCCTTCATGGTCGCCGGATCCATGGCCGTCAGTCGGCCGAGGTGGTTCTGGGAGACCTCGCCCTGATCGTGGATCTTGACCAGCGCCGCGTACTGGGTCGGCGTCAGCTGATGCTCGGCGAAGTGCGTAGCGAAGATCGCGCTGGCCCGCTGATGGGCCCGGCGCAGGAGGTGGCCGACCTGCGCCTCGAGCAGGTAGTCGTCGTCCGGAGTCGGCGCCGCCCGCGCCTCCGCTGCCCGCTGCCGCTTCATGGGGTTCCTCCGGTTGAAAGTCTCAAAGCAGTATACCCAAAGGCGTGGCGCCACAAGGCCGTGCGGAGCCGGTCCCGCGGCCCCCGCTTGACAGGACAACAGCGGCCCAGTGGATTGGGCCAGAGGTATTCCGCCCACGGCCATGATAAGGGTCTTCGTGCCGCAGCGACACCGGGATCGAAAAGGGCCAGGCGCCGGCGCCGCCGGGCGACTCGAGCGATGGCGCCGCGGCGCGGTCGGCTTGCCGCTCCTGGCCGGGCTCTGCGCGCGCCCCGGCGCGGCGCCGGCCCACACCTCCGAGAACGCCATCGTGCTGACCTTGCCCAGCGACCTCTACATCGCCGGCGGCAGCCTGGTGGTCGGGCTCTCCTTCCTGCTGGTCGCCCTGGTCGGGACCGCGCGTTTCGCCCGGCTCGAGGCCGCGGTCCGGCCGCTCGGCCGGCTGCCGACCGCAGGCGGGGCGGCGCTGAGCCTCGTCAGCTTTCTGGTCATGCTGGCCCTGATCGCCGTCGGCCTGCTGGGCACGCCGGATCCCCTGGCCAATCCCCTGCCGCTGACGGTCTGGACCCTGTGGTGGGTCGGCCTGACCGTGCTACACCTGATCTTCGGCAACCTCTGGGCGGTCCTGAACCCCTGGCGTGGCCTCTACGCCTTGCTCGGCCGACTGCCGGGCATCGGCAGCTTGGTCGCAAGGCCGCCGCTACGCTATCCCGACTGGCTCGGGTACTGGCCGGCGGTGCTGCTGTTCCTCGGCTTCGCCTGGTTCGAGCTGGTCTACACGGCGCCGCAGGACCCGCCGACCCTGGCGCGGGCGGTCGGCCTCTACTTCCTGGCCAACCTGGCCGGCATGCTGGTCTTCGGCGGCGGCGCCTGGCTGGGCCGAGGCGAGGCCTTCTCGGTCTACTTTCGGATCGTGTCCTGGATGTCGCCGCTGAATGGCCGGCCGGACGCAACTGCCGGCGACGCGGACGCGGGACGGCTGCATCTCACCCTTCCGGGCCTCGGGCTGCTGCGGGTCGCGCCGCTGCCGCTCAGCGCGGTCGCCTTCGTGATCCTGATGCTGAGCACGGTGTCCTTCGACGGCCTGTCGCTGACCTTCCGCTGGCTCGGCGCGATCGGGATCAACCCCCTGGAGTTTCCCGGCCGCTCGGCGGTGCTGCTGCCCAACACCTTCGGCCTGCTGGCGACCTTCGGCGCGCTGCTGGCCTGCTACCTGGGCGTGGTCTGGCTGGGGCACCGCCTGGCCGGGCGGCCAGGCAGCCTGGCCGAGGCCTTCGGCGGCTATGCCCTGTCGGTCGTGCCGATCGCCTTTGGCTATCACCTGGCGCACTACCTGACCATCTTCATGGTCGACGTGCAGCACGCCGCGATCGCCTTCAACGATCCCGTCGGCCAGGGCTGGAACCTTCTGGGGCTGCGGGGCGCTCGCGTCACAGCGTCCTTCCTGATGGACTACCACGCGGTGCGCATGATCTGGCAGAGCCAGATCGCGATCATCGTGATCGCCCACGTGGTCGCCGTCGCCCTGGCCCACGCCATCGCGCTCAGACAGATCGGCGCGCGCGGCCGGGCGGTGGTCAGCCAGATCCCGATGACCGCCCTGATGATCTGCTATACCCTGTTCGGCCTCTGGCTGCTGTCGGCACCGGTCGCCGGGTAGAACCGTTGGTGTACGAATGAAAGATCCGGGCTAGACTTGCCGCCTCGATCATGAAGGCGGGCGAAGCGCCGGATCGCAGGACCTTTGATGCAGGGAGGGACTCTCGATGGACAAGCGGGACAAAGGGCAGACTGAGAGCGGCTTGACCCGGAAGCTGTCGCGGCGCAAGGCGCTGAAGGGCGCCGGGGCCGTGGCCGGCCTGGCCGCCGCCGGCACGCTTCCAGGCCTCGGGGCCTTCGCCCAGGGCAGCGACGCGCCGCTGCGCCTCGGCTTCCAGGCCCACCGGACCGGCATCGGCGCGGCCTACGGCCGCTGGTACGAGCGCACGACCCAGGCCGCGGTCGCCTACATCAACGAGCAGGGCGGCATCGCCGGGCGGCCGATCGAGCTGGTGATCGAGGACGACGCGACCGATCCCAAGCGCGGCGCCGAGGTGGTCGAGAAGTTTGCCAGCCAGCACAAGGTCGACTTCGTCTTCGGCACCCTCTTCTCCCACGTGGTGATCGGCTCGGCGCCGCGCGCCGGCGAGCTGAAGATGCCCTACTTCGTGGTCAGCGAGGGCACCCACGTGCCCTCGGGCAGCCTGAACCGCTACGTCTTCCAGCCGGGCATCACCGACGTCCGACAGCAGGTCATCTCGATGGGGCCCTGGATCACCCAGAACCTGGGCAAGAAGGTCGCGATGGTCTTCCCGGACTACGCCTTCGGCTACAACCACCGGGACCACTTCAGCGCGACCTTGGAGCGCCTGGGCGGCAAGGTGACGGCGCTGCTGCCGATCCCGCCGACCGAGACCTCCTACACCAAGTACTTTCCGAAGATCCCGGCCGAGACCGAGGTGCTCTACCACGTCATGGTCGGGCCCGGCGTCCTGACCTTCGTCAAGGAGCTGGGCGAGTTCTTCGGCGACCGGGGCCCGCAGCTCTTTGGTTTCATCGATTCCCTGGAGGCCGTCGACATGGGAACCCCGGGCCTGGATTTCCTGGAGGGCTCGCACTTCTGGGAAGCCCTGCCGCGCTACGCCGACGGCTATCCGACCGAATCGGAGAAGTTCTACCGCGCCAAGGTCGGTGTCGACGCCAACGGCGCCAGCGTCAGCGACCCCAAGGACATCTCGACCTACTCCCACATGTTCGGCTGCTGGGAGACGCTCTTCGC
>JAAUYH010130550.1_pt1 | contig 10992 bp, 6 predicted proteins | sample 7278061 | NCBI WGS metagenome assembly JAAUYH01 (sample SAMN14350203, study PRJNA611818) | marine sediment metagenome | isolation source: surface marine sediment (0.6m) | place: French Polynesia: Moorea | collected 2018-08 | reverse complement strand
TAATCCAAATTCCAAGCGTGCTAATTACCCACGTGTATGGCAATTCAAAATAACTGCTCCTGGTATTGAAGATTGCAATATAACTATGTAACACTGCTTTGTCTTTCTTTTGTGAAAAATAAAATTAGTTATGTCGAGAAGGGGCTCATTATACTACTTTTTAAAGCTGTATATGTTGAAATGTCTAAAGGCAAAAAGAATAGGAATTTGTTTCCCATAGGAACAGACCCGGGGCACAGGACATTTTCTGAAAGTCCTTTGAGAGCATATCTAGCACAATTTATATGCGCTTTGTTTAGCCGAAGTTTCCGTAGTAGCATGAAAGTACAACCCTTTTAAGATTAAGCAATGATCCGGCATTGGTGATACAGCGTCTTCTTAATTAGAAAGTTCCTGAGGATACCGAATCTCGGCCGAAATTTGACCCTGAAGATCATTTTTTTCAACAGAAACAGCACTTCGGAGTGTTTTAGTTTCATCATGGATGCGGAATCTAACTATCTCGTTGATATCACCAAGCTTAACATCTTTTGTAACCAATACTGTTCGTGAATTTAGCCATTCTGTATTGCTCTATTGTTCTTCGATGCCCCCAATTACTGAAGTTCAAAGTTCAGAAAAAGTTTCCGATGTGTTGACATAATTAGGTAGAAGCACTTCATTCTTGTGATCGTTTACTCGTGCCTACCTTCACCCAGGCGCAAAAAAATTAGAGTACTGCAAATTAAATGGATTTGCGTGAGAATCGTAGCGAATTTCTCTAGGCGCTATTCTCAGACAGGCGAAGAATTATAAACTATTCAAATAATGCAGAGGCTTTGATACACCCTTGGGCGATTTCGGATCTTGAGTTATCCTTGATATCCAGCAGGCTTTGACGGAAGCATCCTATGAATATAATAGATTCCCCTCTGAAAATATGCGTACTTCTCGTCATGTCTTAGAGCATACGGAGAACTGCCTACCTGCAATGCTTGTAATTCGTCACCGCTTAATCCCATGCAACAAACTATGCAGCTCGCAGTCTGCGTTCTAGTTGAGATGACGCAGAAATATTGCAGGTGCTCCCATAATCACATGGAACGGAAATCGTTAAGGTCGAATTGGCTGTCTGACCTCCATCAACGAATGATGCAGCATCTACAGATGATGCTACTGCAAGAAATTTCTTAGAACGGAGTCGAAGGAAATCATGAATCGCTCTAGTCAAAACTGTTTTCCCAGTTCCAGCCGGTGAATCTAGGGCAAATGTCTCGGAAGTGCCCGATAGAGCTCCAAAAGCTGATTTATTTAAGTCATTCGCTGTGACACCAGAAAGTACTACTCGTAACACTTCACTAAAGACTGACATCTCATCAGCGTTTACAACAGGAACTGAATTACAGAATCCTTCCAATAACTGCGCAATACTGTTATCAGGAAGTTGGTTTTCCTGGAAACAGGAGGAATATGCATTGGTTCAGAAACACAAATTCAGATAGAGATGCGTGTACTATGAGCTCAAATGCATTCCGACTTCGATGGGAGTGCAATTTTCTGAATCTTGGTTTAAACGCAGACGAATTAAAACAGAAGGTGCTCCACAATATCTATAGCGGATATGTGAAATGAAAGGAGATGAATGTTCGGGGCAAGCTGAAGATGATTGATAGACTTGCAGTGCACTATAATGAGGAGAAAAAGCTCCGTTATTGGATGAAATATAGACGCGTATGACTGCCGTAATGCATTGCGCGACTCATCATCATATGCCAAGAGACAAAAAGCAGCGCAGAGATCTCGCAAGGAAGCATGCTGAACTCCGTTGACCATTCTCAGCTCTTTGTACGAAGACAGTCTTTTCTCATAGAGCAAAAGCGTGCGGAATAAATACCGTTCTCGTTCCCGAGGATTGACGGCGCACATTCTTTCGATAACAGGATCGATTCTTCTATGAAATTAGTATTACTTAGGATTGGAGATACGGATGAAAAATAATCCATGGGACTTCCATTTGAAGTTACCCAAATTCCAAGTAAAGTAATTCGGCAAATGTAGATATTTCGGTCGATTCTATCGAATAAATTAGATCGAAGCATGTTGTTAATTTTTTGCTTCTTTTACTGCGATCTGCAGCGGTGGACTTCTGTCCTCGAAAGTAAACGCTTAGTTGAATGTCTAAATGGGCATCTAGTCTTACTACTACCGACTGCTCCATTACTATATCAAACCCCAGGATTCTGCAAGCTGCCTCAAATCTGTGAACTGATCAATTTCGTCAATATCTTCTCCCTCCTTACTGAACTGTGTGCTACTCCGATCGCTACCATTGCAAAAAAACTTGAAGAGATGTTTTCTAAACTCCACTCGGGAAACGCTTTTTTCCGCATTCATATAGCACTGGAACATCTGAAGAAGCTTGGATGAGTATGGTAAGATGCATGCACTGCCCACTTCTACTGCTTCTACGTTGACATTGATCGATCCTGACTCTCCTCCTGAATTAGAGCCTCTGCACTGGTACTCAACATAGGGATCTGTACTCGTAGATCCAGATACCTCTCGAAATAGTTTGGAGAATGATTTTTAAGATGAAATATACGCTCAGGGTTGTCCCAAACGACAGGAGGAGTTCCACAGCAAGGCCAGTGGATCATATGCTTGAAGACATGTTATTGAAGGTGAGAATCGTCCTCTCGTTTGATCTCAGCCGAAATGAGTTTGTTGATACTTTCAGGATACCTTAGAGCGCTCTTGAATGATTCGTACAGAATGAAAACGGCATGAGAATGATCCAAGCTGCGTTTTTGGAACTCTTTGACGCACACATGAGCTACAACTCTACCGAAAACCTGCTCTGTAATGATTTGATGCAAAATCTCACTTCTTTTCATTCAGAATACTCTGTTCTCACACTCAGAACGTGCTTTCATTTATAAATCCTATAACTATTACTTGAGCATTTACAAATTTCGAATCGATTCGGGAAGTGATCTAATTGTTCGAACAATATTCGGAAACTTCTGGTTCGTGGGCGAGAACCATCTCACACAGACTGAAATCAAGATCCGTCTTTCGGAAGTACTTAGAACTCTCCCATAAGTTTTATGGTCTCCTACGCTTTTCAGCCGGCTTCTTCGACAACTTGTTTTATTCATAGCTAGATGAATCCATTTCTTGCTGTTTCGTTGGCTTGTTATACTGATTCGCTCCTACGGCGCGCATAATTGACTGGTACAACGTGCGAGATCTCAGGGTCTTCGGAAACTGGAATTGGAGTATTGTAATTGAAACAAACACTGTACTTAACCCTCTTGTGGCCAACCACAGCTCAGTGCAACTGAATGAACCACACCTGCCCAGACCAAATATGGAGAAAGGCAGTTGAAATAGAGAACAATATCGTGTGACACGCGAGGTTAGGGAAGAACAATCAATGCACGGTTCAAAAGCAAAAAGGAAGTAACTTACAAAATACAGGGAGTAACACTGTTGCGAACAGCGAATCGGCCAATGTTGTTATTTAGTGTATCGAAAAGCTAAACTATACAAAAATAGTTACTGTAAAGCGAAAATCTAACTATTAAATCCTCGGCTTGGGTGAACAGAGAGAAACATTAAAAATCTATAAAATATTTATTGAATAAATAAAAATTATTAGTTCGATAGGGTACCCCCTGATTGGGTGGCACCCCCCAAATGGAGTACCAACGTACCTCCAAAACCGGAGCGTATTGGGCTACATCACTCTCCATTCAAAATTGATGCTGGTTTTGTCCATTGCGATTCAACAATCAGAAATATGCCCGTCGAGGCTCAGGCGCTCGAAACAGCTCTGTATTAATCTTGAATACTATCGGAACTTGTCTTACCGGATGGAAACTCACGAAATACTGCCCCTGGTTAGGCGAAACAGTATCGCCTTGTCGATCAGGAGCACTACATCTTGTTTCAGGACTGCTGGCGCGTTCCCGTTATGTCCTTCACTGCCTGAGGTATTCTAAATTAGAGAGCGTACCACACTCCTTTCAACGTGCCGCCATTTCGTCTGGACGAGCGATACCGCGGTATTTGCCATGCATCAACTGCGCTTTTGCGACTGCCAGCTAACAGTCGGCGCAGGCGACGCGTTATGATTATAGCTGTATCGCGTTGTGTACGGTATACCAGTTTGGAAGCGCGTTAGAGCCTTGTTTTACTAAAGGCATTCATGCAAGAAAAATGGCACAGTTGGAATCACCAGATGTGCTGTTTTCACATTTTTCTGACACCTTGGCGTTTTCAAGTCTGGATCGCCTCCGGTACCGGAAGGTTCGTGTTTTTGTGCATAGTACGCATCATCGTTGACGGAGTCGTGTATTCACCTATGCGTGTTTCGTACAGGTTTTAAAGCACATATGTCATGCCATGCGCAGTGCTTAGTCAATGAGCCGACTTGCTACACTTTTTCTTTCGCTCCCCGATGATGAGTGGGTAGTAGCAGGCTTTCCGAACGATAAATGCAGTGTTTTGCTCAGAATTTTTGATTGGCTGTCCAATCTTTTTAGGTGTCCCATCGCCAGCGAATATTCATTTTCGATTGTTTCCCTGAGCATGTAGTGTAATATTCGTGTGCAGTCAACTTTCCGGCCGAAAAGCAGCGTTCTGTTGGTTGCAAAGTGGTTGTAATGCAACGAACATTGGAAACCCACGGGTGGGAGTTGTCAGAGGACAGGAGCTGAGAGGTGGCACCCGAAACATACACCGGGTGCCTTGTCACCTTACTGGGGGAAAGAATGGTGTAGCACCGATGGGTAACTATTTTTAATTTTAGGTTAGTATTATTTGTTGTTAGTGTTACTATTTTAGGTAGTGTATTATTTCTAGTCGGGCTACCAAAAGTAGTTCGAGGACTCTTACAATTAAAACAAGGAGTGTTTCGCCCAAACCTTCCCGCCTGCGGTGTTTAGTTCTTGTCTACCATTAGTGGTCCTGTGTTTGTTACTCCTTACGATGAGTTCGAGAGATCCGTGCACGCCCTCGTACCGGATCTCTCCTCAGGAGGGTTACTGAAGTGCCCAATTCCGTTCGGGGTGGTCTTGTGGCGTCGGCGGCGACCCAAACGTTCCTCTTCTCTCCTCTCGCCATCTCCCACAGGTGCAAGCATCCCTCTCTAGGGCAGTGCTTCTGTTGTGTTTAAGGTTCTAAATTCCGCTTATATCGCTTGGGGTGTTCGCTACATTCTCCATTGTGTGGACGACTTCTATCTGGGCTTGATGGTGGTGCTTGTTCTTCCTCCTGGGCGGATTGCCCTACAGTGGTTCTGAGACGCTATCACGCTGTTATTCAAGACTGTGTGCTACATGCAGCCGCTGTGCTGCATTTTACAATGATTGGACAGTTCTTTGGACAGCGTACTAGATCCAAAGCTGCAGAAAATTCGGCAATTTTGCTGTATCAGCTCAAACAGTAGAGACAAAGCACTGTTTTGCGACGTGGTGCCAGAGTTGCAGCTAAAAATTTACTTTAAAGCTTTTGCTCGCAGTAAGTAGGCGGGCACAGCACAAAAAACGGCGAATTAATCGGATTCGTGCGTGCCGAATTAACTTTCTGCAGCGGCTTTTGAACTAGCCGAAAATACTGACGCAGTGATGCATTGCCATAATAAGACCTTAGAATTTGCTCACCGTGCTAGAACTTAACTCAAAATCGTTAGCACAGTTTTTGCTTTGGTGATCTGTACCTTAATTGGGTACCATTGACAATAATTAGCAGGAAAAAAAGTTCAGTTCGGTATGTGGTGCACTACTTGTATGGAATCACGCCTAAAATTGCAGAAAGCTTCGTTCTGCAAATTCCTGAAACCCATGAAAGCAGAAGTTGAAGCTTCTCAGTCGACCACGAATAAGCTAAAACAGCCTTTTTGACGACCATAGCATAGCTTCAGCTCCCTTCTACGAGCACGGCGATTATTTTTGGAAGCATCTTAAGCTCAATTTCGTACAACTCACACGTACTATCGTGGAGAGATCAAATCACAACGACTGAAATTTTCGAGTTTGCTTACTCCAGGACAGTAGTCTGCTGCAAATCAAGTTGTTTCTAACCATAAAAGACCCTTATGCGAGCGTCCGACTGCTGGATTACGCCATGATAAGCCCTTGCGAAGGGATTTTGGTACCTGCTACGCTGGTGTATATCGTCGAATAACGCCAACCCATGTCAAGGAATTTCCCATACTAGAATGGTGTTTCGGCTCCTGCAGTAGCGATAGGCCTACTATTATCGCGAGATATGCCCGTTGAGACCGTCCCAATTGTGAAATAAATGACGGAAATCGACTGCGGCCCATAAAATTATATTTTATTTTCTCTTTGAGTCGAGAATTCAAGTTGAAAGAGCCCACTTGTGCCAAAAAGAACGAACTCGTTCTTCGAATTCGTTTCATCAGAAAGTTGCTGGCGGATGATGAACAGTGCGTGTAATTGGAATCAAAGCATGCTGATCTAATAGCTTCCAATTTTTCCGTGGTTTACTTATGGCTTGACCTAAGTGAAGATCAATTACGGATTAATTGTACTTTCAAACAATAAAAAGGATAAATTACAAGAGCTTCATGATTTTGAGATCTAAAATAATCGGGCAATGAAAAAACTACTTGTAATGAACAGAAAATAAAATTTTAGCTCCAAAAACAGAAAAATTTTCAATGGTGCCAACTGCGAAATCGACATTTTTTGAAGTTAAAAATCCCGATTTTTTGAGAATTTCGTTCAAAATATGAATAAAACATCTCAAATTAAAATTTAGATGCCTCGTAGATTAGGTTCGAAATTTCTAACCAAATGGAAGAAAAAATAGGCATGTACATCGAAGCATTAATTAAGTGTTCACACCCATTCTTTCATACCGACAAACATAATAGATAATTCTGTGTAAATACTATTGGTTTCTATTAAGCATAACCTAATTATTGTATTCTCGAATTTCGGGTTCCTTCCATATCATCTTGCCTAAATTACGAAGGTAATGGAAAATTTGAAGTTTCCATTACCTGTCCACATCAGCGTATTTACGTTGTTAATCGTACCACGTACGGGCGAGCTGACCATCATCAACACCACCGCCCGGAATCGATCGATATGCACCGCTGTACTCGTCGGTCAACGCCTTTCAAATTGACAGCGCGAATCCATCGTAATGCGAAATACCATTACATGTACATGGACTCAGTTACCTTCCAACCCCGAAGCGCTCAAGAACAATTAATGGTATTCCCAAAAAAATTGTTGAGTACAGAAAATGAGGGCCGTGATACGACATTGGTGTTGCAAAGACTGGGCGAAGAACGTACGTGCGGCTTACAATTGTCATTGGGAATGTTTGGCAATAGCAAACCCTCCGAAATTCGAGTTTCGGACGCCGGAAGGTGATGAGGGCGCACTGAGTCGTCAACACAATCTCTTCCGCTACACTGAACAGGATTTTTCTCTTATCGAACGCTCCAACAAGATACGCTTGAGCGAGTCGGATTCCAAACGTTGGCTCGGGCGAACAGAAGAGGTGGAATTCAACATAGAGCTTGTACTGCGTTGAACGAAGCAATCGCGGACGAATTAATGCGGTAAGAGAAACAAGTGGACACTTCCGCTTAAAGAGTAATGAAAGCCGCGCTCAAGTGCACAATCGTCCTCCATATCCCCTTCAATTCGCGATTGATGCTGTTCGAATTCGCAAAAAGTGTGCCGCAGAGGACCTCTACATCCAGAAGCCAACCATGAAAGACAATCTGGAAGCATGTATTACGAACACTTACAATCGTGATGATATCGATGAAGCAATGAGCAGGCAGGACCAGTCGGAAAGAGAACATATGCTTCAGCGCATCAAACATCGCGAAACGGAAGCCCTTAAGCGCAACCTGAAGCAATCTTGTACGCAAATGGAATTGCGAACTTGAGTGTTTGATCAAAAATCGGTTGGCGAGCACGCTGATGTTCGCCCATCTAACTAGATCTCGCTCGAGCGTACATAAGAATTAGACAATTACTTCCGATTGGTTATACCACGCATTATTGAATGTCCGCTTTCATTTTCTCTGTACGGCCTTTTTTTAAACTCTCACGCAAATATTAACCATTCAACTCAGTAAAGTTCGCTCAAGTGGATCAAGATGGTTATGGGAAGGAGAGGTTGGGATTTTCTCTCATTCTGCTGGATGACTTCAGCTTTATAGGTTCTCATGGATAATTGGTTCCTGCCAATCTCATCATTATCATGCGATTTTTTCAAACTCGCAGAACAACGGGTGTCTTCGTCAACCATTCTAACGAGATTTCCTTACTTGAGCTTGCGCCCATCATATTATGTGTACTTCCATCGCCGCATGCGTAATTCTCCAAATTGAGGCTAGAGCGTATATCATTCAACCCGACATCGCTTCTGTGCTTGAGCGCTCGGTGTCATGCTTATTCTCAGCATTATATGCTTCATCTCGCTCTATTGTGTACTATTAACTTCGTGGCGCATAACCGCTGAAGGTTTGGGAATCGGTCTCGTATCGATGCCTCAGTTTGTAGGATATTGTAGTTGCCCTTGAACTCTGCTTTCTTCGCACACATTCCGAGAGACCGATATGGGTCCGATAATAATAGACCAAATTGTTGCGAGCATGTGTGTTTACGTGTGTGGAAGTTTCTCTACCGCCCGGACCGCTAGCCGATCAAATCAAATTTGAAGCCTGTTCCATGTGAGTCTACGAACCAGCCTATGTCTATTATCAGTGTTATATTTCCCGATTAGGAAGCACAAACGGAGTCTAACGAAACGGGAATCTCGTTGTAATTCTTTGCGGTGATGACGAGTTTCACTTATCAGCCGAATCGTACTTTGGTTCTGGTCTCCTTTGTGGGGCCGTTTTGGGATTCTTAAAATATTCCTTGGGATCCTAAAATGCACCATTAATTTGTCGATTGTCTCTACCGCGCCGTCATAAGAGCTGCAGTCTTCAATGTCATCAGGTCAAGAGTCTTGCGACACCTTTCTTCGACATATAATGGTATCCACAAAACACTGCGCTGCTCCTGATCAAGAATACGCTAAACCGATGGCTTCATGGAAATCCCAGGTTTTCCGTCCTGATAAGTGGTCCTGGCGCTCTAGCGCAGAACGCTCAAACCATCAAGCATTATGTGCGCTGCTTTGGTGAGATACGATTCCGGAATTCAGGGCGTTGCCGCGTAATCGACGCTGCATTTAACGCAATTTCCCTTCATTTCGTTGATTCTAAAGCATCATTTCTCAGCAGTCGATTTGTTGAAGTTGTTAGGAGAGCTTCAGAACGCTTGTGCCCGCGTGACAAAATGAAGCAGAAATATTTGGTTTCGCTTGCATCCGCCACCTTGGACCTGTACGCCAGTAGCTTGGGGGTGAGTTATCTATAAGAAACGTCAAGAAAATTCCTCCCAATGGTCGCCGGGAATCTCGAAATGCCATATTTAATTTTTTATTTGGAAAAGAATCCACGGACTAATCTATTTCGCACGATCGTACGAAGTCGGAATGGGTGAACAATTTTTTGTGATAGATTTTAGAGAAGGGCCTCGTTTTATTGATGACTCTTTCGACCGATATACGTTGAACCTGTCATCATATTCCATATTTCAATGCGGCCGACCGGATTTGAACAAAATGAAAATCACGCAGTTGTAAGAGGTGATTCGAAATCGGCGCTCACGGGAGAAAACGAAAAATTTTAAAAACAAATATTGGTGATGCCTCGAGGAGTAAAGCGGCAGAAAAACGGTGACTCTTTTTCGAAAGCAAATGTTTCCTTCCTGGTTCACGTACCTCGCTTATGCCCTGTTACATTATGCTTCCGATCTTCGCTGATCACTTTCTGTTATCCGGTGAATGTGATTCAGTTCAGACCCTACAATTCAATATCCTATATCAGCGCACTTATGTATCGATTGTTCTGGGCCAACAGTTACTTATTGATTAAGCCGTTGAGAAGTAAAGTCAACTCGGTTATAAAGCAAAATGCCGTCAAAACGGCTGCGGCCCAGCCCAATGCAACGGTAGAACCTGTAGAAGCTGTGAATGCAATCCAAGTTCCCGGGTCTTCCGATACTATTGATAATTCAGCATTCGAAAGTGCGGCATTGTGAACATCATCGTTGCCCAACACCAGCAACAGACTTGATTTACATTTTTTTGATGTTACTCGTGAGATACCTTTGTCTCCATCGGATCGCCAACTCTTCGTATTGGTGTTGGAAGAACGAGAGAATATTAATTGCGTCGTAAATTATTTGTGGTCGATAGCTGTTTTGTTTACTCGTTCACAAACACATGTAATTCTCTGTTCTTGCTAATCTTTGATGGTCCAAGTACCAGAAGCTTCTGAGCAATGGGAAGCTGAAGTACACGGAGATCTGGTTATATTTGCACCTTCACTAGGTATAGTCTTCCAGATTCGCCAAGAGCACACTGCGGAGCGTCGTGAACTGTATTTGCGCACTTTCTTGGACACTATTGACGGCTGGTTACGTCTGGATCACCAATACTCCGAAATCCCGCGTATCATCGGCGCACTGCTTGCGGGTTTCAATAGAAAACGCTTCTTTTACGGAACGAATAGATTAGAATTGCATCATCATCTGAGTTCGCTTTGATATTCCTTTTGATGGACTGCTTTGAGCGAGAGTCACTATCACATGAATGTCTGCTGTTTACATTAAAGGAATCTACTCCTCGCTTACAACATTCCGGAACCCTGATTCTTCACCTTTTGGTGAATGGTACCCGTTCCGGAATTGGATCGTTTTTGGTCACACTGAAAGCCGGGCGCTACCAACTTTCTTTTCCATTTGGTTGTAATTTAAGTGAATTTCGGGGCTCGATGAGTTGCTAGATACCATAGCGCTGAACTGCTGTATCTGGAAGGATCAGAAGTACCTAATTACACGGAACTCCGAAATGAATAATTCTCGGGGAGGCGGTTACGAAATACTCCGTCTCGCTCAAGCGCCT
>JAAUYH010016401.1_pt1 | contig 10992 bp, 9 predicted proteins | sample 7278061 | NCBI WGS metagenome assembly JAAUYH01 (sample SAMN14350203, study PRJNA611818) | marine sediment metagenome | isolation source: surface marine sediment (0.6m) | place: French Polynesia: Moorea | collected 2018-08 | reverse complement strand
TGCAGCCAATCTGCTGGCCCTCACGGATATCGACCCCGGTCGGACAGACCGCGACGCATTGCAAACAATCGATGCAATCGCCGTATTTCTCAGGGTCCTTCGCGGCTTTCTTGAGACTGCCGCGTTTTTCGCCGCGCCAGTCCTTGTAGGTCACGATCAGCGATTTTTCATCGAGCATCGCGGTCTGGATGCGAGGCCACGGGCACATGTAGATGCAGACCTGCTCACGCATGAAGCCACCGAGCCAGAACGTCGTTCCGGTTAAGACCGCGACGGTCATGTAGGCGACGGGAGCGGCTTCAAGCGTGAAGAAGTCCGCAAAGAGCGTGGGAGCATCAGCGAAGTAGAGAATCCAGGCACCGCCTGTCAGAAAGCTGATGAGAAGATAGGTCGTCCACTTCGCTCCGCGCCGCGCGACCTTGGCCGCGCCCCATGGTGCCTTGTCGAGCTTGATGCGCGCGTTGCGATCACCGTCGAACAGGCGGTCGATATGTTGAAACACATCCGTCCAAACCGTCTGCGGGCAAGTATAGCCGCACCACGCGCGCCCAACCGCACTGGTCACGAGGAACAGGCCGATACCGGCCATGATCAAAAGTCCGGCAACGAAGTAGAATTCGTGTGGCCATATCTCGATGTCGAACATGTAGAAACGGCGATTGGCCAGGTCGACCAACACCGCCTGATCAGGCGCATACGCCCCGCGATCCCAGCGGATCCACGGCGTCACGTAGTAAATCGCCAGCGTGACCAGCATGACCAGCCACTTGAAGCGGCGAAATGGGCCATCGATGCGCTTGTTATGAACCGCCTTGCGCTTCTCGTAGAGCCTTTGCTTGGGCGGCGGACCGGAAGGTCGCGCTTTCGCGATGGGATCGGGCGCATGGGCATCAAGCGCAGCGCTCCAATCCCGCTGGGGCGTGTTCAGGGCGTCAGAGCTGGTCATCGCCTCCGGCCTCCGGGACCGCGGCAACCGTCTCGGTCTCCTCGGCGGGTTCGAGCGTGTCTTCGGATTGGTCCGCTTCAGGGGCGATCTGTGCCTCGCCGCCACCGCGCGAATAGATGTAGGTGGCAAGCATCCTGATGGTCACCGGGTCGAGCTTGTCGCTCCAGCCCGGCATCGCCCCGTGGCGCGGCGCACGGATCTGCTGGGCAATGCTCTCCGCACTGTCTCCATAAAGCCATGGGGCATCGTTGAGCGCGGGCGCGCCCTGAAGACGATCGCCCTCCCCGCCTGCACCGTGGCAAACCGCACAATTGGTCTCATAAAGCTGCGCACCTGCCGCGTTGCTTTGTGCTTCGCCACTGAGCGAAAGGACATGAGTGACCAATCCATCAATCTGCGCATCGTCAAAGACGCCTTCGAAGGCAGGCATGTAGGAGACCCGGGTCTGGTCCGAACCTTCCCACCGGATACCATGCGTTAGCGTGTATTCGATATCGGTCAGCGTGCCGCCCCACAGCCAATCGTCATCATTGAGGTTTGGGTAGCCATATTGCTCGTATCCCGCTGCGCCTGCCCCGTGACACTGGACACAGTGCTGCTTGAACGCAGACGCACCGCCAGCGATTGCCTGGCTCAACAATTCTTCATCGTTGACGAGATCGGTGATCTCAGTCGCTGCGATGCGCTGAAACGTGGCTGCGCGGGCCTCCTGCGCTGCGACCATCTCGGCTTCGAGGTCGCCCCGACTGGACCAGCCAAGCACGCCATCCGTGGCTTTTTCGACCAGCGGCCAGGCCGGGTAAAGGACAACGTAGACAGCAGCCCATGCGATGGTCGCGTAGAAGGTCCACAGCCACCACCGCGGCAGCGGCGTGTTGAGTTCCTCGATGCCGTCCCATTCATGACCGACAAATTCGGTGCCGGTTGGTTCGTCGATGCGATATTTCTCAGACATTGTCGTCTTCCTTGAAGATCGAATTCTTGGCTTCCTCAACTCCCCCGCGAGAACGCGGAAGGAAGTGCCAGCCGCAAAGCAAGAGGTAGAGGCAGAAGATCATCACCAGCCCGTAGCTGTCGGCGAAGTGACGAAAGGCGTCGTAGAAGCTCATCGGCCTGTCTCCTCAGCCAGTTCGGCCTGAGCCGCTGCGCTTTCGACATCGACGAGCGTGCCGAGCATCTGGAGGTATGCGACGAGTGCATCCATTTCCGTCAGGCGTTCGGGATCGCCGTCATAGTCGCGGACTTGCGATTTCGGATAACGCTGCGCCAAATCGTCGGCATCTCCGAATTCGTCAGCTTGCAATTCAAGGTCCGACTGCGCGTTGGCGACATGCTCGTCGGTGTAGGGCACACCAATGCGCTGGAGCGCGGTGAGATTGGCCGACACGTCCGCCACATTCAGCTTTGTCTCAGAGAGAAACGCATAGCTTGGCATGATGCTCTGCGGCACGACGCTTTGCGGATCGATCAAGTGCTGGACGTGCCATTCATCCGAATAGCGTCCACCAACGCGTGCGAGGTCCGGACCCGTACGTTTCGAACCCCACTGGAACGGGTGATCGTACATGCTCTCGGCTGCCAGCGAATAGTGACCGTAGCGCTCGACTTCGTCCCGGAACGGGCGGATCATCTGGCTGTGGCAGGTGTAGCAGCCTTCGCGAATATAGATGTCGCGCCCCGCCAGTTCGAGCGGCGTGTAGGGCCGCATACCGTCCACTTTCTCGATCGTATTCTCGAGGTAGAAAAGCGGAGTGATCTGAACGATGCCGCCGATTGCGACCGTGATGAAGGTCGCAATGGCAAGCAGCGTGATGTTCTTCTCAAGCCGCTTGTGGCCTTCAAAGACGCCCTGCGGCGGTGCTTCTGGGTGTGTGTCACTCATCGTTTGCGATCCCTATTCCGCAGGTTGAGCTTGGGGTTGCTGGCCGACGAGCGGGCGGTCAGCCTCCTCGTCGTATGGCGTGTCACCCATGGGCGCTTCGTCACGCAGATGCCCCGCTATGGTCATCCACATGTTGTAGGTCATGATCAGCGCTCCCGAGAGGTAGAGCAGGCCGCCAAAGGCGCGCATCAGGTACATCGGGTGAAGAGCGGCGACGGTGTCGATGAAGCTGTTCACCAGGAACCCGTCAGAGCCGTATTCGCGCCACATCAGACCCTGGGTGACCCCTGCAACCCACATGCTGGCCGCGTAGAATACGATACCCAGCGTCGCGAGCCAGAAGTGCCAGTTGATCATGCGCAGCGAATACATCCGTTCACGCTTCCACAGGCGCGGAACGAGGAAGTAGACACAGGCAAAGGTAATCAGCCCGTTCCAGCCCAGCGCTCCTGAATGAACGTGACCAATGGTCCAGTCGGTATAGTGCGACAGGCTGTTGACGGCCTTGATCGACAGCATTGGCCCTTCGAACGTGCTCATCCCGTAAAAGGCGAGCGCCATCACCATCATCCGGATAATCGGATCAGTGCGGACTTTGTCCCACGCACCGTTCAACGTCATCAGACCGTTGATCATGCCTCCCCAGCTTGGCATCCACAGCATGATCGAGAACACCATGCCGAGCGTCTGCGCCCAGTCGGGCAGCGCGGTGTAGTGCAGGTGGTGCGGACCTGCCCAGATGTAGAGGAAGATCAACGACCAGAAGTGGATGATCGAAAGGCGGTATGAATAGACCGGCCGGTTCGCCTGCTTGGGGACGAAGTAGTACATCATCGCCAGAAAACCTGCCGTCAGGAAGAAACCCACCGCATTGTGGCCGTACCACCACTGGATCAACGCATCCTGCACGCCGGAATAGACGCTGTAGCTGCGCGCGCCGAGCAGGCTCACCGGAATGGCAAGGTTGTTTACCACATGCAGCATCGCCACGGTGACGATGAAGGCGAGGAAGAACCAGTTAGCGACATAGATATGCGGCTCTTTGCGCTTGAGGATCGTCGCAACGAAGACCGCCAGATAGGCGACCCAGACGATCGTAAGCCACAGGTCGATATACCATTCGGGCTCAGCATATTCCTTCGATTGGGTGACACCCAGCAGGTAGCCGGTTGCCGCCAGCACAATGAACAGCTGGTAGCCCCAGAACACGAAACGAGCGACGCCCGGCAAAGCGAGTGTCGTGCGACAGGTGCGCTGAACAACATAGAAGCTGGTCGCCAACAGCGCATTGCCGCCGAATGCGAAGATCACCGCAGATGTGTGAAGCGGACGGAGCCGGCCAAAGTTGAGGTACGGCTCAAAATTCAGGATCGGGAAGGTCAGCTGCAAAGCGATGTAGACCCCCGCAAGCAAGCCCGCGAGCCCCCAGAACATCGTCGCGATGACGCCCCAGCGCACGATATCGTCGTCATATCGGCTCTCACCCGGCGGCATCCGGAAAATGCTTTGAGCCTTTTCCATCGGATCGAACCGCGCGACCGTGACTACCGCCAGTCCGAAGGCGACGATGCCAACGATTACCGCGTGCGCGGCAAAACCCGGATCCTGCGCTCCGATCATCGCGGCAAGCGCGAGGAAAGCGAGCAAAAACCAAAGACCAGCACGGCCCAATACAGCTTCCATGAGTTCGATCCCTTCTGTTCGCCCCGGTCGATAGGGCGCTGCGAATCTGCTGTATTTGACTCAGATCAAGCTGGAGATTGTTGGGTTCTTTTTTTCGTCTTCACCGAGACCGCAGTCAGACTTTTTGCTAGCACGCCCGCGCGACCTGATGCTCGAACGGCAGCGCCTGAGAGGCAATCGTCGATCATTCTCAAGGGAACAGAGCGTCAGACCGTCTCTGGCAAATGCCCCGCTCGGGCACCCAGACCAGGCAGATCGAGCAGCAGGACTTTTGACCGGCCCATGGTTTCGATGAGGCCAGCATCGCGCAGCTCGCCCAGCTGTCTGCTCACGGTTTCGATTGTCAGGCCAAGGCTGTCAGCTATGTCCCGGCGCGACATCGGGAGGTCGAGCATCCGGCCCCCATCCTCGTCAGATCCAATGCGCTCGGCCATGGTGACAAGGAAGCCTGCCAACCGCTCCTGCGCGTTCTTTCGCCCGAGGGCGATAGTCTTTTCCCGGCACCGTGCGAGCGCGCTTAGAGCGCGATCAAGCACTTCATCAACCATGCCTGTCTCAAAGCGCGCAAGCTTGAAGAACTCATCGGCGGGGAAATAGATCAACTCACAATCTTCGAGTGCACACAAGGTGTAAGCATGCGCACCGCGTGCGGGCACCGAGACCAGATCGCCCGCGAAATGGAAAGCCACCACCTGCTCGCGCCCGTGCGAGGCGTGGGCAACCAGTTTTGTGCTTCCGCTCGCTACGAAAAAGATTTGATCGGTATCATTTCCAGTGAATGGCGCATCGCCAGCGCGCGCGCTCGCATACCGCGCTACCGACTGGAAGCGCAGATGCGTCGAATCCGAGATACCTATCGGGAGGACCGCCAGGGAAAAGCGGTCAAATATGTCGGGAAATGTCATAACCGCGGCATCTTTCTAACTCTCGATATCCGATCAGATGCCTGTCCCTTCGATGTGCCGCATTGATTTGGATCAATGCAGCACCCTTCCCCGTCCGCCATTTGAGACCCGCAGCAATAACCCTGGGCCGCGACGTGCGGCCACTGCTGCTCAAGAAGGATAGACAATGAAGTTCATTCTCACTTCGGCATGTGCAGCACTTGCGCTGGCGGCCTCTCCCGTTGCGGCTCAGGACCGTGCGGGTGACGTTCAAATCAAAGTGGTCGCGACCGGCGTTCTGCCGGACGGGGAGATTGATGAGGTCAATGTGGATCTCGTCGGCCTGCCTGCGGGCACTGATACGAAGGCCAGCGACAACTACGTGCCCACAATCGCGATTGAGTATTTCGTGACCGACAATTTTTCGATCGAAACCATCGCCGGCACGACCCAGCATGATGTCGATACCGTATCCGGATTTCCGGCTGGAACCGAGCTGGTTTCCGATGCGCTGCTTTTGCCCGCGACAGTCACAGCCAAAGCGCATTTCGACGCTGGCGGGGTGAAGCCTTATGTGGGTGCAGGCGCTGCCTACTTCATCTGGCTGAGCGACAAGCCCGGTGCAGCGACCATCCCGCTTGGCGTGACAGACACCGATCTCTCGGACGAATTCGGCTTTGTATTGCAGGCCGGTGTTGACGTGCCGATCGGCGATGAAGGCTTCGGCCTCACTCTCGACGCCAAACGCTACTACATCGGAACCACTGCGCGGTGGTTTGCCGGGAACACACTGGCAATCGAGACCGAGCACAACCTTGACCCTTGGGTTCTGAGCGCTGGGGTCTCATACCGCTTCTGATGGCCGTTCTTGCGGCCAGAAAGGCACAGGAGAATTGACCGAAACAACGCCAATGCGAACCAAACCACCGGTCGTGGCACGCGATCTGAGTATTGCAGATTTGCGTGCCGCGCTGGTGGCTGGCTGGGAGGATTTCAGACATCAACCTGCTTTCGGCCTGTTCTTTGCCGCGATATTCGTGTTCGGCGGGTTGGCTCTCACCTATTTCCTTGTCGGGCGTGGAGAATACACCTGGGCCATTCCTGCTGCCGCGGGATTTCCGCTTCTGGCGCCCTTCACCGCGGTCGGCCTGTACGAGGTCAGCCGGAGACGCGAGTTCGGCCTACCGATGAGCTGGCGCGCGATACTCGGCGCGGTCAGGGGTCGCGGTGACGAACAGATCCTGGCGATGGGCGTGATAATCTTCGTCGCTTTCGGCTTTTGGGTCATCGTGGCGCACGTCATTTTCTCAATCGCCATTCTTGAGGCAGGCGCGGGATCGGAATCACTCGCATTTCTTACGACCAAGGCGGGTATGATCATGCTCGCCATCGGCAGCGTCGTCGGCGGCATCATGGCGCTGGCCTTCTTCGCGGTCATGGTCTTCAGCCTACCCATGCTCGTCCACCGCGAGGTTGATTTTCTGACGGCAGTGTTCGCGAGCCTTGAATGCTTCAAGTCCAACAGACGCGTGCTGCTCGTCTGGGCGATTATCATCGCCGTGTCGCTGTTCGCCAGCATTCTGACTGCCTTTGTCGGCCTCTTCGTGGCTCTCCCCCTCTTTGGCCACGCGACTTGGCACCTGTACCGGCGCGCGATCACTACGGGTTAGACACCGCAAACACGCGCGGACCAACGCTAGAGGAAGACCCACTTAGGTTGGACTCAATGCTTAAGGTAAGTGGCGGTGGGCCCAGTCTGAACAAGAAAACTCTCCGGACTGCAACCCGGTTCTATCCAAACGAAGTTGAGAAAATGCACGCAGATAATCGGAAGCCTAGACGTGCCAACCCCCTACTCGCGCCGAGATGACCGCACATGATCGGTGATGGCTTCGGCTACCGAACTACTCGCCTCGAATTGCGGTGCATGGCCCACGCCCTCTAGTCGAAGCACGGTCAGGTCAGCGCTCGAGTTTTCCATAATAGCGATAAAAGCCGGATCGAAGACAGTGTCGTCATTGCCCCAGATCAGAAGGGCTGGGATCGTGAGACTGGCCTCTCGACTGGGCCAGAAGTCATCTTCCGTGATTGCATCAGGCGATGGGAGATTGGCCCGATACCAATTGATGTGCCGGTTGATCCGCCGCAGGTCCGACGTCGCATCGATAAGGACCTCAGCTTCGCGGGCAGACATTCGGCCCGCTTCGAGGTGGTTCCGCGGTCCGCTGGCAATTGTGTCACCGGCACCGCTTAGCAGAGCGAGGACCGGGGTCGCGGACTTCAATCGCTCAACATATTGCGAGATCTCGCGTTGCCGCTCGGACGTCTCGAGCAGCTGCACCGCGACGTTCTGCGGCGGAGCGCTCATGATAGTGACGGTTGTGACTTTGTCAGGCCTGCTTTGAGCATAGGCTCCGACAAAAGCCGCGCCCCAGTCATGCCCGACAAGGTGAACACGCTCGACCCCGAGGTCTGCAATCAGGGCATCGAGGTGATCGGCCATGGCGCTCAGCCTGTACTGATCGATATCATCCGGAGCATCGGACAGACCGGCTCCCAGTCCGTCAATGGCGACCACGCGATATTCGCTGCGCATGTGTTCCATGGGACGGATCAGCGAATACCAGATTGTCGGGAAGCCATGGATGAAGAGCACGACTTCCCCATCTCCGGCTTCGACAACGTGCAGACTGTTTCCGTCAAGCTCGTGGCACCAATCGCGATATGGCGTGCCGTCTCCGGATCGTTCATTGGCCAGGAATACTGCCGGATCGTCCCCTTCGGAACAGCTCGGCGGATCACTCCGACCCCAGATCATCAGTGCTGCTGCGCCTAATCCGATTCCAAGCAACACGATAAGAGAGAGCCGGCCGATGCGTTTCATTGCCCGGTCCCCGCCTCGGGAAGGGCGTAGGCAATCACATAGCCACCCTGCCCATCACGCGGGGTTGAGGAATCAAGATACTTCCCTGTCACCGGATCTCTCGGATAAATCCAGCTGGGATTGGGCACCGTTACGATGAGATATTGCCGACCCGCTTGATCGGTAAATGTCATGGGCGTTGATTGACCGTTGCCGGGCAAGTCCGCTGCCCATTTCTCTTCACCGGTTCGCACGTCGAATGCGCGCACAGTGCTGTCCATGGTAGAACTCAAGAAGGTGAGTCCACCGCGGCTCGTCATGGTTCCGGCGCGAACGGCGGTCCCAACGTCTATGGGAAGCCCGCTGCGCAAACCGAATGGTCCCGAATTACGCATGTCGCCAGCGGGCCGACTCCACAGCAATTCCTTGGTGTTGAGATCGATAACCGCGATGCGCGACCATGGCGGCTCAAAACAAGGAATGGCGGTGCCCAGTCTCGACATGAATGGCATCGGCAATCCGTAATAGGCGATCTGTTCATAGTTGAATGGATCGGCCTGATCGATTGCTGGTGGCTCCGCATCAGGTGTCATTCGGACCGCTGGATGCTCTTCCCCTAACAACAATGCCGCCTGGGGGCCGGCGTCCGCCACCTGTTCTGGAGTGACCAGCAACAATCGGTGGGCGAGCAGCATTGGGGCGGCAACGAGCAATCCATTATCTGCGTCGACGGAAACGCTGCCCCAGTTGAAGCCCCCAAAATTGCCCGGAGCGATAAGTGTGCCACCGCGCGTCGGCGGGGTATACATCCCCTCATAGCGCATCATCCGGTATTCGATCCGGCAAACCATCTGGTCGATCGGCGTCAGGCCCCACATATCCGCTTCGTGACGGTAAGGATGGAAACTAGGCAGGGGCGAGAATGGCTGCGTGTCGGCCAAATACTCACCAATCTCCGGATCTTGCGGGACGGGCCGGTTTTCGATCGGAAAGACGGGGGTGCCATCACGGCGATCGAGCAGGAAGATCTCTCCCATCTTGGTCGGGATAACTATGCCGGGGACACGCTCTCCGGAGCGATCGACGTCAACGAGCACTGGCTGCGCGGGTACGTCATAGTCCCAGATGTCATGTCGCACCGTCTGGAATGTCCAGCGCTCCTCGCCCGTGGATGCGTCGATAGCAACCACCGCAGACGAGTAGCGATCATCAAAGTCGCGCCGAACGCCGCCGAAATAGTCAGGGTTGGCATTTCCGGTCGGCGCAAACACGAGATCCAGCTCCGGATCGTAGCTCATGATTGACCAAACATTCGGAGTGCCGGGAGTGTAACGTTCGCCCTCTGCAGGCAGTCCTCGAATTTCCGGATTTCCCAGGTCCCACGCCCATGCAAGCTCGCCGGTGAATGCGTTGAATGCTCGAACCACGCCTGAGGGAAGGCCAAGATCCTGCCGGTCGTTGACGAGGCCGCCCACAATCAGATTGTCACGAGCAACGGTCGGGGGGGAGGTGTGATAGTAATCAGCCGGTAAATGTTCGCCCATGCCTTCGCGCAGGTCGATTTCGCCGTTTTCCCCGAAGCCTTCGCAGCGTTCTCCTGTATCTGCGTTCAGCGCGATCAGGGTCGCATTGATAGTCGCCGTCAGAATTCGCTCTGGACAAGGCCCCTCATAACCTTCGCTGGCAGCATGATAGGCAACGCCACGACAGGTGATTGCGTATTGATGTTCCGCCAAAGGTTCGAGGCCGGGGTCTTGGCGCCACAGCTCTTGTCCACTCCTTCCATCGAGCGCGATCACAACATTGGCCGCACCGCAAAGATAGAGCCGCCCATCAACTGCGAGCGGGGTCGCCTTGAAGTCTTCTTCAACTCCGGTGCGGTATCGCCAGACCTCTTCGAGATCAGCCACTGTGTCGACATTGATCTGATCGATAGTCGCAAACCGAGATCCGCCCGGCGTGTTGCCGTAATGCAGCCAGTCTCCGGAACTTGCGATGTCCCCAGCACCCCGCTGCGTCCCTGTCGCACCGCGTTCATATCCTTGAACCGATGCAACGAGGATTACCGCCAATGCAGCGAGCGTGGGTGCCCCGATAAGCCATCGATTTGGGGTTCTCGTAGCGGGATCAGGCCGCTTCAGCGACTGCCGATACCACGGTGTCAGAAAATACAGCCCCACCACCATCCAGGCGGCAATTCGCGGGAGCAGCGCAAAAAGATCGAGCCCAGCTTCGAATACCGACCAAAGGACTGTGGCTGCGAGGATAGCAGCGTAGATAACTAACGCTTTGTCAGAACGGCGGATCACGAACCAGCACGCCGCGAGCGTCGCAAGTCCGGCGATGAGGTAATAGGGGCTACCTCCCAAGTAGACGAGAAATCCACCAGGAATAGCCAATAGCAGCCCGACCAGCGCTAGCAGGACGACGAAAAGCCAATGTGCGATGCTGCGCATTTTTCCTCCCTAACGCGCAAACTACATCGGGTGGATTGTATGGCCACCGTCAAGGATCAAGCAACGCCCGGTCATGAAATCACTTTCTCTTGATGCAAGAAAGACCGCCGGGCCTTCCATGTCTTCCAGCGTGCCGATGCGACCGATGGCCGAGCGCCGTCTGGCCGCATCCTGAAACGCCTGTGTGGTGTCGAGCGACATTTCGGTTTCGATGAAGCCGGGGAGGATGGCGTTGGCCCGTATCCCAGCTGTCCCGAGCTCTACTGCGAGTGCCTGGA
>JAAUYH010011391.1_pt1 | contig 10993 bp, 13 predicted proteins | sample 7278061 | NCBI WGS metagenome assembly JAAUYH01 (sample SAMN14350203, study PRJNA611818) | marine sediment metagenome | isolation source: surface marine sediment (0.6m) | place: French Polynesia: Moorea | collected 2018-08 | reverse complement strand
CGAAACGGTCAAGGTTCCGGTCCGCCAATGCGGGCTGGTTCCACCCCCAGCCAAGACAGCGTCACGCCACATCTCATTTTTGAATGACCGGGAGGAAAATGGTGGGCGATGACAGGCTCGAACTGCCGACATCTTCGGTGTAAACGAAGCGCTCTACCAACTGAGCTAATCGCCCTTCCGGACCAATTTCTTGGAACGACGGCGCCATTGCCAAAAGCGGAGTGCTTTTGCAAGCCCCATTGCACAAAGGGCATCGATTGCGCCTGGCGGGCCTTGAGAAAGTCGCCGTGACAGATCGACGGCGAACGGCGGAACTTCCTCTCGGTCTTCGGAACCGAATCCTAGCTGACTCCGCGATTCGCAAACAGCCACAAGCTATCCACAGAATTTAGTCCCAATATTTCATACGCTTAGAAAGAATGTGAGAAATTTCCACGGCTTGTCGCTGTCAACAGAAATATTTCAATTTTTTTACGATATCGCCCTTGATCGACTCGGTTTTTCCCGCCTACTAAAACCAATCGGCTGGTGGTCGCGAACATCGCGTTCTGACCTCTAAAAAAATTGAACATGAACGTTGAAATGCAATTTTCAGCGTCAGGGCAGTTGTCTCTCGTTCGTCCTTTGGTTGGGGCATCGGAATTAACGGGCAGGGACGGCACGGCTGGTAAGCGGGCTGCTATGGTGCCGTCCGTGGGGTGATGATGTCGGGGGATGTGAGTGACAAAGGGGGCAAAGAATCTGACTGCTAAGCCAGCTATGGCAGCAGAAAATGAGGCGGAGAATCTCATTTCAGATATTCTTGGAGAAGGCAGTCTTGAGGAGGCATGGCGGAAAATCTGCGGTGGCTTGCGACGCGATCTTGGCGCACAGATTTATGGCCAGTGGATAAAGCCGATCAGCCTTTCGCGTTTTGATGTCGAAAGCGGGGCGTTGCAGTTGGAACTGCCGTCCGAATTTGCGGCAAACTGGGTGCGCGATCGATATGCAGACCGGCTGCTTCTTGCGTGGAAGGCCAATCATCCGGCGGTAGAGGAAATCAGCTTCGCCGCGAAACCCGGAGCTGCGCAAATAGCAAAGGTCAAACAGAGCGGTACACCCGAAATGGGCGGTCAAAACGCGCCCGAGCAGCGCCGCCGGTTCCGCCTCGACCTTGATCCGCGCATGACCTTCGCCGAGTTCATTCCCGGCCATTCCAATATCCTTGCGCTCAATGCCGCGCAGCGCATGGCGGCAGCGGAACGTCCGCTTTTCTGCCCGCTTTATCTTCAGTCGTCGACCGGCCAGGGCAAGACTCATCTGATGCACGCAATAGGTCACGGCTATCGCGAACAATTCCCTTCGGCACGAATTATCTACATGTCAGCCGAACGGTTCATGATCGAATTCGTCTCTGCGATGCGCCGCAACGAGGGCATGGAATTCAAGGCCTCGCTGCGCGAAGCGGACCTGCTGATGATCGATGACATCCAGTTCATCGTCGGCAAGAATTCAACACAGGAAGAATTTCTTCACACGATCGACGCGCTGATCAGCCAGGGCAAGCGGGTCGTTGTGGCAGCCGACCGGCCGCCACAGGCGCTCGACGGTGTTGACCAGCGCCTGCTGTCGCGCCTTTCCATGGGTCTCGTCGCCGACATCCAGTCGGCCGGGCTTGAGTTGCGGCGCGACATTTTGAAGCATCGCCTGGCATCAATGCCGCACCAGCACGTCTCGGACGAGGTGGTGGAGTTCCTTGCCCGCACCATCAGCCGGAACCTGCGCGAGCTTGAGGGCGGTCTCAACAAGCTGCTTGCCTATGCCCAGCTGACTGGTCGCGAAATCACGCGCGAACTGGCCGAAGAGCAACTCTCCGACATATTGAGCGCGTGCCGGCGGCGGATAACGATCGACGAGATCCAGCGCACCGTGTGCGAATATTACCGGCTCGACCGCAATGAAATGTCATCGAAGAGGCGCGCCCGTGCCGTCGCCCGGCCCAGGCAGGTTGCGATGTACCTCGCCAAGGTCATGACCCCGCGCAGCTATCCGGAAATCGGCAGGAAATTTGGTGGCCGCGATCATAGTACGGTCATTCATGCGGTGAAGCTGGTCGAACAGCTGCGGGGCGAGGACAGCGAGATGGACAATGATGTCCGCATGCTGCTTCGCCAGCTGGAGAGCTAGTCTCCCCTCCTGCGATTTAGGTTCTGAAGACCGTGTCAGGAAGTGCTACTTCTTCTCGGGCGCAATCGATATTCGAACACGTTCACCATTGTTTCCGGGGAAGTTGGTGAACATGGCTTCCACGAGATTGGGCACGAGGTAAGTCAGGTTCTTCGACCGCGAAAGCGCCTCGGCCTTGCCTTCAAACAGTCGTTCGCCATCGACCGCACGGTCGATTTTCAGGTCCAGCTCCGAGGCATAGACAGTGAAACTGCGAACGCTGCCATAGCCGCCAAAACCATAGCCACCGAACAGGAACGGATCGTGGAAGCCATAGCGGAAACGATGCCGTCCATAGAAACGGCGATGGCCATAATATCCGCCAAAGCGGGGGGAAGCGAAAAACGGATCATAATCGGCAACGATCCTTTCGCGGCCGCGGTCAACGTCATAATCCATGCTCACGATCAACTCTGCAGCAGCAGGGTCTTCAACAAGGCGGTATCCGAGCTCGCTCATGCGCTGTTCGACCAGTGTGGCATATTGGCCAAATTCCAGTCCGCCCGCCAAATCGGGATTGGATGCAACGACGGCGAAGCTCTGCCCGGTCGTGTCGGGCAATGCGACAAAGCGCTGTACATCGGCGCGAAATGGCGTCGCACAGGCGCTGAGCGCGAGCAGGGCGATGGGCGCCAAGAATTTCAACTTACTCGGTAACGAACGATTTGACTTGCTCATGGTTTTCCAATCCTTGCGACTGTCCCCCATCATCGGACGATGCTTAGCCCAAACAGGCTGAACCGCCTTTGAACAGCGATAAAGCGCGGCTTACAATCGATATTGGCTGAAACCTCGGCAGGTCAACATCGCGAATCTACGTAATTTCGTAACAAATTGTCTCGCGTTTCAGTCATGCAAAACAAAACCCGCCAAAAATGGCGGGTTTACCGAGACGTTTTTTGTCAGCCCCGTTGTCAGAGCGCCGCGACCTTCTTGGTCAACCGGCTGAACTTCCGAGCCGCCGTGTTCTTGTGGTACACGCCTTTTGCGACACCACGTGCCAATTCCGGCTGGACCGCCTTTAGCGCTTCGGTCGCAGCTTTCTTGTCGCCAGCTTCCAGGGCGGCATCGACTGCCTTGATCTTGGTACGGATCTGGCTGACACGATTCTTGTTGATCACGGTACGGCGCCCGTTGCGACGGATACGTTTTCTAGCTTGTGGCGTATTGGCCATGAAAAAACCTCAAATTCTGAAACAAATTGCGGTGTTTCGCTTCACGATTTAGCGCGGCGACACCGGCTCAAGTCGGCGCGCAATAGCGTGAGCATCGATTCCCGTCAATAGTCTAGTGAAACTGCTATTTCTGGCATTTTGGGCAATAGAAGGTCGATCTCCCGCTATCGACTCGCCGCCGGACCGGCGCACCGCACCGGCAGGCCTCTCCTTCGCGGCCATATACCAGCCAGTCCTTTGCGAAATAACCAAGCTCGCCGTCTGGCTGGACAAAGTCCCTCAGCGATGATCCGCCGGCGGCAATGGCCGCCTCCAGCACCTGCTTGATGGCCACCACCAGTTTCTCATATCGTGGCAGGGAAACGGACCCGCCTCGACGCCGCGGCGCAATTCCGGCCATGTGCAGGGCTTCGCAAACATAGATATTACCGAGGCCGGCGACTATGCGCTGGTCAAGCAAAAGCTGCTTGATCGGCGCTTTACGGTCCCTGGTCGCCTGTTTCAGGTGATCGGCATTGAACGCATCGCTCAACGGTTCAGGACCCATCGCCGCGAACGGCTTGAATACCGCCAGTTCCTCGGCAGGAACCAGGTCGATCGAACCGAAACGGCGCGGATCATTTAGCACCAGCCGCCGACCCTCATCGGTCTCGATCAGCAGATGATCATGGGTTTCAATCTCGTCCGGATCTATGCGCCAGCGCCCGGACATGCCGAGATGGAAAATCATGACATCGCCGCGATCGGTGTAGATCAGGCCATATTTTGCCCGGCGTCCCAGTTTCGTGACCCGCGCGCCGGTCATCCGCTGCCGCAAATCGGTCGGAATCGGCCAGCGCAGGTCGGCGCGGCGCGGTTCGACCAGGCGCAGAAGACGGCCATCGAGCACCGGCCGCAAACCGGCGACGGTCGTTTCGACTTCAGGCAGTTCGGGCATTCCAGTTCCAAGCAGGTTTACGGACCAAAGGGCAGCTACAGAGAGATTGCAGTGCTGCCAAGCCTCGTCTAACTGGAAAAGCTGGAAAGTCGGAGCACAGGCAGAAAATGGCGATCGAGAGCGAAACCGTATCTTTCGGCTATGAAGAGGTCGATGCAAGCGAGAAAACCGGGCGGGTCGGCCAGGTGTTTTCCAGTGTCGCAGCCAGCTATGACGTCATGAACGATGCCATGAGCGCCGGCACGCACCGCCTCTGGAAGGACAGGTTCGTTCGCCGCGTGAAGCCGCAGGCCGGTGAGGACATTCTCGACATGGCAGGCGGTACGGGCGACATTGCTTTCCGCATGGTTGATAGCGGCGCGAACATCACCGTCGCAGACATCAATGCCGACATGCTTGCCGAAGGCATTGAACGCGCATTGAAAAAAGACGAATCGCGGCTGGTTTGGAGCGAGCAGAACGCCGAAGAGCTCGATTTCCCCGACAATCATTTCGATGCCTACACCATCGTTTTCGGCATTCGCAATGTCACCCATATCGACAAGGCCCTTGCGGAAGCCTATCGCGTGCTGCGCTTTGGCGGCCGTTTTTACTGCATGGAGTTCTCGCAGACCAGGTGGCCTGGTTTCGACCGGCTCTACGAGGCATATTCGCACCAGGTATTGCCAAAGCTGGGCAAGGCAATCGCCGATGACGAAGACAGCTATCGCTACCTGGCCGAATCGATCGCCCGCTTCCCGCCGATGGAAAAGTTCGAGGCGATGATTCGCGAGGCGGGGTTCAGCCAGACCAGGGTCGAACCAATGATGGGCGGTCTCGTGGCCATTCACAGCGGCTGGAAGGTCTGAGCCCAGCTCCGCATGACCGCTGCCCGCACCCATATCTTCCGCCTGCTCAAATGGGGCCGCACGCTGGCCAAGCACGGGGCGCTGCGTGACCTGGAGAAACACCGGGCAACCCCGCCGCAGGTAAAGCGGCTGTTCCGGATCGCGCGGCTGGGCACGATCCAGCCGAAGGAACCCAATTATTCAGCAGCATTGCAGGCCATCGGACCGGCGGCGATCAAACTGGGACAGACGCTCGCCACCCGGCCCGACCTGATCGGCGAAGCTGCCGCCCGCGACCTTCTGCAGCTGCAGGACAGCCTGCCGCCCGTTTCATTTGACGAGGTCAGGGAAGAGATCGAATTCAGTCTCGGCAGGCCGATCGGCGAGCTTTTCACCCATATCGATCCCGAGCCGGTCGGTGCGGCATCGATTGCGCAAGTACACCGTGCGACGACGCTGGACGGCCGCGACGTTGCGGTGAAGGTATTGCGGCCCGGGATCATCCGGAAGTTCACGCAGGACATCGAGACCTATGAATGGGCCGCCGCCCATCTCGAAGCGCTGGGAGGCGAAGCGAAGCGCCTGCGCCCTGCCCTCGTCATAGCCAATTTTCGCCGCTGGACGATGCGCGAACTCGACCTGCGGCGTGAGGCCGCCGCCGCGTCGGAGCTGGCCGAGCACATGGCCAGTGTCTCCGGATATGAGATTCCGGACATCGACTGGGAACGGACATCCGGCCGCGTGCTCACGCTGGACTGGGTTGACGGCGTCAAGATTTCCAAACGCGAAGAACTGACAGCCGCCGGCCATGACCTCAATGAAATCGCGGAGCGGTTGGTCAACACCTTCCTCAAGCAGGCGATCGAGGCCGGCTATTTCCACGCCGACATGCACCAGGGCAATCTCTTCATCAAACCCGATGGCACAATTGTGGCGATTGATTTCGGAATCATGGGGCGAATCGACAAGAAGGCCCGCTATTGGCTCGCGGAAATATTGTATGGCCTGACGACCGGCAATTACCGCCGCGTAGCCGAGATCCATTTCGAGGCGCAATATATCCCTGCGCACCACAATCTTGAGGACTTCGCGACCGCGCTGCGGGCCGTCGGAGAACCGATGCGCGGCAAGCCGGTCAGCGAATTGTCGGTGGGCGACATGCTCGACGGATTGTTCGCCATCACCCGCGATTTCGACATGGAGACCCAGCCGCACCTGCTGTTGCTGCAAAAGACAATGGTAATGGTCGAGGGCATCGCCACCGACCTCAACCCGACGATCAACATGTGGGATACCAGCGGCCCATACGTGAAGGAGTGGATCCGCGGCGAACTGGGACCGGAAGCTGCGATCGCCGACCGGATCAACCAGGATGTCGATACGCTGATGCTCGTGCCGGACATCATCCGCCGCCTCGACGACCAGCTTCCACGCAAGGGTGGTGCGCCGCCACCACCGCCAATCGCCGAGGTAGAACTGATGTGGGATCGGCGTAAGGGCAAGAAAGGTGGAGGTTTCTGGCGTTATGCGCTGACTGCGCTGATCGCCGGAATCGCCGGTGCTACGGCCGTTTGGCACTGGGGTTAGGCGGCACATCCGCACGGGTGCGACCAAGATCACAGCGCGAATCGAATCGCCGGCCCATATTGGCCCCATGTTCAAGGAAATGTCCCTCTGGATACGCGAGATGTGCTGGCTTTCGGCGACCGGCGCGCTTTACCTGAGCCTCGGCTGGCTGGCCTGGGAGGTATGGTCGGCGTCACTGACCAGCCCGCGATTCCTGTTGGAGACCGCCTTGCCATTGCTTCCGATCGGCCTCGCGCTTTGGATTCGGCGGCGAATCCGGCGGGTGGTGCCGGGTCCGGTTTATCTGTGCGGCTTGCAAGCCTGGGCGATCGGACAGATGCGACACACTTGAGCCGGAAGCAAATCGCCCCTACCAAGCAGGGCGATGGACAAGCCAAAACATATCCTGCTGATCATTGGCGGCGGCATCGCAGCCTACAAGGCTGCCGAACTGATCCGCCTGATCAGGAAAGCGGGCATGACCGTACGCTGCGTCCTGACGGAATCGGGACAGCAGTTCGTCACACCGATGACCTTGGCCGCGCTTTCGGAAAATGAAGTGCACACGACGCTCTGGTCGCTCAAGGATGAAACCGAAATGGGCCACATACAGCTCAGCCGCGAGGCCGACCTGGTGGTCGTTTGCCCGGCAACTGCCAACCTGCTTGCAAAAATGGCGGGCGGTATTGCCGACGACCTGGCGACGACCCTGCTGCTCGCAACCGATACGCCGGTCATGGCCGTGCCGGCCATGAACGTTCGCATGTGGGAACATCGCGCAACCCGGCGCAACGTGAAACAACTCAAGGCGGACGGCATAATCATCATGCCGCCCGATGAAGGCGACATGGCCTGCGGTGAATATGGACCGGGACGGATGCCCGAACCCGATCATATCATGACCGAAATCCACAAGCATCTCGACTCGCACCTGCCGCGCGATCCCGGCAATGGCGGAAGCGAACTCGGAGCCAATCCGCTGGCGGACCAGCCTGCCTTTGCGCCGGACAGCCACCGGCCGCTGCACGGAAAGCACGTGCTGGTCACTGCAGGCCCGACCCACGAACCAATCGACCCGGTGCGCTATATCGCCAACCGGTCATCGGGCCGGCAGGGATTCGCCATTGCCCAGGCCGCAGCGGAAGCCGGTGCCCGGGTGACGCTCATCGCCGGGCCGGTACACCTGCCCACGCCCGCCGGCGTCACGCGCATCGATGTTGAAACCGCACGGCAAATGGAAAAGGCGGTCCATGACGCACTGCCTGCCGACGTCGCAATCATGGTGGCAGCCGTGGCCGACTGGCGTGCGGACGCACAGGCAGACCAGAAGATCAAGAAGCAGGGCGATGCCCCGGCCCCACTCGCGCTTGCAGAGAATCCCGACATATTGGCGGGACTGGCCGCTCACCAAAAACGCCCGGACCTGTTGATCGGATTTGCTGCCGAGACCGAGAATATCGTCGAACACGCCCAGGCCAAGCTGGCGAAAAAGGGCTGCGACTGGATCGTCGCCAACGATGTTTCAGGCGATGTCATGGGGGGCACCGAGAACAGCGTGCATATCGTCACTGCGACCAGCAACGAGATTTGGGAACGCATGCCCAAGGCAGACGTTGCGCGGCACCTTGTTGAAAAGATTGCTGCTGCATTTGAGGAGTAAGGCCCGGACATGTTTGACCCTATCGACATTGCCGTAAAGCGGTTGCCCCATGGCGAGGGCCTGCCGCTGCCCGGCTACGAGACCGAGGGATCGGCCGGCATGGATGTCCGCGCGGCCGAGGACATGGTCGTCCACGCAGGCAAGCGAGCGTTGGTGCCGACGGGTTTCGCATTCGCCATTCCCGTTGGCTATGAAGTGCAGGTACGACCGCGCTCGGGCCTGGCTCTCAAGCACGGCATCAGCCTGCCCAATACGCCGGGAACGATCGACAGCGATTATCGCGGCGAGATCAAGGTTATCCTGATCAATCATGGCGACGAGGATTTTGCGATCACCCGCGGCGACCGGATTGCCCAGATCGTCGTGGCACCCGTGCAGCGCGGAGCACTGGTGGAAGTTGCCGATCTCGACGATACCGCCCGGGGGGCTGGCGGATTTGGTTCCACTGGCGTATAGCCATATCGATCAATGAGGAGACAAACATGCTTTCGATTCTAGCCGCTGCGAGCATCGCGGTCACTTCGACCTCCGCCGCCGATGTGGAGATCAAACAGCTTTCCGAAGATTTCTGGAACCTGGAAATTGCGGAATTTGAAAAGAAGGTTCCCTTCCGGGAACGCCACGAACTGCAGGCTGAAAGGCTGGCCAAAAAGGCCGGCTGCAATTTCGAGGGCGAAGCGGGCTGGGTTCACGTGCGTGTTGACGTTGCGCTGCAGGTGACGAACTCGGGCCAGGTGACGAAGGTGGTTCCGGTTGAGACGGGCTGTCCCGAACTGGAAAATTACGTCATCTCCCATTTGGAAAAATATGCTGGCCGTGACGGTGCGGTGAAGCTCACCGGCAGCGGTGAATGGTACCGCCAGTCCATGACCTTCCGCTGGCCTGAATGACCGAACTCACCGACGCGCAACTCGATCGATATGCGCGTCACATAGTCCTCAGGGATATTGGCGGCGCCGGGCAGAAAAAACTGCTCGGCGCCCATATTTTGATCGTTGGCGTCGGTGGCATCGGTTGCCCTGCGATCCAGTATCTTGCTGCTGCGGGCGTCGGACAACTTACCATTGTCGACGATGATGTCGTGTCGCTTTCAAACCTCCAACGGCAGATCCTTTTCACCGAAAATGATGTCGGGAAACCAAAGGTCGAAGTCGCAAAAAAGCGTGCCTTGCAGATTAACCCGGAAATATTAATAAATACGGATAATCAAAGACTTACCGCGCAGCATTTTTCAGACGACAGTGCAGCATTTTTTGCGCCTTTTGATGCCATTATTGACGGTTCGGATAACTACCAGACTCGCCTGCTGGTCTCCGATTTGTCGGTCCGACACAAGGTGCCCCTGGTGTCGGCCGCGATTGGCCAGTTCCAGGGTCAACTCGGCACGTTCCGTGGCTGGGAGGACGACAAGCCATGCTATCGCTGCTTCGTCGGCGACGCGCACGATCCGGATGACTGCGACAATTGCAGCGAGGTCGGTGTGCTCGGCGCGATGGTCGGGCTGATGGGCAGTTTCGCGGCGATGGAAGCGATTCGGGTGATTACCGGCTTTGGCGAGGATCCCGCCGGAAAGCTGCAGCTGTTCGATGGTTTGCGTCTCGGCATGCGGTCGATCAAGCTACCTAAGGACCCCGCCTGTACAGGCTGCGGGCCGGCGGCAGCCTGCTAGCTTGCTTTTCCTCCCCAACTGGCGGATGGTCGCCTGGTAATTGGGGAGGAGAATATGACATTACCGGTAACCGCGCTCACCGCGGCAATCTGCGCCTTGATGCTTGTCGGCATGATGTTTCTCGTCATCAGCCACAGGGTGCGTACCCAGACCAGCTTCGGTGCTGGCGATGACGAACGGCTGGACATGGTCCGCGGATGCCATTCCAACCTGGCCGAAAATGCGCCCATCGCGATCCTGCTCCTGGCGCTGCTCGAACTGGCCAATGCCCATCACTGGACACTGACCGGACTGGCGGCACTGTTCCTTGTGTCTCGGGTGCTGCATGTTTTCGGCATGTATCAGAGCCAGGCGGGCAAGACGCTACGCTTCCGGCAAATCGGGGTGCTGGGCAGCGCGATCTCGATCACCGCATTGGCGCTGTGGACGATCTACCTCTTCGTTACCGTGAACTTGTAGTGTCGGCTGCCTGTTAGGACGCGCCATCGACCTGCCGCACCGGCACTTCATTCCACAGATCTTGCGCAAACATCCTCGCGTTTACCCCCATCCGGTCCGGCGGCGCGGTCAGCGGCGTCCAGTGGGTGTGGGACCCGCACCGGCTGCAATTCCACAGGGTAATCGTCCGGTCACCCTGGACATAGCTGTTCAGTGCACCGGGTTCCGCTTCGATCCGGACGTCTGCCGGGTCCCAATAGGCGCCTACCCAACCCGTTTTCCGGCATAGCGAACAATTGCAGTGGAGCAGTTCCTCTGGTGGATGCGGCACGATAATCCGGATCGCGCCGCAATGGCATTGACCCCGGATATCAGCCATGAGCCAGGATCTCGTCGACCCAGGCGGGAACGAGTTCCCCCGCCTTGCCCAGCCGGCTGTTGTGGAAAAAGTAACTGCCCTCCGAAGGGTCGAGGTTCATTTCCAGCGTGTCGGCGCCATAGTGACGCGCACTCTGG
>JAAUYH010006480.1_pt1 | contig 10993 bp, 6 predicted proteins | sample 7278061 | NCBI WGS metagenome assembly JAAUYH01 (sample SAMN14350203, study PRJNA611818) | marine sediment metagenome | isolation source: surface marine sediment (0.6m) | place: French Polynesia: Moorea | collected 2018-08 | reverse complement strand
TTTGACAAAGGCTAAGTCACTGGTTACAGAAATATCCCATCCATTGTTGGCAAAGCCTCCTCAGGTCACCTATGGAGACACTGACAGCTTGATGATCTGCTTGACTCTGAAATCCCCATCTTCTATTGTGTCAGACATATTGGAACGTTCAAACGTAGTAGCTAGAGCAATACAAAAAACCACAAACGATGCCATTGCTAAGTTCCTTCAAGACCACATCGGTGAAGATGTCGGGTTGTATCCCTCCATGAAACTGGAGGGCATTTCTTTAGGATCCATTCATTTCCCACAAAAGAAAAGATATGTGCATGCCAGGCACAAAGAAGGAGCAGTCGACCTGGTGTGCAAAGGAATTATATCTGTGCAGTCAAATGCTACAGGTCTCATTTCTCAGTTAGAGACATGGGCCATACAGCTTGCTCTGTACGGATGGTACTTGGTCAAGAGAAAGGAATTTGGTGTGGAAGTCCTGTCCCCTGAGAAATTGCTTTCTCTTTCTGATATCGTGTCAGTTTTCATACCAGCGGTAGGTTGGGTGAAAGATTTTACTGCGGTTCAACACAACGATGCATCTATCCAAGAGGTGGTAGTATGCCATAACCACCAGTATTGGTATAGACATTTCACACATTCCTTCTGCATAGACCAATTTCTGAGTGAATCACAGCAGCAGCTTGAAAGGTGTTCAATGGTGGAACATCTCATTGCTGCCAAGGTGGAAATGCTCGCACGTGGTGAGTTCAGCATTGAAGATTTGGTCCAGAGGTGTCAATTTAAGGGGCATGAAGCAGACGGAGAAGGTTATGACAAAATAGCTTCGACAGTTGCTAGATTTCGGCAGAGGTTTGGCCTCAGGACACCCCTTCCATATGAGGATGTGCCTTATGTCCGCATTGTAAGGCACCAGACAGTGGGGCAGAAATGGCAGAACATTATAGTTTCTGAGTCAGTGCAGGATCCTATCATTGTCTTGAGAGAACATCTGAGCATAGATACTCAGTGGTATGTGAACATGGTATGCAACTACTTCTGCCAGGACAACAAGTCACTACTGGCAGTCATGTATGGAGACATCCTGTCTCACCAACTTGAGCAACTGAGGGGACATTTACTCGGACATCAAGTGGAAAAGGAGCATAAAGGCTACAGACAGGGTGATGCTCCCCCAGTTCCAGATCATGTAAAGCACATTGTTGTCCCCCTCAGCAAGAGTAATGTGACCCTTCCTGTAGGCATGTGTTTGGTTGGGTCTGTTCTGTCTGTAGATTGCAAAGCCAAGCATCACTTCTATTGCCCCCCTAACATGTGTTACATGTCAACCACACTTGCTTTTTGTCAAGAGTTGTCAAAATTGGAAAGAATTGAATAAAACTGTTTCTGTATAAAAACATTTATTTGTTTGTTACTATCTGAAATCTCTCAGAAGAGACCTTGGGGTAACCGGTCTTGGGGAATTGTTGAAAAGGTGACAAAACTTGAAACATTTTACTCCACTGTCAATTGGAGTAAATGTCTTGCTTGATTTTCGAATTGTTGATGTACTTGCCATTATGGACAAGAACTGTTCACGCTCACTATCGACCTCTTCATCTTCCATTCTTATGCCCTGGAAACAATCGAGATCTCTCATCATCAAACAAACTTCACTGACAAATATCCAATCCTCGACATCAATGTAAGGTAACGCCATTTCATGCACCTCATCTGAGGATGGAAGGATGGACCTCAGTTCCTCTGTCTTCATGGGCAGGCTAGAAAAATTGTCCCATGTTGGATCTATTGGAACTCTCTGCCAGAAGGCCTTCAATTCAGGTGTTAGATTCCTATGACAGATTGACGATAAGGATACATCAAAGGGTCCTCCACACGTGAACTTGTTGTGTGCTGCAACCATTGCTGTTGCCCCCCTTGACAAACCAGCTTTCATGTCCCTCATTCTCTGGGTGATTTCTGTCAATGTTTCCTTCATGACATCTCTGAAAATGTTGTCAAAATCTTGATCGGCTATGCTGACATCATAGTTGTTGAACAACTTTTCATTTTCGTCCCAGAAGAGAGCCACACGAAGCCTTGCATACTGGGGCATGCGAAGAGCGAATGAGGTGAGGTGGAAAGCTCTTGTCTTTTGTTGAATCATGTGAGTCCACCAAAGAGACACGGGTCTGTTAGACTTATCTGTCAGTGGGTCATCTCCCGGAAAGACATTTTCGGGTAGCATGATTTCTTCACTTCCCTCATAGACTCCATGTGGCAGCCATTTCTTTGTGAGACTGTATACATAATTGAGTCCTCTCAGGCCAGCCAATGGGAGGTCTCTTATCTCATGGAGATAAGTCAAAGCTGACAAGATGATGTGGAGAGACACTCCCGTGGAATACAGATACCCCAACTCTCTCAACACTATCAACTCCCGCAGTGGACACTTGTGCATGATCTTGTCAAACAGTCTACCAGAAGAGGGGTCTGGAGGCTCTATTGGCATCTCTTGCATGTAAACAGATGTACAGTATACGTCAGACACTTGAGGCATGTGATCAAAGAAGTCCCTTTCATGTAACCTCATTGTCTGATACTTGACTGCCCTCTCAATGAGATGAAACATGCTCTTTTGAAGGGCTCTTCTCCTCTCATATGGATGAATTGCTTCATCCCAGTACCTGCATGCCAAGTATTGCAGCAGTATGGTATGGATGGACAGCGATTCTTCTTCTTGTTCATCTTCTGACAGGAAGTCTGTTTTTTTGACTTGGTCAGCTAAAAACAATATCAAGCTTGGCACATCACTAGAGTGATTCATGAGACACTCTTCAGTAAACGAAGCTGGAAATGCACCATGAAAAGGAGTGTTATCATTGTCAAAGACCCATTGAATGTAAGCATCTTCCATAATCTTAAGCACGGTCGAGGCAATGTATGTAGCATCATGCAGTGCTTGGGCACTTAGGCATGACTCTATCGTTGATGAAAAGCTTTCAATGATGCGACGGTACGGTGGAGAATTGAGGGAAAATTCGCAGACTTCCTTCAAGTGAGGCCATGCTACGAGGGATGGTGGCGACACCATTATGCTCTCCCAAAGCATTGAGTTTTTCACTGTGTCAGTATCAGAAGAGGCAGTGCAAACATGACTGGCTGTGGCCGGTGAAGAAACCATCATACTCTTGTGGAGCATTGTGTCTTTCAATGTGTCGGTACCAGAAGAGCTAGTGTTACCAAGACTGGTTTTGGCTGGGGTGACATCAGGCAAGAAACTGGTAGTAAATGTCACATCGACCTCTTGATTAAGTTGCTGTGAGAGGAACTTTGGTGGAGTGTCATATTCATAACTTTCTGGATCAGGTACTGAATTAGACAAAAATGATACATCAATTGTAGATGTTCTAGGTTTCCTGCTTCGAACATTTTCCAAGCCACCTTCACTTGCTCTCAGACGAATAGGACGATTCCACATAATATCTGTATTTTTTTTACTTTTTTTTTTCTTTCATGAATACTATCATTTGTGGATAGCAGTCAGTGTTTCCCAAGAATGCCATTTGGAATCAGAGATAAACTATACGGTTTCCACTTCAATGTAGAAGTCCAAGATTACACCAGCTATGTTCCACCATTTTCAACCATGCTCAGGGTTGTTGAGGTGGACAGTGACAATGCTTCAAGTAACGATCTCAGCTTTGAGACATTTCCTTCATCAGAGAAGCATGGTTCTTACGAAGTATGTGGCCAGGTTCCTCATGCCATGAAGAGTTGCACAAGTTATGTAGTTGTGCACATTGTTGATTGTTTCCACAGTACAATTACACATACTGTTCTGTCATATGAATGGATTCACCGACAAAGAAAACAACTCCGTGAGAAAACATCAGAACCATGGTTGAGCAACAACTGTAAGATAGTCATGAAGAGGATGGGGAGGCTGGTGGCAACGGCACAATATATCAATGTTTCATCTAGCCTCACACAGCCCACCCGAGAGGAGGTGACGATGTTGGAGTTTTGGGTGTCACTGCACACCCCTCCAGGATCCAGTGTGCCTTTCACTCTGTCTGGAGTGGAACCTTGTCCAATATACATCTTCCTCATGATGTCAGATCATCTGGACTCTCAGAGTTTTGATTTTTCAGGAAGGCTGCCATTCACTCAGACAGACGTGCACATTCCCAAGTGGAGCCAAGACCTTCTAAACACAGGAGTTTTGGTAACTCAACAGTTCAACGGCAAACAGCAAAGTGTGGATGCACATAAAATTGTGTGGTCCCTCGCAGATCTCATGATGGCAAACGTGTCCTGTCATCTGTGTAGGGACAACAATACAAGAGACGGATTCTGCTACCCTCAAACCAACACAGTGGTCCGCAATTCATCCGACACAATTGCAACAAGACTCTGTTTTGTGGACATGTTGTATCATGCTATTACTAAGAATGACTCTCTGCCATTCTCAGACTTGAGAAATGTTGACTTCTCTACAACAGATACATTTTCAAAATGTAAAAAGATGATGGACACGCATTGGCCTTGTCTGGTAATAGGCAGACAGAAACATGGTGACTCTTTTCATCTCTTGTCAGGATTTGGGAGGCGGTCATTGCTAAATGATATGATGATTCACAATGGAACCACCATTACTTCACCAGACATCATCCTCTTTAAGCAAAAGGAAAAAGAACCAACAAACGACCAAGTAATTGACCAGGCAATATTTATTATATGGAGAGACTACAATGAAGAAGTATTGAGCATGTGTTTATTACAAAAGAAGAGTGGCATTGACCACACAAAGTTTTCAGTCCAGAGAGGTTTGGGTGCAGACTTATTTCACAGTGCATCTGGTGACTTAGTATACCATTTTCAGGACCAGCTGATGTTCTGCACCAGTATCATACGAACTATCTGTCAGGCCCGTTTGGAATGTAGTAGAGTTAGAAAGTTAAACAGTCCCAAAGTATTGAGGCCAATCCTGAACACCCATCAAGCACTGGATGAATTGCAGTCAGGTGATTTAAACTGGCACATGGGTTGGGTGTTGCCTGTCCGTTCCAGTTGGGAGAGAGAACACAGCACTGCACTTTTTGATGTGGTGAGAAAGTCACACTTTTGGTAGCAAACGACAGTCCCTCGATGAAGCCTTTGTCCATGCATGGATCATGAGCCTGTGAATCCAACTGGTTGTGATACGTGAAACGTCCATGTCATCCAATCTATTTCTTTCCATTTCGTTCACTTCACGAATGCAAACATCAACAGGCTTGCCTTCTCGGAGAAAAGAGGGGCTGTAGGCCATCACTGGGTTCCCATCAGAAGTTGTTTCACCTGGAAAATGTGACGACAAAGACCTCGTTTTGCCAGACATTGCAAGTGAAGAATGCACAATGGAATTACCTCCTCAAATGTTCCAAGAACTCTGGTTTCACTGTCTAATAAAAATCCAATTTGATTGGAGTCATATAAAAGAATTATAGAGTATGGTCTTTGCTTCAAGTTCTCCTCATCCCCTCTTAGAAGATGTAGCTCAAATGTTTTGCTTAGTCCCACTGAAGACAACCATATGTTGAATGTGCTTATAGTTAGAATGAAAATAAACATTTTGTCCCATACGTGTTCACAATCAGCTTTTCCGATTACATCTGGTGTCATTTTGCAGCGTCTATTGAAATGTTCCAACACCTCTTGTGGTGACATGCCCAGTGAGAGACAAAACTGTCTTGCTATGATGGATACACGCAGTAATTTTTCTGATGTACAGTGCAGAGACACAGGATCCAGCAAGAGTGATTCAAAGTTTTCATGAATGAACCTCATGTTTGTTTTCGACAAGGTCACCCTCTTTAAACATGATGTCAGTCTCTCAGAATAAATATCGACCAGAGGGATGCCATGTCTTTGCAATGCTTCACGAATACTTAGTCCATTCGAAGGGTGATGAAACATGTGCAGGTTGTGTAACCTTTGCATCAAGAACAGGGTGTATCTGGCAACGAGTCCATAGAGATAGGGGGACACACATTTCAAACTTGAAACAAAGTGCATTTCACTCATTCGATCACTGTATTGCACTTTAAGGTCCACAATCATATTCCTTAACTGAAACAGTTTCTTTTTCTGCTCCCGGAGGCGTGAAAGTTCTCTGTGAGAAAAGATCTCATCCTCTTCCTGGTCCTGATCAAAAAGAGACGACATCCAATCAGTTGTTGTCACCGGGCCACTGGAGAATGGTCTTTGTGCAACATAGTGACTGCAGCCACTGTTCAATGGCATATCAGTGTCTAAAGGAACAGCAAATTTGCACAACACACATGTGACTCTGTGTGAATGAACTCCGTCAGGAAGCACATGAAGACTGCCATAAAACACAAGAAAGTCTACAAGTCTTTTCAGCACACGCTGAAGGTCTGTGCATGACAGAGTGGACCAACCCTGCATAACAGTCAAAATGGCCTTATCAACATCTTGCAATGTGTGAATTTTGTCTGGATCAAGATGTTGCATTTCCTGGCTAGACACATATGTGAGCAGTGATAAACAGTTGCACACAGCCCTCATGCTGACTGCCAAGGATTCCTCTTCTTCTTGTTTTGGATCCAAGGAGAATAGTTGCTTCATTTGCTGGTCTTGACAGTTCTGAATTTCACTCACCGAGAGGAAGAGATCTGCTACCGTAGACTGTGACATTTGATGACCATTTCTGGTCGCAAGCCTTAGCAAATTCAAGGAAAATACTTGATCCTCAAGAATCGTAGGAATGTCTGCCATGACTAGACCTCATCAGTGACATGACAGTAATGATGCCAAACGAAGCAAGAGCATCCTTGGTGACTGGGAAATGGAGAACTTGCCAACCAAGATACAATGAAACCATAAAGCCACCCACGCGATTCTCTGTTCCCATCTCTCTCTGTATTTTTTCCCACCATACAAGACGAAGGTCATGTTATTTTCCATGGACCAGGATAGCTTTCCAAACTTTACTTGTACTTCCCTGTGGTACTGACATTGCCATGTCACTTCACAGCACCGCTTACATGTCTCTACCATTGCCCACTCGTCCTCACACTCTATGGCAATTGGTTTGGTCAACTGATACACTACCACTCCCACTTGCTGAGAAGAGCTGGCAATGCGTACAGCCAACACCATGTCAAAAATGAGTTTTGTTATCTCTGGAAGCATAGGGAGGTGGATGACGAGAAGAAGAAATGGTGGCATCATGGCTGTCTTCACTACCCGATTGTGAAGAAACGTTATGCCATGCGAGAATCTACCAAGGGCGATCATGGATCTGTGTGCAATCTCCACATCTCTTATCATTTCTGTCCATCTATGTGTATATGTCATTTTGATGAAATGAACCAAGACATCCTCTTCACTGTAACCAGGATTCTGTAGATCAGTCTCTAGAAGATTTTCCTGTGAACATGGCAGAAGATGGTGATGGCCTCTTACACTAGCCACAAGTCTCATTTGACCGTTAAATCGGACTATGTAGAGTGGATTACAGAGTGCTTCCAGTGCAAAAGAATGACCCTCTTTCTCAAGCAAGGAGAAATATGTTTTCACATGATGTACCAATTTAGATGTATCACTTATTCTAAATTGACTCCAAGCCTGAACCGATTGCTTAAGGACAGAAGACAGATCAGTGTCACTGTGAGACTCTCCGAATATATTTCTAGCAACAAAAGGCATATTGATATTTGATCAAATAAACCGAATTGTTGTTCTCCTCAACTTCTTTGTATCAGGACTGGGGGGTAACACAAAATAGGAATTGACATTCATGGTTATACAAATACATGAGATATGCAAAGGAAAAATCTGAAAGAAAAAGAATGTCTTGTGCATATGATTTCTTTGACAACCTGATGCAACCAAAGAGAAAACATATGCGTTTCATGGAATATCACAACAAGTTGCAAGAATGTTTCAGGTTGTTTGAAAGTGACAGGCTGCCTACTCCAGAACATATCAATGCAGTCACAGAGAAGGTGTTTTCTAGCGAGAGCTACAAGCGCCAGGATGAGAGAAGACATCAAACATACAACAACAAAGATACCATTGACAACATACAAGTTTATTTTCCACTTTCCTTCATGCGAATTCGAGACACAGTGTACAGAAATTATTTTGGTTATTCTCCAACTGCTGAACAGCTGCCTCGATACATTGACTTTGCTAGGGCATATGCAATGATGGAACCACCCCCAAATCTGGATGAGCTCACCATGTGGGAAACAATGCTGGAAAACAATGTCCCAAGGGAACCAAACCTCATTGTGGTAAACACTGTTGTCGCCGGCAGGACAAATGTAAGGGAATATAGAGTTTTCTCTCCCCAAGCGCTGGAAGATGTTTGCTCAATGAGTGATCTTGGAGCAGGGGAGGTGTTTTCTTCACAACTGTGGTGTTCAGCTCTGACATTTGATGTGGATGGAAAGACACATGATGCCATTCTCCATGGATGGGGACAAGTGTACCCCATCAAAGAGATCGAGTTGGAACTCTTGACAGTGCTTAGGGAGGAGATGTTACTCAGAACTAACAGGCGCTGGGATGCTAGGAAGATACCACCTGCCATTCACACATGGACACCCGACAACGCTGGGGACAAGAAACTGAGCTTGCGAATATCCATCCACTTGCCCCCAAACATATGTTTCCAGTGCATCGATGACCTAGCAGAATGTGTGAAACACATGTGCCTACGTTTGGTGAAAAACAGGAGCCGGTACCTCACAGTTAAACATGTCACAGTGAATGGCATGAGGTTTGAAAAGTCTCATTTGTCCTACAACAGTTGGATTGGTCTTTCATCCCAGGAAGGAGAGCCAATTGATCTGGTTCAGTACTTAGACGGGCAGCAGAATGCCACCATCACACTGAGAAACTCCACGGTTCAAATGGACAGGAAGACCAGTGGTTTCCTTGTGACAAGCGGTGAAAGTCAGAGCAAGATTATACACAACGTTCACTCCTGGATAACAAAAACTATCGAGACTGATGCCATGCTAGAGTGCTTGATAGATGATAAAATATATCACAACAACAAGTCTCTTCGACTGCCACTTCAAAGTAAAATGGTGGAAGGCATGCCAGTGCGCAGGTTAATTCCTAGTAAGGAGGACAGTAGGGTCCTGGATGCCCTGATACATTTTCCTCACAATGACACACCACTGATTCCTGGAGATTTCTTACTCATTTCATGTAATCAGAGATCGAAAGCTGGAGAGTTTGCCTCTTCTCTGGCTGAGTTCGATGTTGAAAGTGCAAAAAGTGTCATAGAAAGTCAGCACAACATGACAGTGACAAAAGTGACGAAACAAGGAGGTGTTGCTTTCTTGGATGTTGAGCCAAGGACTTTGCCAACACCTTCTCTCAAATCCAACACGGGTAACTTCTGTCTCATCAAAGGTGACTGGCATACTTCGGCTAGAATGTTTTTTGTTTTAAATGAAAAGGGAGATCTGACTATCAGTTGTTGGAGCTCAAAGTGCAAGAGCAAGCAGGCCTAGGTAACAGTGCGAACATGGACCTCTCCATCCACGAATATGAGACTGCTTGGATAACTATTTTGTGGAATCGGTTGAAAGGCAATTATCCAATTGTAAGGGGGAGACAAAATGTGTCTCACTCTTGGGACGGCATCTAAGTGTGCAGCTCCTGCCGGGCCACTTATGATGCTGTAAGTCATGTGTGCATCATCCAAATACAACCTGACATTCCATAGGGCCGATGAATTGTGAGAAAAGGCATATTCCCCCACACATTTATTTGTCTTTGTCTCTGGGGCATCTGGGCTGCACTCAAAGAATTCAAGTGTTCGGTTCTGGCCATGGTTCTTGTATATCACATGTCCCTTGACATCGCACACCTCAAAACATGTCATGTCACTTGGAAAGTCTTTGCAGCGACGTATGTGATCACCATTTGGTAAGACCAGGTTATCCGTGCCCTGTGTGCTCCTGGGAATTGCAAGTATGGCAATGCTTGCCGTTATCAGTAAAAAGCAAAACATCATAACCATATCAGGATTTAATCCTATGACCTGTTGCTGGAACTTGCCTTGACATGTCTGGCTGTTATGCTCATGTTCATTCTCCCCATCCAACTGTTTGTCTGAGTGTTTGTCTTCCAGATGGGAAGAAGCTCCCAGAGATGACTTTTTCCCCAGGAGGGGACTGTCTGACCTTTTCCATGTTCTCCCACTGGTTTGGGTGTCGAGAATGCCCTTGACAGTTGGCATTCTGCTAGCGTCTTCCCCATCTCCTCCAAGCAGTTCATGGCTTTCAGTTTCTGTGCCCAAGTGGATTTGTTGGTCCATGATTTGATGAAATATGTTTCATTGGTGGTAAATATGTATGGATTGGCATTGCTGTCTAAACTGTAAGTCGTCTTATGTAAGCGGGAGAAAAACGCTGCCATGCAGAAGGTCAAAGTGACAACTTGTAGAATGTGATGAAAAGGCATGATTAACCAAACCAAGTGACATCATCCACAGCTAGTACATGACATGAAGCGAAAAGTTTCCAGTACCTTTGACGCACCTGTTAAGAGAAAGCGAAGACGAAGGAATGCCATAACGCCCTTTTCGAGTAAATGGACCCTTGCTCACCTCTGCATGCTGAATCGTTTCATCTTCAAGACATCGTTCTGTATTTGCCTGGAGAAAGAAATAGTCATACCACAGCAGTCGTGCGAGTATTGTTTGGGATCACAGAATGACGAAAAAGGTTTCAAATCATCTGGCAATCATGATGGCATAAAACATCTCATGCAGAAATATGCAAGCATTATCAAGGACACATCTGAATGTTACAAAGTGGATGCCATGCTTCAAGAGCTGCAAGGTCACTGTGGAGCAGAATCAGTCGAGATGAATGAGATAAACACAGGCAAAGATGACGCCCATGTTCAATTTGTGATATCAGACCTCAAACACTTCTCCTGGTTCATCATTCAACTCCTCATTATCAGTGGGCCTTTCAGTAATATGACT
>JAAUYH010215437.1_pt1 | contig 10994 bp, 12 predicted proteins | sample 7278061 | NCBI WGS metagenome assembly JAAUYH01 (sample SAMN14350203, study PRJNA611818) | marine sediment metagenome | isolation source: surface marine sediment (0.6m) | place: French Polynesia: Moorea | collected 2018-08 | reverse complement strand
CATTCTGGCATCTATTGTTGAAAAAGAAACCGGAAGGGCGGACGAGCGTCCGCGCGTTGCCTCGGTGTTTATCAACCGTCTGCGTCGGGGAATGAAGCTGCAATCAGACCCGACAATCATCTACGGTATTTTTGGTGGTGAAGGGAAACCGAAGGATCGCCCCATTTACAAGTCGGACATTGAGACAGCTACACCCTACAACACCTATACAATTCCGGCATTGCCGCCTGGACCGATTGCCAATCCGGGGCGCGCAGCACTCGAGGCTGTGGCCAATCCATCACGTACGGATGATCTCTTTTTTGTTGCTAATGGCACAGGCGGACATTCATTTGCCAAGACGTTGGATGAGCATAATCAGAACGTGGCGCGGTGGCGGGCAATTGAAGCCCAGCAGAAAAAGGATGCTGAAGCAAAAGCCGCAGAACAAGACTAGGCTGAGTATACACAGCTGGGGAAACGCATGTCACTACAAAGCATGACTGGCTTTGCCAGGGAGGACGACAGTTCGTATTTCGGCAACTGGACTTGGGAATTAAGGTCTGTGAATGGCAAGGGGTTGGATATGCGCCTGCGCCTACCCAATGGACTAGAAGACCTTGACAACGAAGTCCGCAAACTGGTGTCCAAGTCACTCAAACGCGGCAACCTGCAGATATCTCTTCAGTTCCAGAAATCCAGTGAATCGGAAAAACCGGTCGTAAATGAAGCGCTTGCGGATGATCTTTGGCAGGCGGCAACAACGCTTAAGGAAAAGTTTGGCGGCGACATGCCTTCGATTGCAGAATTGATGTCGATGCGCGGTGTTGTTGAAGTTGAAGAAGCAGAATTGTCTGACGAAGATCGAGCGCGTCGAAATCATGAGCTTCTTGAAAGCTTTGGCCGGACACTTGATGAACTGGTTGCCGTCAGAAGAAAAGAAGGATCAGCAATAGCTGCTGTTCTTTCACAACAGGTCGATCAGATTGAGAAAATCCGGGAAAAGATCGACAAGAATGATGCTCGCAGTGAGACTAGCATTCGTGCAAAATTGTCCGTGCAGGTGCAGCAGTTGATCGATGCCAACAACGGATTGGACGAGCAACGCCTTCATCAGGAAGCCGTATTAATGGCAGCCAAGGCAGATTTGCAGGAAGAGATTGACCGACTGGCCGTGCATGTAGCATCCGCCAGAGAGATGCTCGCGGGAAATGGTCCCATAGGACGCAAAATGGACTTCCTCGCGCAGGAGTTTAATCGGGAGTGTAACACGATCTGTTCAAAGTCAAACGATGCAGGCGTTACAACCCTGGGGCTGGACATGAAGATCGTAATAGACCAATTTCGCGAGCAAATTCAGAATATGGAGTGATTCCATCATGGATCCCCAATCAATCAAGCGTCGCGGTGTCATGCTGGTCCTTTCCTCACCGTCAGGAACTGGCAAGTCGACGATTTCCAGAAATCTGCTCGCAGGCAATCGCAACCTGGAGCTTTCTGTCTCGGTGACCACTCGCGCAAGGCGCGGTAGCGAGATAGATGGCACACATTATCATTTTGTGACGGAACGCGAATTCAATCGCTTGCGGGATGATGATGCGTTGCTCGAATGGGCAGAAGTGCATGGCAATTACTACGGCACTCCGCGTGAAGCTGTGGATCAGGCTATGGGTGAAGGCCGCGATGTCCTGTTTGACATTGATTATCAAGGCGGTCAGCAACTGATGGAGAAGGCACGGTTTGACGTTGTCTCTGTATTCCTTCTTCCTCCGTCAATGGAGGAGTTGCAATCGCGTTTGGTTAGGCGGGCCGAGGACGCTCAGGAAGTTATCCAGAAGCGTCTCAACAATGCGATCGAAGAGATTCCGCATTGGAAGGAATACGACTACGTCGTGATTAACGACGACCTTGATCGGGCGTTTTCGGAAGTGCAGTCTATTCTGACTGCCGAAAGACTGCGCCGGGAGCGTAGTCCAGGACTGTTTGATTACGAACAATTTCTGCTTGGACGCAATGAATCATAGTCTCAGCACCTGGGTGTAAACGACTGTTTAATCAAAACTTCTTGGGGTTCGGCTGTTGCGTTCCTACGTAAGGACGGAAACAGGAGGAATTTTCCCAATGCTTAAACATTCAACCCGTCGTGAATTTTTGACAAATTCTGTAGCCATGGGAACTGTGCTAGGGCTCGGAGGCGTAGCCATATCCCAACAGCCACAAAGTGCGTTTGCGGCATCCCGGGACTTCGTTGCCGTGCCACACGGATGCGCTGCCAAACATGCTGAAATGGCCGGGGAACTGCGCGAATTTGGACTACAACCCAACATTGATCCGTCAGCGTTAAACCTTGCGCAAAGGACATCTCATTGTTCAGACTGTGGGACCATGATCCATGCAGATTTGCAGTTGGCTGCGTGATTTGAGGCTATTCTGAAAGCCATTTTGAAAGAGCATCATCATCAGCATCTTTGGCAGAAACCCAATCACCTGTGCTGCCATCTCTAGGATGCTCTTTCTTCCAGAACGGGGCGCGGGTCTTCAGAAAATCCATCAGAAAATTCGCGCCATCAAACGCGGCTTGCCGATGTCGGGCAGCCGCGACAACAAGTACAATATTTTCACCCGGATTGATCTTTCCATAGCGGTGAACAGCGGTGATGCCGTTCAGGTCAAACCGGGTAATTGCTTCCTGCGCAATTCGTGTAATTTCACCCTCAGCCATTCCCGGATAATGCTCTAGCTCCAGTGCTGACAGGCGATTATCCTCATCCCGACAAAGGCCGGTAAACGTCACTACCGCACCGATATTTTTGTTCTCACCGGTTAGCAGCTTTGTTTCGGCGGCAATGTCGAAATCCTCTTCCTGTATCAGAACGCGAGGTTCGGGCATGATTATCCGCCGGTCATGGGAGGAAACAGGGCGATCTCGTCTGCTCCTGCAATGTTGGTTGATCGGTCAAGTACATGTTGTTTTCCGATTGCAACCTGAATGATGTCAGATGCCTCAAACACATCTGCATAGGGTTCTTCCCGTTGCTTCAACCAACCAAAAAGATCGGCGATTGTTTGCACATCATCTGGAAGGTCAACCATTTCTTCGTTGACACCGAGGCGTTCCCGCAACCACGCAAAATATACCAGTTTCATGCTTAGTCGGCTCCTACTCGATAATATGCTTCAATCCGGCGCGGAAATAATCATATCCAGTGTAGAGCGTAATCAAAGCCGCTGCCCACAGCAAGATCAGCCCGGTTTGGGTCGTGTACTCAAACACCTTGTCACCAGCGGAACCTGCCAAAAGGAATGCGATTGCAATCATCTGAATCGTGGTTTTCCATTTGGCGATCCATGTTACAGGCACGCTTACCTTGAGTTCAGCGAGATATTCCCTCAAACCAGACACCAGAATTTCACGGCAAAGAATAATAATTGCTGCCCAAAGAGACCATCCTGCGATGGTTTTGTCTGTGTCTGCCGCCAAAAGCAGGAGGCAAGTTGCCACCAGCAATTTGTCGGCGATAGGGTCGAGCATACGGCCAATGTTAGAGGTCTGTTGCCAGATACGGGCAAGATATCCATCCAGAAAATCCGTCAAACTCGCAATCACAAAGATGATCAGCGCGGACCAACGGGCAAAGTCGGAGGACTGTAACTTTCCTTCTAGGTAGAAACACACAGCCACCATGGGAACTGCCAAGATTCGCGCGTACGTCAGCAGATTGGGAATGCTGTAAACAAGTGCAGGTTTGTCTTTTCTGATTTCTGTCATGGAAATGAAATAGTGGGTCCAATTCGTTTTCAAAGTACCAATTTCATTAAACATTACAAAGTGTCAACGGAAATGATCATAGATTGCCTGTGCCATTTGTTCAGAAATGCCTTCGACCGCTTTGAGATCAGATAATGCTGCACGTGAAACGGACTTGGCCGACCCGAAATGATGTAGCAAGGCGCGTTTTCGGCCTGGCCCAATACCGGCAATCTCATCCAGCGGATTTTTCACCATTTCCTTCTTGCGTCTTGCCCGATGTGATCCAATCGCAAATCGGTGCGCTTCGTCACGCAGTCGCTGTACAAAGTAAAGAACCGGGTCGCGCTCAGGTAACATGAAAGACTGCTGCCCCTTGATGAAAAACTTCTCCCGGCCCGCATCACGATCAGGACCTTTGGCGATGCCCACCATGGTGACTTTGTCCTCAAGCCCTAACTCTTTCAGGGTTTCATAAACTGCGTTTAATTGCCCAAGGCCCCCATCGATCAGCAGCAGATCTGGCCAAACCCCAATCTCACCATCACCAACTTCTTGATCTTCGGGAAGGCCATGCTCCTTTACCAGCCGCGAAAAACGCCGTGTCATGACCTCACGCATCATGCCGTAGTCGTCGCCCGGTGTCAGGTCTTCGGATTTGATGTTGAACTTCCGGTAGTGGTTTTTGGCAAACCCTTCAGGACCCGAGACTATCATGCCGCCAACTGCATTGGTGCCCATAATGTGCGAATTGTCATACACCTCAATCCGGTTCGGAGTTTTTTCAAGGCAAAAGGCTTCTGCCACGCCGCGCATCAATTTGGCCTGTGTTGAGGTCTCGGCGAGCTTGCGTTCTACGGCTTCCTGAGCATTCTTGGCGACATGCTCTACAAGTTCGCGTTTTTCCCCACGTTGGGGTTTCAGCACCTCAACCTTGTAGCCAGCGCGCAAGGTGAATGCGTCACTAAGGAGATCAAGCTCACCTGTGTCTTCAGATACCAGAATTTGCCGCGGGCAGGGCCTGTCATCATAGAATTGACCCAGAAAGGCTCCAAGCACTTCACTGGCATCAATCGCTTTATCCGCCCTCGGAAAATATGCACGATTGCCCCAGTTTTGGCCAGTGCGGAAAAAGAACACCTGAATGCATGTCAAACCACCATGCTGCCGAACTGCAAAGACATCGGCTTCAGAAACAGAGCGCGGATTGATCCCCTGATGGCTTTGAACATGAGAAAGTGCCGACAGCCTGTCACGGTAAATCGCAGCGCGTTCGAAGTCCAGTTCTTCCGAGGCTTCCTGCATTTGCTTCGAGAGTGAGGCCTGCATCTGGGAGCTCTTGCCAAGCAGAAAATTCTTGGCGTCTTTCACAAGCTTTCCATATTCCTCTTCGCTCACTTCGCCAGTACAGGGACCAGCACATCGCTTGATCTGGTGTAGCAGGCATGGCCGTGTTCGGCTTTCAAACACGGAATCGGTACAGGTTCTCACAAGAAAAGCGCGCTGCATTGCGTTCAGCGTGCGGTTCACCGACCCCGCTGATGCAAACGGGCCGAAATAGCTCCGCTTTTTGCTGCGCGCACCGCGATGCTTGAAAATCCCCGGAGAAGGGTGATCATCAGATATGACTATGTATGGAAAGCTTTTGTCGTCACGGAGCAGTACGTTGAACTTTGGACGCAACCTTTTGATGAGATTGGCTTCTAAAAGCAGCGCTTCCATCTCGGTATGCGTGGTCACGAATTCCATATTCGCAGTCTCGCGGATCATTCGTGCAATGCGGTTGGTATGCCCACCCATCTTGGCATATGACGCCACTCGTTTCTTGAGTGATTTTGCCTTGCCGACATAAAGAACATCACCGCTGGTGCTGAACATGCGATAGACGCCCGGTGAATTTGGAAGCCGTTTGACGCAGTTGGCGATCACTTCCACGCCCACTTTACCCTCAAGCTGGTTGCCAGACTCTTCCCAGACGATCTCGGCTGCTTCACCGGTTGTGGCGGTTAGTGAGAGTTTTTTGACTGGAGGCTCGCTCATGACTACAGAATGCAGGAAACCGAATAAGAATCCCAGCCTTACTCCGGTATGCCCACAATATCGGGGGTCTCCCAGGCAAGATGTTGACCGCCGTCAAGCGCGAACAATTGGCCGGTGATGGATTTGCTTTCAAACAAGTGGCAGATCGTGTCACTGAATTCCTTCAGCTCTGGGCCACGTTTTAAGATCAAACCATCGATCTGGCGCGCAAAATCTTCCGGTTCCTGTCGGGCATTCTGCAGGGTTGGTCCCGGGCCGATTGCATTGACCCGAATGCGCGGAGCTAGTGCCTGAGCAAGCGTCCGTGTTGCAGTCCAAAGCGCAGATTTTGAAAGTGTGTAGGAATGAAAATTCGGGTTCAGGCGCTGCACACGTTGATCAACCATGTTGATGATCAATCCGTCCTGAATGTCTGCCTGTTTGGCCATTTCGCCGGAAAGGATGGAAGGCGCTTTCAGGTGGATATTAAAATGCGCGTCCCAGAGTTCTTCATCGAATTCTGTTACAGTGTCGTCCACAAAAATCGACGCGTTATTGACGAGAAGGTTGATTGGTCCCAGTGCCTCGCGGGCTTGACGGAATAGGGACTGACATTCATCTGCAACCAGCAGATTTGCCTCAAAAGCCACCGCATCCACACCGAAGTCTCGCAGTTCTGATGCCAGGGTTTGTGCGTCATCTTCAGAGGAAGCATACTGGATCGCAACATTAAAACCGTCCTTGGCCAGATCCGTTGCGATAGATGCTCCTATGCGTTTTGCGGCCCCGGTAATAAGTGCGGTCTTCATTGCGTCTCTCTATTTCAAAAATGCAGCACCCAGATATATAATGTAGGCCAAGCTCATGATAACCCCGCTGCGGCGACTGATCCGTTTTTTATAGTAAGCCAGCCAAGCGAGCAGCAGCGAGACCGCAAGCATTACCCACATATCGATGGAAATGATATGGCCACCAACGGGAACGGGGGCGATCACTGTTGTGATACCCATGATCGCAGCAATGTTGAAAATGTTGGAGCCAACCACATTGCCTATCGCTACATTGGAATTGCCTCGTATCACTGCCATTAGTGAGGCTGCCAGTTCCGGAAGTGATGTGCCTATGGCAACCACAGTCAGGCCGATGATTTCATCAGGAACACCCAGTTCCAGGGCGATATTGTGGGCTGCGGTTACGGTAAGCCATGCTCCAAGCGGTAATAGTACTGCGCCAGCTACCAACAGCCCAATTGACACCAGATTGTTGGAGGGAAGTGGCGGAACATCCTCATGGTAATCATGAACCTTGTCCGGAGATAGCTTTTTTGTAGCGCGGTATTGATCCCAAAGGAAAAGCACCAGAAGCGCAAGCAGTATTATTCCGTCAATGAATCCGAGGCTGCCTTTGGCAAGCATTCCCATGAACACAAGGGTTATGCCAATCATAACCAGTATGTTTCGGCCGATGCCGTCTTCTTCGCACAAACTGGCTTTGATGAGAGCTGGAAAGCCGAGCACAAGGAGAACGTTCGCGATGTTGGAACCGACTACATTACCGATGGCCAAGCCGCCCGATCCGGACAGCGCCGCTTGAACCGATATGAACAATTCTGGTGCAGATGTGCCGAGTGAAACAATGGTCAGTCCGATTATTAATGGTGGAATGGACAACTTCTCTGCGATTGCGACTGCGCCACGAACCAGTACATCGCCACCAAGGACCAGAACGATAAGTCCCAGTACGAGAAGAAGAATATCCACCATAGTATCTGAACAAACCACCCGTTGCCGTTCGGCGAGATATGGGGATTCTGTCGCTATTTTATAAGGGGTAAAATGGAGAAATTTGCTGCAAATAGTCTCAAAAAGTGACTGCTATCCTAAATTGCCATCGTAATGCCCAGAAATTTCCATTTCAGGAATATTTGCTTGCCGCATTGAAAGGGCAGTTTCGGATTCGTCGGGGGGTGAACATAAAGAAACAGGAAATCCGATGTTCAAAAACCCCATGCAGAAATTTGCCTCAACGATTGTTCTCTCGGTTATTGTTTTAACGCACGCTGCGTTTGCAGCAGATTTACCTAGGGATGAGCCGTTAATCCCACAAGCTCCTGTTGCAGAGGCAATCGACACTTCTGAATGGGGAGGATTTTATGTTGGTATTTACGGCGGGTACACATGGCTGCAGGCCGAAGCTGTTCCTAACGCAGAAGGTGACGATGATGGGGTCAAGATTGGCGGCTATACGGGTTACAATTGGCAATTTGACAACAGGGTTGTTACCGGCTTCGAGGCGCAGGGCGCCTATGTCGATGCGAATGCCCAAACCGGAGGTGTGAGTGTTGATCAGGAATGGGATGCTTCCCTGCGTGCCAGATTAGGCTATGCGTTTGAGAATTCGCTTCTTTACAGTTTTGCGGGTCTGGCCGTCACCGGTGCTGAGGCCAGAACAATCACCGGGAGCGACCAGAACACACTGACCGGTTTCGACATCGGTGCTGGTCTCGAGTTCGAGATTTTCGAGGATGTGACCGCGCGCATTGAATATGATTATGACCGCTATTCTGATGAAGCATTTGCTCTCGGTGGTGCCGGGAACACAGATGTTGAACTTGAATCCCATAATGTGAATGTCGGCGTTGGTCTCAAGTTTTAAGGAGCCGCATCAACTCCAAAGCCAAATTTAGGCCTCAATTTTGAGTGTTCACTGTCTCAACAAGGCTTGGGAACTGGCATTTTGTGTGATCCCGAAGGTCTTGCGAGGTGCTCAATCAGATTTACGACTGATTAAGCATTTGTCTTTACCTTTGGTAAACTAACCTCTATGGGGTTCGGGTAGCGTAGCGTGTTGAGGCAATTTTGATGGTTTTCTTGGGTTTTCGGCAAATGGTTCGCCTGTTGAGTATGCTTTTGATTGCTGTCGGGCTTGCTCCAATTGTGTCAGCATATGCTCTGGCGGGCGAGTTTTCTGCTCCGTGGCGGGATAAGTCCGTTCCGATTATTCTTGATGCATATGAGAAGAATCCGATTGATTGGCAGCAGGTTGTTAAAAACAAGCAGATATTCGGCTTCATTGGCAAGGCAAGCGATGGACTGCCACCTCGATGGGGATGCCGTAAACCAAACGCCACCGAACAGACACTTTGCAAGAAAACCTTCCAGAATTACTGGCTTAAGAAAGAGCTGTATAAAACCCGGAAGATGGTTGCGAAAGGATTGGGCTTGAAATGGGGAGCCTATCACCTTGGCCGTCCTGGAAATCCGATTGATCAGGCAAACCATTTTGTAGATTTCACCGAGCCGGAGGCAGATGACCTGCTCGCGCTTGATATTGAGCATGATGACCCCGAAAAATGGATTTCACTTCGTGACGCAGAAACTTTTGTGAAACACATAAAGTTTCGCACCGGGCGATATCCCATCCTCTATACAAATCATGATACAGCCAAGCGCATTGCCGCGCGACGTGCGGAACTACCTGTGCTTTCCAGGCTGCCGCTTTGGTATGCGCGCTATCGTAGCAGCATTCCAGGAGCGTTCCCCATGGGGCATTGGGAAAGCTACGCGATTTGGCAATTTTCTGCTCATCCAAATTGCAACAAACGCCGCTGTTTGTATCGGGTAAAGGGCACTAAACCGGATATTGATGTTAATGTGGCAAGTATGAAATTCAAGGAACTTGAAAAGGCTTGGCCTTTTGGTGGCCTAGTTCCTTTGCGTGACGAGCCTAAAATGAAAAACCCGAACCTCAAAATGGTTTCCGCAGATCAGGGCGAAGTGACTGCTTCAATTGTGTCAGTGGCTAAAAAGGAACCCGTCACTAGGTTCAAAATGAAACTGGAAATTGAAGATCACAGCGGAAAGAAGATTGCAGTTTCCAGCATTGCTGTGCCGTCCCCGCGCACAAGAATTGCATCCGCGCTTGGTTTCGAAGTCGCGGCTTTGGATGAAGTCGACGCGATTGCTGCATTGCCGCGTTTGATGCCGAAATCGGTAATTGAGGCGAAACTGCATTTGTCTGATGAAACAATCACCAAGAGCGATCATTATTCCGCACCAAGTGCAACGAAAATTGAAAGACGGGTGACAAAGGCTCAAAGCAAGTTCGTACCAGCACGCGAAGAAGCAATCAGGGATTTGGCAAAAGCGACAGTAAAACGACCTATCGCCACATATGGCTATTCAAACAAACTGAGCTTTTCTGCGTATCAGGATACAAAAGCTCGATAGGGCGCGGTAGCGCTAGCGGCTTAACACCCGGCATCTGCCATCGTAATATTTCCAAGGATCCAATCCATGGATGCAGTATTCGACATTCCAACCAAATCCGGCAAAGCCAGCACCCTCTTCGATCAGGTAGTGGACACGGCGTTTTTTGCCGTTCTCAAATACCGCGTCACCATGACAATATCGGCGATTGATGGGTGAATCCGGAAATGGATTTTCAGAATGCTGGTGAGGATTGAAAACATTCGACAAAATCAGGCCGCGATCTGACCAGTAAATCTTCTCAGTTTTGTTGAATCGCTTCACAAGCTTATTGAGTACTTTTTCCGATGTGCAACCGGGAAATGCATCTTTTGCGTAGCTGTTATTGCCGGATAGTCCCAGAACCATAAGTGTGCCTAGAACCGCTGCAAGAGTAGTACGATGCATTGTGTTGCTCCATTGGTGTTGTGCGGAACCTAAGCCCTAAGGACTTGCACAGTCAAATGAATTAGACCACTGCCGCTTAAATAAGAACTAATGAATATTTGGAGTTTTGTCGGGATAGTCGGTAAAGGCTCTAACAGATGGGCTAGAGCTGGTTGGCAAGATTTACAAAGCCCGTGACATCAACCTGCTCAGCACGCAGTGTGGGTTCAATGCCAGCCGCTTTCAGCAGGTTTTCACCACCCAGTGGCTTGAGGCTTGCGCGCAGCATTTTGCGCCGCTGTCCAAAGGCGTGGCGTGTCACAGTTTCAAGTTTTTTCAGATCGCAGGTAAGCGGCTCTCGACGCGGTTCAAGATGGACAATGGAAGAGGTCACTTTTGGAGGCGGTGTGAACGCCTTTGGCGAAACATCAAAAAGCTTCTGTGTCGTGCATCTCCAATTGCTCAAGACAGCCAGCCGACCATAGTGCCGGTCACCGACATCTGCGCATATCCTCTCGGCAACCTCTTTTTGAAACATCAGCGTCAAAGATTGAAAGAATGGTGGCCAAGGTTCCAATCTAAGCCATTGTGTAAGCAAGACAGTTCCAACATTG
>JAAUYH010062836.1_pt1 | contig 10994 bp, 13 predicted proteins | sample 7278061 | NCBI WGS metagenome assembly JAAUYH01 (sample SAMN14350203, study PRJNA611818) | marine sediment metagenome | isolation source: surface marine sediment (0.6m) | place: French Polynesia: Moorea | collected 2018-08 | reverse complement strand
TGATACAGAGTATTTTTCAACGCTGTACATTATTTCTAGAAAACAATTAAACAATTTCGCAGTCAATATTACTCAACATGAAAAATCCTGCTTTAATTCAAGAACCTCGTTACGAACCTGCTGTCGTTATCCCTCTCAAACAAGAAGCCTCTCTTTTAGATTGGCTCAAAGCGAACAATCGACTAATTCCCCGCGACACAACAGAACCAGATACCGTTAAAGCCGAAGACGATCTAGAAGCATTGATCGACAGCGATGACGATGATTTTGTTGATGATGCCGATGACTAAATAAGCCTAGCTATGGGTAATTCGATCGGCTAGAATTGCACCTGAATTAATAATCCCGTCCTAAGTTGGCGTAATTTAATTGTGGATGCTAAATCATTTTCTACCCAAAAACTTATAAATCCTTCTGGAACTAATTTATTAACTTTACTGGTAGGTATTCTTCTCTTAGGAGCGATCGCTGTAGACTGGACTAATAATGGCTTAGAACAGCTAACATCCTCCTTATCTTTGCCTCTAGCCGCTTGTGCGATTTTGAGTGTGGTTTTGGGTGTAGCAGTAATTCCCATCCTCAGACAGCTAAAAACAGGGCAAATAGTCCAAGAAGATGGTCCTCAAACTCACTTAAAAAAAGCAGGAACTCCTACTATGGGAGGCATTTTTTTTGTGCCAGTTGCCGCGATCGCCGCTTTATTCTGGTCGAAATTTAGCTCGGAAACCATTGCGGTAGTTCTAGTAACTATGGCATATGGTTTAATCGGTTGGATTGATGACTGGCAAGTATTGCGTCAAAAATCTAACAAAGGGATTTCTCCGAAAATGAAGTTAACCCTACAAATTGCGATCGGGATTTTATTTAGTCTCTGGATGTTTTGGTATTATTCTGCGACAGTTACCACTATAAATTTGCCAGGAGGATTGAACTTATCTTTAGGCTGGCTGTTTTTGCCTCTATCAATCTTTGTATTAGCAGCAGAAAGCAATGCTACCAATTTAACCGACGGAGTAGATGGATTAGCAGCAGGAACAGGAGCGATCGCTTTACTGGGGTTAAGTGCAATTTTAATTTCTGATTCTTCCGATTTGGCTATTTTTTGTGCTTGTTTAAGTGGTGGTTGTTTGGGCTTTTTGGTTCACAATCGTAATCCTGCAACGGTATTTATGGGGGATACGGGTTCTTTAGCTCTGGGAGGTGCATTAGCAGCAGTAGGTTTACTTAGTAACAATCTGTGGGCGTTATTGTTAGTTAGCGGTATTTTCTTCGTTGAATCCTTATCGGTAATTGCTCAGGTGAGTTATTACAAAGCTACTAAGGGGACAGATGGCAAAGGCAAACGCTTATTTAAAATGGCAGCAATTCACCACCATTTTGAGCTTAGTGGTTGGTCAGAAACCCAAGTTGTTGGCATCTTTTATTTAGTCAACATACTGCTTGCACTTGTAGCTTATCTTTTTCGTTAACCAAGAAAACTTACAAGAATTTTGGACAGCACTATTTATCCCGATCCCTATTTGTTCTACAATTTTTACCTAACAAGCTATTTAATTTTTTGAGCAGATATTCCCGAATCAGGAGAAATTATGAACGACCGACCCATCATTCTCGGCATTGTTGGAGATAGTGCTGCTGGTAAGACTACTCTAACCAAAGGAATTGCTCAAGTATTGGGAGCGGAAAATGTAACGACGATCTGTACTGATGATTATCATCGTTACGATCGCCTTCAGCGTAAAGAAATGGGAATATCTGCTTTACATCCAGATTGTAACTACCTCGATATTATCGAGCAGCATCTCTCTCTATTAAAAGCAGGACAATCGATTCTCAAACCAATCTACAATCACTCTACAGGCAAGTTTGACCCTCCAGAATATATTAAGCCCAGTAAATATGTCATAGTTGAAGGTCTTTTAGGTTACTCAACTCGCAAAATGTTGGCAAGTTATGACGTAAAAGCTTATTTAGCACCGCCAGAATCTTTACGTGCATCTTGGAAAATTAAACGGGATACTCGCAAGCGCGGTTATACAGAAGAGCAAGTTTTAGAGCAATTACGTCAAAGAGAACCAGATTCAGAAGCGTTTATTCGTCCTCAACGAAAATGGGCAGATGTAATCGTTAGTTTTTATCCTCCCAACCAACAAGTTGACGAAAATAGTTTATTGTTAAATGTTAATCTGATTTTGCGTCCCACTATTCCCCATCCCGACTTAAGTAGAATTTTAAATTCAGAAGGAAATCATTTAGGGTCAGCAATTCGCCTCGGTTTAAAACGAGACATGGGTAAGCCTGTAGATGTCTTGGAAATTGACGGACAGGCGACAGTAGACCAAGTTAGAGAATTGGAAAGGATGATGTGTAATGAAGTTCCCTATCTAGGTCAGTTTTGTAGTTTAGAGGGCAATGAAGACATAGGTAAAGTTACAGGAACTACAGGAGAAACCCTACAAAGTTATCCTCTAGCTTTAACGCAGTTATTGATTACCTATCATATGCTTAAAGCCGCTGAAATTGGGGCTTAATATTGTTTATTTAAACTAAACTTTTGAAATAAAGCTAGCATAGATATTTTGTAGGTCGAGTAAAAATTTCACAATTAAGCAGATACTAAATTAATATCTTCAGGAGCTATTAGTGCGATCGCATATTGCAAACAGGCTTTTATATCTTCGACTTTTAAATCGGGATAGTAGTCTTGAATAATATCATCAAAAGATAATCCTTCATTGAGAAGCTCTAAAACACTTTGTACGGTAATGCGCGTACCTGCAACACAAGGTTTACCAAAATGAATTTGAGAATCAACTGAAATTCTGTCCATAAGATTCAATACTAACTTTATACTGATTCAATCTAATTTTAAGATAAATATCGCGATCGCTTGTTTGATATTGGTTTTTATAGGGCGATCGCATTAATGATGATTTGCTTCATGAAGCATAAGGTTGAATTTCTGTTAAAACTTCTCCTAAATTTCGCTTTGCTTCCATAAGTTCATAAGCATTTTGTAGTCTGAGGAAATATCCTTCTGATAGTCCAAAAAAGCGACACAATCTTAAATCTGTATCTGCTGTAACTCTCCTCGTCCCGTTAACGATCGCATGAATGCGATTGACTGGTACGCCAATTGCCTTTGCTAAAGCATTTTGACTCATTCCAATTTCTTCGAGAAACTCTTCTTTCAGAATTTCACCTACTTTTGGATTGTCTAATAATTTTTCAGCCATAACCTTTTATTTTTCTATTAATCGAGCGAAATGATTAATGATAATCAACAACTTCAACGTCATTAGCTTTTCCATTGTCCCAAATAAAACAAATTCTCCATTGGCGATCGATTCTAATGCTATGTTGTCCTTTTCTATCTCCTTTTAATCTTTCTAGTTTATTTCCAGGTGGATTGCGTAAATCTGCAAGAGTTTGCGCTGCATCTAACTGACGCAGTTTTCTCAAGGCTTTATTTTGTATATTATCTAATTCGGGAGAAATCAAACATCTTCATTATGTAGAGCAATTTCTTAATTTGGCTTATAGATATGAACAATTATTTAAAACAAATGAACAGCTTAAGGACATTTTGAGTTTGATGAAACCTTCACTAATCGAAAATTTAACTCAGGAAACTCAAGAATTTAATAAGGTATTACAAGAATTCTGGAATAAATCCAATGAGCCATCATTATTGTGAATATAGATGTAGTTGATAAAACTCAAAATTTCGGTTATCCCAACCCGCCTTTCAGTGCGTTATGCCTTGAGAAAGCGTTACGTTAAGAAGATATAACGATTTATCGGCAATATCTAAATATATGACAGACGCAACCATTACTAAAAACCCTTTATTAATTGGTAAAGGTTTACCTCCCTTCGATAAAGTTAAGCCAGAACAGGTAGTTCCTGCAATGACGCAGATACTTGAGGAGTTAGAACAAGAAGTTATTAAACTAGAAGAGAATGTAACTCCTACTTGGACGGGTTTAGTCGAACCTTTAACAGCTATTGAAGAACGTTTGGGTTGGACTTGGGGTATTGTGGGACATTTGATGAGTGTCAAAAACAGTCCCGAATTGCGCGAAGCATACGAAACCGTACAGCCAGAAATAGTCAAGTTTTATAATAAATTAAGTCAAAGTAAACCCCTCTACGAAGCATTTAAAAGTTTACGCAATAGTGCAAACTGGGATAAATTTGAACCCGCACAACAACGCATCATTGAATCTTCTGTACAAGACTTTGAACTGTCTGGTGTGGGTTTAGAAGGAGAGGCTAAAGAGAGATTTAACCAGATTCAGTTAGAGTTAGCTGAACTTTCCACTAAATTTTCTAATAACGTTTTGGATGCTACTAAAGCATTCAAACTCAAGCTTACCGCTCGAAAGGATGTCGAGGGTTTACCCCCCAGTGCTTTAAGTTTAATGGCGCAAACCGCACGCGCTGAAGGAGAAGAAGATGCTACTCCTGAAAACGGTCCTTGGGTGGTTACTTTGGACTATCCTAGTTATGTTCCCTTTATGAAATATGCTACTAACAGCGAGTTGCGGGAAAAACTATATAAAGCTTTTATCAGTCGCGCTTCTAGTGGCGAACTCGATAACCGAGGTAATATCGATCGCATTTTAGAATTAAGAAAAGAAAAAGCGAATATTCTCGGTTTTAATACTTTTGCCGAACTTAGTTTAGCTCGTAAAATGGCTGTTGATGTCGATGCAGTACAGCAACTACAGGAAGAGTTAAGACAGGTTAGCTACGATGCTGCGGTAAAAGAGTTTGAAGAATTAAAAGCCTTTGCAGGAAAAGATTTAAAACACTGGGACACTACATACTGGGCAGAAAAGCAAAGAGAAGCTAAATTTGAGTTTAATGAAGAAGAATTACGCCCTTACTTCTCTCTACCTAAAGTTTTAGATGGTTTATTTGGTTTAGCTAACCGTATCTTTGGTGTAACTATTATTGTGGCTGACGGAAAAGCACCAGTATGGCATGAAGATGTCAGATATTTCCAAATAGACAACGAACAAGAGGAAACCATAGCTCATTTCTATCTCGATCCCTATTCTCGTCCTGCTGAAAAACGCGGTGGTGCTTGGATGAACGACTGTATCGGCAGAGCTAAAATGACCGTAGAAGGTAAAACTTCGACTCGCTTACCTGTAGCTTATCTAGTATGTAACCAAACTCCCCCAGTGGATGACAAACCCAGTTTAATGACATTCCGCGAAGTAGAAACCTTGTTCCATGAATTCGGTCACGGTTTGCAACATATGCTGACTACTGTAGATTATCCTGGGGCAGCAGGTATTAATAATGTAGAATGGGATGCGGTTGAATTACCCAGTCAGTTTATGGAAAACTGGTGTTACGATCGCCCCACTCTGTTCGGTATGGCAAAACACTACGAAACTGGGGAAACATTACCCGAAGAGTATTATCAAAAACTATTAGCGGCTAAAAACTACATGAGTGGTTCGGCTATGGTGCGCCAATTGCACTTTGGTTTATTAGATATGGAACTCCACCATAATTATCAACCAGGCGGTGAGGAAACTCCTAACGACGTGCGCGATCGCATTGCCAAAACTACTACTGTCTTGCAACCCCTATCTGAAGATAATTTTTTATGTTCTTTCGGACATATCTTTGCAGGTGGTTACGCGGCTGGGTACTACAGCTATAAGTGGGCTGAAGTTCTTAGTGCTGACGCTTTTGCTGCTTTTGAAGAGGCTGGTTTAGAAGATGAAGCCGCAGTCCAATCTGTGGGTAAACGCTTCCGCGACACGGTTTTATCTTTAGGTGGAAGTCTCGATCCGATGGAAGTATTCAAATCTTTCCGAGGCAGAGAACCTAAAACTGAGCCATTATTAAAACACAGTGGTTTATTAGGGACTGCTTAAAACAGTAATCAGTAATCAACTACCTGTAGTATACTGCTTATTGATTACTAACGATATTTTGTGAAAAATTAGGCGATCGCCTGTATTTAAATTTACCAAGGCGATCGCCTGACACTGTAATATTGAGGCAATCACGGTTAATCTTGTTAACTATTAACTTAATCGACGATATTCTAGCCTTAACTGTTTCGCAATTACTTCTTCTCCTGCTAAAAAATTATATGAATAATTTATCAAGAAGAATTATTGGTTTAACTGGAGGTATTAGCACTGGAAAGACGACTGTATCGAACTATCTGGCTGAAAAATATAATTTACCCGTACTGGATGCTGATGTTTATGCCAGAGAAGCAGTCGCAATTGATTCTCCTATTTTGAAAGATATTTTTAATCGTTATGGTGATAAGGTTAAATTCCCCGATGGTAGTTTAAATCGCTCTGCTTTGGGAGAAATTATTTTTAATGACGATAGCGAAAAACTCTGGTTAGAAAGTCAAATTCATCCCATAGTTCGCGATCGCTTTAACACTCGGTTGCAAGAACTAAAAAACAATACAATAGTATTATCAATTCCTTTGCTATTTGAAGCCAACTTAACCCATTTAGTTACAGAAATTTGGGTCGTATATTGCGATCGCTATACTCAAATTACTAGACTGCAACAGCGCGATCGCCTTGAGCTAAAACAGGCGGAAAGTCGCATTGACAGCCAACTTTCTCTATCAACTAAAGTCGAGCGAGCCGATGTGGTGTTAGATAACGACTCCGATTTAAATACTCTCTATCAACAAATCGATAGGGCGATTGGCGAACCTCTGAGGGAAGGGAGGACGATCGTGAAGTTTTGATAAAGACACCTAAAATTCAATAAAATGTAACATCAGATACAGAAAAAATATATTATCATCTATTTATACAAACAAAGTAAAAGAGATAAGTTGAAATAGCCATAACTTCAGGTTTGTCAATTTTACGTTAAGCATATTCAGATTAAGCAATCGTATTAAACAACTAGATAGTTTTCAACTATCTGAAGTTAATCGGAGGAAAAGCAACATGAGATTACAATTCAGAGGTAAATTTTACGAAGGACCTCATGTAGAATGGGACATCACCGAAGGTGATGTAGGTGGTAAATATCGCGGTAAACCTTGGAAAGTACACAACCTGAAAGAACAACACCGAAATCGCCACACTCACAAAGAATTAACCTATCGGGGCGTTCACTACAACAAAGATTAATATCTACGTAGAGACGCAATAAAGCGTCTCTTTTCTATCTGAATAAATAAAAATTGAAGATCAAATCATTTAGTATAGCAACCGAACTATAGATTAGGACATGATATTAAATCGTCAGGGCGATCGCTAGGCTGCACCTTCGGTGACGCGAATCGTCCTTACAAAGTTTGTGTGTCTCAACCTTTGCGGTCATCTGCTATCAAAGCCATTGATAATTAACAGCTATTGCCAAAACCATGAAGTCCAGAAGCACACTATCTGGTTTGGGAAATTACAAACCTGAACCATCTACCCTAGAAATAACCGAAACAGAAATTATTGGTACTTATAACCAACAAGAATCCAACTTCCCCTATCCACGACATATTTCTCGGCTTAAATCTCCATCTCATCGGGGCTATAGAAATACTGGGAGTCGGATTGCTTCACTACCTAAAATCTGTAATCTTCCCTCATCTCAAAGCAGTCGAAAAGTTAATGCGGCGGTTAATATCTTACAGTATCAATTAAGCGATCGCCTTGCACGACAAAATCATCTCAATAATATTCGTCGTAGCTTAAAACGCCGCTTGCAAGCTGCCGAAGCTAGTGGCGATCGATATCTAATCGATTTGCTTAACGATGAATTTAAACAGTTAAAAACATCTATTTAGTAGTAAACAGTAACCGAAGTTTTTAGTTTTTAGTTGACTAATGACTAATAAACAACATAACTGATTACTGTTTACTGATTACTGTTTACTGACATTAGCCAGGGTTTTGACGATACCAATCAATAGTATTCTTTAATCCCTGACGAAATTCAGTTTCAGCAACAAAACCAAACTTTTCTTTAGCCCTTTGGGTATCAAGACAACGGCGGGGTTGACCATTTGGCTTATCAGTTTGCCAGACTATTTTTCCGTCAAAGTCCATCAATTCACAAATCGTTTCCACTAAATCGCGAATTGCCACTTCATGATTAGTACCCAAGTTAACTGGGGCTGCTTCGTTATATTTTTGAGTTGCCATCACAATACCCCGCGCTGCATCCGTAGAATAGAGAAACTCGCGAGTTGGACTACCATCGCCCCATACAGGTAACTCTTTGTCTCCTCGTTGTTGTGCCTCATATACTTTACGAATTAAAGCAGGAATTACGTGAGAGCTACTGGGGTCAAAATTATCTTCTGGACCGTATAAATTGACTGGTAAAAGATAAATGCCATTAAAGCCATATTGCAGACGATAGGATTCTAACTGAACTAGCAAAGCTTTTTTGGCAATACCATAGGGGGCATTAGTTTCCTCTGGATATCCCTCCCAAAGATCGTCTTCTTTGAAAGGTACGGGAGTAAACTTAGGATAAGCGCAAATTGTTCCCACACAGACAAACTTTTCCACACCTGCATGGTAAGCAGCATGAATCAACTGCGCCCCCATCATCAAATTGTCATAAAACAATTCGGCGGGTTTTTCCCGATTTAAACCAATTCCGCCCACATGAGCCGCTAAATGAATGATAACATCTTGATCTTTGACTGCCTTTTCGCAATTTTCTAATTTACAGAGATCGAGTTCCCGCGATCGCGGTATGGTAATCTTATTTAAATCTGCTCCGGCTTTAGAGAGTTGATCTACTACTTGTTTGCCCAGGAATCCGGCACCACCAGTAACTAAAATTCGCTTGTCGCTTAAACTTAGCATCATTGATTGAAGAATCTGCGGGTTGATTAATTAAATAGTGAACTAGCTTTAATTTAATCTACGATAGTGGCGAAAGTTCGACGAACATGGGCATTATCTCCATTGTTTGTACTACCATCAGGTGTAGGTAAGTTTAAGGTGGTTAGATCGGCATTAACCATCAATTTAACTAATTCTTCAAATGTTACCGAAGGTTCCCAACCTAGTTTTTTCTTAGTTTGAGTCGGATCGCCAATGAGCAAATCTACTTCTGCGGGGCGTAAATAGCGAGGATCGAAGGCTACATAGTCATGCCAATCTAGATTGACATAACCAAAAGCAATATCCAAAAACTCTTTGATTTGGTGGGTTTCTCCCGTTGCTACTACATAATCATCGGGTTGCTCTTGCTGCAACATCATCCACATGGCGCGAACGTAGTCTTTAGCATAACCCCAATCTCTTTTGGACTCTAAATTACCCATGTATAGTTTTTTCTGAGTACCAGCCACAATTCTGGCTACGGCTCTGGTAATTTTACGAGTTACAAAGGTTTCACCCCGACGGGGAGATTCATGATTGAACAAAATACCGTTACAGGCAAACATACTATAGGACTCTCGATAGTTTACAGTTTGCCAGTGAGCATAAACTTTAGCGCAAGCGTAAGGACTGCGAGGATAGAAGGGGGTAGTTTCTTTTTGAGGAACTTCTACAACTTTACCAAACATTTCTGAAGAACCTGCTTGATAAAATCTCACTTCAATACCAGTTCTTTTCTGATAATCGCGAATTGCTTCTAATAGACGCAAAGTTCCCATTCCGACTGAGTCTACAGTATATTCTGGAGCATCAAAACTAACTCGAACCTGAGACTGCGCGCCTAAATTATAAATTTCTACTGGTTTGACTTCTTCTAAGATACGTCGCAAGGTAGTACCGTCGGTCAAGTCTCCGTAATGTAAAAATAATTTAGCATCTGGAGCATGAGGATCGATATAAATATGATCGATTCTGTCTGTATTGAATGTTGAGGTTCTGCGAATAATACCATGAACTTCATAACCTTTGTCTAGTAAAAACTCACTCAAATAAGAACCATCTTGACCGGTAATTCCAGTAATTAAAGCTACTTTGCGTTCACTCATTAAAATCCCTACCTGTTATCTAAATGTATAAGAATAGCCGCATTGTGTTTTACTATTGCCATGTTATTTGACATATCAATAGTAACTTCGGTGTAAATACATATCTAAAGTAACCCAAAAAAATTCCAATCGCCTCTATAAAAATCACTAAATCATCAAATATGTATATTTTGGGATTGTTGCGATCGAGGCGATCGGTAAATTAGAAAATATTTACTACCGATATTTTTGGTTAATAATACTCCTCTGTAAAATTACTTAGGTAATTTTTATTAGTAAGCACCATTATTTTTAGGGAAGACAATGACACCGATAGTTTTAAAAACAATCCAAATATCTAACAACCAATTGTGACTAGTAGCATAGTAAACATCTATTTTGACTCGTTGGGGGTAAGGAATATCATTTCTTCCCGATACTTGCCATAGACCAGTTATACCGGGTTTAATTTTCAAGACAGTATTAATTTTACGACCGTATTTATGTAATTCTTCTGGAACTAATGGTCGAGGTCCAACTACACTCATGTCTCCTTTAAGGACATTCCAAAATTGAGGAAATTCATCCAAGCTGGTTAGGCGTAAAAAGTTACCAATCTTAGTAATTCTGGGGTCTTGTTTAAGTTTAAAATTATCTTGGAACTCTTGACGCATTTGAGGTGAGTCACTCATCATCGTCTCTAGTATTTCATCTGCATTATTGACCATAGTTCTAAATTTTATACAGTCAAAAGGCTGATAATCTTTACCAATTCTTTGCTGGATATAAAAAATAGGTCCTGGGGAATTGATGGCAATTAAAGTCATCAAAAGCAAATAAACAGGAGAAAAAAATATAAGAACAAACAGGGAAAAAACAATATCAAATAAACGTTTGGCAAAATTTCCGTCCAAAGCTGGTAAAGATAGACTTGATAATCTATTGGGGTCGATCAAAGATCGAAAACCTTTTCTCATTAACCCTTGTAAGAGCTTGACGGAAATAAGTTGGCTGTTAGCAGTCATCTTACTCCTTCACACATCACACACCACAATGTCCC
>JAAUYH010152369.1_pt1 | contig 10997 bp, 9 predicted proteins | sample 7278061 | NCBI WGS metagenome assembly JAAUYH01 (sample SAMN14350203, study PRJNA611818) | marine sediment metagenome | isolation source: surface marine sediment (0.6m) | place: French Polynesia: Moorea | collected 2018-08 | reverse complement strand
TTCTTCCAGAGCGATTTTCAACAGTCTCATTATCACTTATGTACACTTTTTTCACGGCTTTAGTCATATAGAACCACTTCTCGTCAATGTGGACTATATTGTGCATGCTTGAAAAAATCAAAGAACGGCTGCCGATAAAAGACAAACACCATTTCAAACGGTCTTTCTTATGCTTTTCACTTAGAATAGGCTTCATTCTGCTCGACTGCCTCTTCAGAATCCCTCTTTCTATTGCATCATGTAGTGTATATTTAGGTATTGATGAAGCTGCAGATGTTTTACGAATTGTTGATCTTTTCATTTGCGGCACATTTTGGATAGCAATTCGAATATCATTTTGGTCCCGACCTTTCCTTCTACATTTGTTTCGATGATTTTTTCGAACTGAGCGTACTTGTTCTTCAGATGTTGCTCCTTCGAGACCTCTTCTCCAAATACGCTTCACTGTTGAGTCAGAAACATTGAAAATATTAGCAACAATACCAATAGTACCACTAGGCAGTTTGTTTTCTTGAGATCGTGATAGAAATTCGTGATACAGCGCTAAACGGCTGTACACATCAAGTTCTGTACGGTCCTTACAGTCAGAAATGTGTACCAAATTGGTAAATTTTTGGATCTGGTACCTTCGGTACCGACGACGACGACGACGAAGAAGAATATACTACAGTAATCTATCGACGAGCGTCCGCCACGTGTTAATTAATCCTCACTCGTATAATCTACGCCAGAGGGCTTCAAACCATCATGCCATTCAGTGTTCTTATTGTCACGAGCAATAGCCTATCCTCTCCCTTAAGTAGATTGCAAAACTAAACGGGGTCATTTATTTCCGGACGGAGGGGTATGTTGTTCCGAATATTTGCAAGCCATCGCAATTAAATGATGTTTGACTACGCCATAGTTCAATTTTTACGCTACTCGGCAGTACTTCAGTTATTGACTATGGCTTTTTTTCAAGGCTAACAAAGTTGTGAGTCCCTATTGCAGTTGAAGTGGCGATGCCTAGTAGCGCAAATTTTTCTATTCTGCAGAGTACGCTTTCAAGATCTGGTCTATAAAATATGGTAAGCATTCATTGATCTTATACCGATCCCGAATAACTCAAAGATCTTCATACTTGGTTTCTGACTATGATGATTCCTACCACTTTGTCGGGTCCGAAAGATTTGTGTAGTTCCAAGTTTGCCAAATTAAGGATATTGTAGAGAAAAGGAGTGCCGGATAAAGAAATTTATCTCACCTCCGTTTCATAGTTGACAATGATTAATAGATGTGGCTTGAAACTTATATTGTAAACACAGCCTTCGAATACTGACCTAAGACTTTAAGTTGTCTGAAAAATGCTTGGCACGTAAAGATTCCGGGTTTGAATAGCATGATAAAACATGTATCTATCTTTGTGCAATTTATCTCCAACACTTCTGCTTCACTACAATTGAGCTGCAAACTTTTTAACTGAAAAGTACGACTTAAAAAAGCTATTTTACAGCAATTTCGGCTACGGAGCATGCAGCATTTGGTTTTCCCACTATTCTCAAGCAAAAGAAACTTCATCTAACTTTGCGTATTGGCTGAAACAATTTGACAGCTGCAATAGTATCTCCTGTTTTATTAATTGGTTCCAAGGTATTTCTTTGGGAACATATCTGTGTGGGCGTTCATCCTGATTGGCTGCTGTAAAATACACATAGGCTTTCAATTATTAATTAAGCTTTGCCGCAGATCGCATGGAAGATAAAAAGTTATTTAAAATTAGAAGAATCGAAGTGGTTTATGATTGTACACTAACCTCTAACAAATGTTCTACTTATTATTTTCACTATAATTTTTCATTTGAAAGAGATTAGCTACTATCGGTTAAGAGTGGACTCATCACGTTCAGTGAATTTTCGTAAACGTCTCTCAAATGTGTTACGAGAAATTGCGTTGATAGGTATTCTTATTCTGGAAATTGGATTTTCACAAAACGCTATAGTTATAAAGATATGGTCCGGCCAGCAATAAAACTGATTTCCCAAAAGCAGATCTGGTGTATTAATCAATTGTATTTTCCGCACCTGACCCGGGTTTTTTTATCCATGTGCTGTTTCGGCATCACGCTGAACGAAATTTGAGAAGTCACCCTTAGATTTAACGCTAGCAATTTCCAAATTCACCTCTTAATTGGCACGAGTACCATCTTCCGAAATTTGCTTGAGACATTAGTCACCAGAGATGCGCTTTGCGTTTATCTTGGGGTTTTGCCTTTGTCTAACAGTTTATGGGGCCGATTTGTGGATGCAAATGCGTAGTGCAGTGTATATAGTAAACTAGGGACCAAATCCAGCAGCATGATTACAGATTAATAGTTTTTATCGGATAGGACAGACATGAGTCCTAGTTTATTGGTATTGGAATCTATTGCAATCACGAATAAACGAGACGTACTGCATTTTTTTCTATTATTGCAATACGTATTGCAAAATTTGATATATTGGCATTCAAATTGCGAGCCCTGCACGTGTCAAAACAGCTCTGAACCAACGGTTCAAGCCTTTGACCCGAATACTTGCACGATGATCTTATGAAAAAGAAATTCACAGCCGTCCTACACTCCCCCGGTAAGAGCCCCAAGAACACCATCAACCCGCATGAAGCCATTCTTCCTCCGGAGCAGATTGTAAAAGCAGTAATGAAGTTTGTTGGCTGTGAAGATGTTCCCAGGAAGACTCAAAAGCGACTCATTTATCGCAGTCTGAAGCCTGGTTGCAATCGCCATGAGAAGTTCTTGGAAAAAACGGGGTTCAGCAACCCGTACCGACACCTTTTGAGTTGCTATGCTCGTAGAAAGAAGGTTAAAGAGCAAACATCTATCATGAATTGTCTATTCGACGACGCTATTGCCCGACAACGAAAAGCTGGTGGGACCATTTTGCCCACTTTAACATTGCGACGTTATCAGAAATGGACAAGGCAATCTACGCATACATACGATTGATAGTCATGAAGAGTTTACCTACGACGATTGTAGAAGATCAAGAATTTCGTAACCTATCTCGTTTCAATGTCGCAATAACCCGGCGCACAATCGTTAGTGTTATTTTCGCTCTTGTTGAGCTCGTCGAAAGACGTGTTGCAAGTGAGCTGAAGCGCACAAAAGGAGCAGTGAACTACGACGGATGGAGTGATACCGGCACTCACTGTGTTGCTGTGTACGCAAGTTACAACATGGAACGAACAGAAATTGTGAATAACTCGACATTTTTTCGATCGGTTCCTCGTTGTGCTCTGCTTGCAGTATCGCCGATGAGTCACGTAGACGAGAAAAAGCAGAATCTGGAGCAGAAGCCGTGTCCTTCAATGCTGAAGTTCACCGTGAGTTTTTGAAAACTGTATTTGAGTTCTACGACATCTACATGTTGGACTGGAGCATTTGTTTCATTGCTGACAACGCTAGAACGAGCATACGACTCGCTCGTATCTGCAACAAGCCTCACGTTGGGTGCAACTCGCACAAGCTCAATCTTGAGGTCAACAGTATGGTCTCTTCTCACTTGGACTTAAAACGAACAATTGACTGTGTCCGTGATACAATGAAGAGCGCGAAGGTGAAGTTGAAGAACGCTGCGATACTTCGGAATATAACTGAACTTGTCCCTATCACAGACAAGGATACTCGTTGGTCTGGAATGTATCGCGTACTATCACGATTCGACCGATTGCGCGATTACTTACTAGAGGCCAGTGACGAGCAAGGTTGCGAATTATCTTTCAACAGTTCGAATGTCTTTGCTGCTAAGAACAGAAGATATGCGCGAATGTTGGGTGAAATTAACCAAGTAACTTTATCACTGCAGAAAGAAGGCCATTCTCTGGCTGACTGTCGAGACGACTTGGATGCCTTACTGGAAGCCATCAATGAGGAAAAAAGATTCCGTAAATAGTCCTCTGTACGGTTGTCGTTTAGGAAGCAAGTACATTGCCAATAACTCAGCCATTGTTGAATCTCCTATTTTTGAACGATCAGTCGTCAAAATACAGAAAGGCAAGGCAGAAGAATTGACTGAAGAAGAAAAGCTCTCTGTGACTTTTCTTCGGAAAGATGACGCACCGAAATCTTTTGTGAGTCAAGCTGCAATGAGCATGACTATGAGTGAGCGTATGGCAAAGAAACGAAAAGTGATATCCAGCCGATACGAATATGTCGCGTGTGATTTTATATTGGGATCAGTTGCGAAAGTTGAACGACTATGGAGCATCGCAAAAATCGTGTGATCAACTCGGCGAAAACGATTAACGCCACAATTATTAGAAGCCTTTTTATTTCTGCGTGAAAATGAACGTCTATGGCAGGAACAATTAGTATCTGCAGCTGTTCTTAGTGCTCGTGATAATAAGTCTCAAGGAAGATGTGATTCACGTTTTGGGCAGTACGAAGATTAGAATTCGGTAAGTATAAATATCAGTAAATTTTTGTTTTTGTTTTTAAAGATCTGCAGTATCACCTAAATGTTTCATTCAGACACGTACAGACGCGCACGACATTCACTTTTTTGAAAATCAATTTTTCAAATAGGTTTTGAATCCCGATTAAATTCATAGAACTGGATTTCATTCAGGACCGTAAAAATTGCTTGACAAGGGCATCTTAAAATTTACGTGAAACAGTTCCTATACCTACGATGCCTCCTAAAAAGGTTTATCCGGAATTATTGCCAAAAAGCACTAACCCCGCACTTTACGAAGAGACAAGAAGACAAGAAATAAACAAGCAAGTATGCATGCATATTTGTGGCAAAAATGCAAAAAAGGAGTTTCAAAGATCAAAAAGTAGCGTTCAAAAGGAGCGATGGCGATCAAGAGGGAGAATAGAGAACTTGAAAACAATAGAAGGAACCAGAGGGATCGAGAAAAAAGAAAGAACGGGACTGCACCTGAAAGAAAGCTTCAAATAGAAAAGAGAAAGGCCTCTGAAACGACAAGAGTACTTCAAAATGTGCCTAAGTTGAACAGTGGTTCTCTATACTTTGATGAAAGTGAGTGCCATGGTACTTATAAGATTCGAACAGAAATAGAGAATATTCGAGTGATTCGCAAAATCCATGAGTACATTCCTCGTGATTCTTCTACTTCCTTTAATGTAGATAAACCTGGAACAAACAAATCCAAGTTTAAGCAAATGGTTTCGTTAGATAGTGAAGGTAGTGTTCGATCAGCTAGAAACAAGGCTGTACCTGTACGCTCGAATACCGATCAGTAGTTTCAAAGTAAACGAATTGACGGTATTGCAAGGTCATGTTGTATTGCAGTTGTTATTGTGTTTGTAAGAAGCTAAAAATACAATAATCGTATTCCACATCTAGCATGCAATAGTTGTCAGTTATATTGGACTCATGTCTGGATAGGGAATAAGGATAGGGGATATAAATGAGAGAGAAGTGAAATTCGAAAATGGGCCGAACAAGCAGCATTGAAGGTTCCAACACTACAACAGTGCGAAATCGGGAACAGCGGTTGGAACCGGCACTTGTGTTTTTGGTTATTTTTGAAGAGGGTGAACCTCTTATAAAAGGAGTAAGTGCGTTCACGGCACATTTTTCTGCCCATACTTGCAGATGAACGCGTTGAAAACCGAAGGCCTGTGTCGGCTGATTCAATGTCTCGCCCTAAATTTACAATATACACTACACTACACACTTGCGTCTACGAATCAGCCCCTAAACTGTTAGACAAACGAGTTGTCTACCTGTGTTTCGGGCTGATCCAATGCTCTCGTGTATGAAATAATACACTTGAGCTTTGTATCAGCCCTCAACTCCGGTAGACCACCCTTACATATTCATCTACAAATTTGGTTCACCATTGTCAAGAAAATCAGTGAGACATTTACTTCCGAATTTTCTCAGGCGAGAAACACATAAGAAAAACTGCTAGGAAACGCAGGTGCCGAAATCAGTAGCTGATAAACTGAAATGCTAAGACAAGTGAGTCTCAGTTAGCATTTCAGATTATCAGCTATGGATTTCGGCGCCTGCCTTTTCTGGCTGATTTTCTTAGATCTCTCTCGCACATCGGATTGAAATTCTCGCGAGAGACCGTACCATTACCATCTCTTCCTATCATGATGAATCGCGATTCTGCTTCTACCCTTCTCCTGACTTTCTTGCAACCGATTCGCAAACGCAAGCCACTTTCATTAGCAATCATCGTTACTCTTATTATTGCGGTTGTTTATATCCTCTTTGCCTTACCAGTATCCATTGCCACTGGACGTGAACTAGATTCTGTTGGATTCTCCACTCTTCGTGAGCCGACCAAGTGTACTTTGCCCCATTTCGCGCCCGATGGTGGGGATTGCCAGGCATTGGGTGAAATGCGCCGACCGAAATGGGCTTGTTTTTCCGATATGCGCGAAGAAATTCCTCGATTTCTGAAGGTTTATCGACATCGCCCGTTTAAATCCAATGATGGTGGTATACGAATGGACCATGGTACGTTACTGGTTTCGTTCTGTTTCTCATGCACAGGAATGAGTTTGATTCTTATTGCGCACTGCTGACAACGTCGTTCATCACATCAGGATTTGCGCTATGGTATGTACTTCGTAATGTGCGGCCGAAAGTGGTGATTGAGAGCGGAGCGTTCAAGGGACAGTCTACCTGGATTATGCGAAAAGCCCTACCCGATGCACGTATAATCTCACTCGATCCTGCAGCTCCGAAGAAATTTTTATCTGGAGTGGAGTATTTGGTTAAGGATTCATTCCGTGACTTCAAAGAGATAGATTGGGCGAAAATGGGGGTCGATCCAGACGAGACGGTTGTGTTCTTCGATGACCACAACAGCCTGTACCGGCGGATGTTCGAGGAGAATAAGTATGGGTTCTATCGATTCATCGGAGAAGATTCGTACGATTATCTTCAAGGAGATAATATGTCACTGAAGTGGGTTTGCGGTATGTTGATATCATTTATCGTACATTAAGATGCGTACAGATTCGAGAGACAGACGAACTGACCTTGGTATTATTCGCAGAACGACGGTTGAAGAATAAGTGGAAAGGTACAGTACCAGACAATTTTGCACGAATTCACAGGCAGCAGTCATGGGAGGAGCATGTTCGTTTAGGCGAGCGCTTGAAGGAAACATTGAAAATTTATTACGAATTCCCGCCCATAGCCGCCTCTCGCCTTACTGGGCAGAAGCGCTACGATCCACGACGCGCTTCGACGCCAATAATTTCGGATGAATCCGTGTTTCTACGGCTGTTCAGTTCGTACAAGAAGGATGAATTCGCCATGTACACACACTTCTTGTACACGGAAATCGACCGCGATGCTGTGCAACTTCGCAATGTCGGGAGTGACTCTTTGTAAACGGGATCTATTCATGCTACTGTAGTTCCAGGTGTACGTACTCCTTCTCATGCAAGATTCTGATTCGAACGTAGAATTATAAGAGAAGCGTAGATAAGGGTTTGTCTGATATTGATGACGTGATCGATCGTTAGGTTTTCCGTGACCGTAGTCCGTTCGTATAGACTATCTCTAATTATATCACTTGTATCACAGGTAGATTTAGAGTAGATTCTGAACAATTCAATCTATCTACTTACTTGCTGCTACTGCAAGGTATACTGTAGCGTACAACATCTCCTCACAACGGGATCGAAATAACAACTCCAAGTGATCCTCAGCCGTTGTACTAGAAGATCGACTTGAAATAAATATCTTCACTTCTATTCAAGAATTCTGGGGCCAGTTTTGCACTCGATATTTGAAAGGCGCGAATCTGATCCTTATTTCCACAGAAGGCATTCATAAGAACCATTGCAGGTTGATCATTCGCTTAGTGAATTGCTAGTAATGTGCCGTCGATTAGGTGCTACTGAACGACTCTAAGGGAGAAACCCTTAGGCTTCTAAAGTTCATTCAGTACCGTTGCAGTAAGTGAACAACATTTCCCACCTAGTCTGACATCCAGATTGTACATTGCTCTATTGATGCATAGTGCTTAAAAGAAGTGGAATACTGAATATTTTTAATCGCGCACTGAAAAGGCTGTACAAATTACAAGGATAAGAAGTCGTGGTATGTGATCCAGGTATTTTAGGATTCGTTCTTAATTACTGCTTGCAAAGATCTTCAAAGTATTCTACTTTCATACCGATGATCTCCTGCGATTGAACTGTCATTTACTACCGCTCCATGTTCTTTCGATGACTGGGGTACTATCGAGAACAAATGAATAACAATAACAAATTTTCGTCGTGACAGCCAGGCTAGAACTGATGCCTTCTCGTACATAAGTGATCTTGTTTGTTTTTGGTAGAGGTAGAAGAGGAACCAAAATCTTCCGTAACAGCAGCAGAGTTCAAATTTGTTTTTTTAAAGCGGTTATCTGGAATAGTTGGCGTTTGCTGGTTTCTGTTCTGCAAAAGCTTGTTCTTCTTTACCTCATGTGAATTGCTTGTCTAAATAATATTCTAACGATGAGCCCACTCGGCAATCAGAGATTAATAAGTTATAACTAATCTTGAAGGTTCGGAAATAACAGCGATCGCTACATTTTTCATCATAGAAATTGTTATGCGCGCTGGTATTTTGAGAATTAGTACCTGAATTTCAGTCGGCCGACTAGCTCCACTATACTGAAGTTGTCTCATTGTATTCCCAGGTGAGGTAAGTATGCGCTTTCAGTAACAAAGGTCCGAATCCCTAGTCTGTAAATTCCGGAAGAAAGACTGGATGCAAAAAACATTAAACTTATCTTCGATTAATTAGATTCATCCTCTACGTTGTATCGAATTATCTCATTGTGTCACAACAAGTTTCAGTATAGGTTAAGTGAAAGCAATGTATCATGTAGATCATCAGCGGAGAACAAGGGAAAGACAAATAAAACAGAAAAAGGCTTTTGAATGTGCCTTAAATGTCTATTAATTTGAGTGAAGTCTAATATCGTTCGGTGCCACTTGAGTATGCGGCACACATTGAGCTACGTCCTCGACTTTTATTTTTAATCCGACGTTATTTTTAATCGGTTTCTTAATTTTTATTGTACTCCTAGCCTAGTGCGTTTGTTTGGCAGAGAAAATTGACCGTGCATATCTCTTCTACCACCACAATGATTTGCGTATAAACTTGCAGGCCTTGAAGATAAAAGAGCAGACGCATATAGATTTCCAAAAGGAATGGATTTCAATATTTCGTTCCTTCCAGTTTTCATTTATAGCATTCACACATCCCTTGTAATAAGCCCATGCCTCATCCTCGAAAAATACAGAGGGTGTATCCCTTCAACACATTCCATACCGTTTTCTTCTTGCAGATAATGGGGCATCTTTGTATTAGCTTAGTAGAAAGACACACATCACCATAGTCTCATTGCAACACTTGTTACTCACTATGACTGTAAATATCACGATAGGCATTTGGCATCCTATGTTGCCCAGCCTGATTAGACTATGCTAACTCTAGTTTCATCATGATCAGTCTAGTTAGATATACTTATAAACCGACTCAGTCGCGCCCCTCTTGGCCATCGATTAACGTCTTCACCATACTCTTGTCAAGCGGTTCGTCACTAATCTCTTCAATCTCCCTCTTGCTTCATCAGCAGGAAAAGATAGAAAAGCTCTCCAGCGAAACGACCTAATTCCATGACCAGCAATAGAATCGGGTAAAAAGCATTCGATCTAATTTTCATATTTATACCTCAATTTCTATGAAATTTCTGAAAATGAAGCTCAAAACTAGCTGTTGGATCACGAGCTTTTTTCATCCAAATTTTAGCGTCGACCCAGGTTCTCTCTAAGGATCATGTGTGATATACAGTACGAGGATCAGCTAATCTTTCAGAATGCTTCACTTTTTCGAGGGTGAAACCGTGATGTGAAAAACGATTATATTCCTACTATTCATCACTAGCAATAAAAGAATTCGGAAACACTAATTTAAGAACAAGCGGAGTGAGTGCTTCAGTCGTTCAGTCATCAACTAATAGAAATTCACCAAATTTTGAGACTGATAAAAAACAAGAACCGAAGGTCCTTTCACTTGGCTCCCTTAGTTATTTCCACCAGAAGTTTTGGAACATCTTCCGAAGGAACATAATCGATATTGTGCTGCGAGGTTCAGCTTGGTTCCGTCATGCTTTGGTGTTATTCCACTCTCTTTTGCTATAGTCTACAAAATGTTGAACTAATTTCAGAGCAGTGCCGTCTGCGTGGTCTGTTTGTGTAACAACTTCGTTTAGAATAATGCTTTGAAGTATAAGAGACTGAATAGAAAAGAGCGTAAGCTCACAACCTTTTTTTCGTAGAAATCAGAAATATTAGCGAAATAAGTTATTCTAATATCGACCCGTCTGCTTGACTCGAAAACTATGTTCCCTGCACTGAAAACATGGATTGTGTACTTTTTGCTCTGTTTTAGCCGTTAAGTTTATACTATAGCACTACACAGAGCCTGATTTAGTTTCCCAGAGCATGATTGATCGTCAGGTGCAAGTACATCATTCATACGAATAATTGAAGACATTTTTCTAAACATCTTGAACCAGCGTGTAGAAATTAAAGTAATAGTTGAATCGAGAGCCAGTTTTTATATTTGAAACTTAATCGCGAAACTAGCTAGATATCATTCATTGCTACGTTCCGTTCATCTTCCAATACAGACTGCAAATCATTTGAAATCTAGAATATTTTATAATTCAAATTGGTTACAAATGTTACAGTATTAATCATGCTTCATCGTGAGCAGCTTACCCAAGCGCCCATAGATTGCTCTAGTACTCCTGCCTTGTTTTACTGATTTCTAAAACCATTCGATTAAATCATCGACCGCATAACCTCAGGATCACTGTTATTCTAAATCGCATACTTCTATTCACCGACCTGCCAGATCGGCTTTCGAAAAATCGATAACGTCAGTATGATAATTAATATGTATGCACTGGTTCAACATGTGATTAAACTATCTTTGATGATGGTGCCGGCAGCCTGACTTTTTAAG
>JAAUYH010257744.1_pt1 | contig 10998 bp, 10 predicted proteins | sample 7278061 | NCBI WGS metagenome assembly JAAUYH01 (sample SAMN14350203, study PRJNA611818) | marine sediment metagenome | isolation source: surface marine sediment (0.6m) | place: French Polynesia: Moorea | collected 2018-08 | reverse complement strand
TCCCCCTGAGTCCGGTAAAATCTGGATGGTTCTACTTACAAAACAATAACAAAAAGGCAATCAGGAGGTTTGTGCTGTGGGAAAAAAAACTTTAGCAAAATTATCTGCCAATGATGTATCTGGTAAGCGTGCTTTAGTTCGGGCTGATTTTAATGTACCTCTTGATGATGCAGGTAAAATAACAGATGATACTCGTATCCGTGCGGCTCTACCAACTATCCAAGATTTAATCCAGAAGGGAGCTAAAGTAATTTTAAGCAGTCACTTTGGTCGTCCTAAGGGTAAAGTCAACGAAAAAATGCGCCTAACTCCAGTGGCTCAACGCTTATCTGAGTTGTTAGGTCAGGAAGTCATTAAGTGCGATGACTGTATTGGTGATGATGTGGCTGCAAAAGTAGCAGCAATGCAAAACGGGCAAGTAATGTTACTGGAAAATGTCCGTTTCTATGGCGAAGAGGAGAAAAACGACCCTGAATTTGCCAAAAAATTGGCAGCTAATGCTGATTTTTATGTCAATGATGCTTTTGGTACTGCCCACCGCGCCCATGCTTCCACTGAAGGTGTAACTAAGTATTTGAGCCCTTCTGTAGCTGGATATTTAATTGAAAAGGAATTGCAATACCTGCAAGCCGCAATCGAAAATCCCCAGCGCCCCTTAGCGGCAATTATTGGTGGCTCTAAAGTTTCCAGTAAAATTGGCGTGATTGAAACCCTGTTGGAGAAGTGCGACAAGTTAATCATTGGTGGGGGGATGATTTTCACCTTCTACAAGGCTCGTGGTTTGAATGTCGGCAAGTCCCTGGTAGAAGAAGACAAGTTAGAGTTAGCTAAGTCATTGGAAGCGAAAGCAAAGGCAAAAGGCGTAAGTTTCTTGTTACCTACCGATGTGGTGGTAGCAGATAATTTTGCTCCCGATGCTAATTCCCAAACTGTTAACGTCAATAATATCCCTGATGGTTGGATGGGTTTGGACATTGGTCCTGATTCCGTCAAAGTATTCCAAGAGGCTCTTGCAGATTGTAAGGCTGTAATTTGGAATGGACCTATGGGTGTATTTGAGTTTGATAAGTTTGCTGTGGGTACAGAAGCGATCGCTCATACCTTAGCAGAAATTGGTAAAGGTGGTGCTACCACTATTATTGGTGGTGGTGATTCTGTCGCTGCTGTCGAAAAAGTTGGTTTAGCCGAGCAAATGAGCCATATCTCTACTGGTGGTGGTGCTAGCTTGGAATTACTAGAAGGTAAAGTACTTCCTGGTATTGCTGCTTTAGATGAAGGGTAAATAATACTAGGGTGGGCATTGCCCACCCTACGACTTTCCTGGGTTCACAGTAGGAAATGTTGTTCTTTTCCCCTCCTTGGAGGGGTTAGAGGTGGGTTGGGTTGTTGGTCATAAATTGGCGAAGGTATTGTAATTAATTCATTTTTTGAATCTAACTCTTTTAATAAGTCTTAGTCTTTAAATAGATTCAACATTTCCGATCAAAAGTAATTTATATTTGTTAGGAAGATATCATTTTCTCTATAACAGAAGGTAAGGCTAATTCATATTCATACCTTATTCTTCCAGAAAGACTTGCTAATATAGGGCTATATTTTACCTTTAATTTGATATTATTATCTTGCTCTTCTGAAAAAGTGCAACAGATAGGATCTCGTTTATATTTAATAGTTCCATTAAAACGAATATTAGAATATTTGTAAACCGTATCTTGAAAATCAAGCCATCTTGATTCTATATTTTCAATATTATCAGGCGGAAATATTACTAATATTTTGGATAAGAGATTTTGCTCAATTAACATAGATAATTCCCACTCTAAACCTCTTGGAATACTTATTGGTGGAATTATGACAATTAATTGAGAACCCTTAGCTTTACTTTTGATAATATTTCTCCAGTCTTCACCTAGATAAATTCGCTCAGCACCTGCATGGGGAAGTGTTAGGTATGGAGCAGCGCAAATTTGTACTGTTCCGTATCTCTTAAAAATATCATTGAGCAATTCCTCTAAGGTAGTGTCGTGAATTAACGCACCATCTGTAAAACCTCCAACGAGCATTGGTAGCGAAATCCCATCATCCTCAAAACTTCTTAGTATTAAGGTATCTGGTATGTTATTTAGATCGTCATTGCTATTTAACTTACGTACTTTTTTTCGATACTCTTGATACTGTTTTTTTCTATAAACAAACCAAGAATGAAAGTATAGTTGCCAATAAATAAATATGTTACCTAATATTATTATCGCCCAGGCAGCAAAAGCATTTGTACTTCCTATAGTAATGCCCCATATTATTAGTGCTATACCAAGCAATCCACTAGGGGCAAAAACAAACAATATAATGTTTAACGACCTGATTTTTTTTGTAATTTTTTCTATTTCTTTTTCTTGAAATACTGGAACTTTACACTTCTCTTTCAGTATTTTATTTTCGATTTTATCTATTTCGGCTTTTATTATCTCAATTTTATTTATATATACGTCGCAGGAATTGTCTAAAGATTTAATCCAAAGAGCCCAAGGAATTAGCGGGAGAACTCCTATAATTAAAACTACTAAAAAATTTAGATAGTTAAAGAAGCCTGATAAGCCTAATACTGGATAAATTAATATTACACCCCAGAGAAAAAAGTGTTTGATTAATCGGAGGTAATTGAGTTTATTTTTAGCCTTATATAGTTTTTTTTGGGTACTATTTAATAGAATTTCAAATTCTTTTATCTCATCTTTATTCGAGATGAAGCTTGTTTCTATTTTGTCTTGATCTGACATAAACTTCTCCTATCTATCATATCATAAAAGCAACATATTAAAATAATGTATGACATGTCAGTTTTAAAATACAGATAGAAATAAAAGCCTAATTGAGTTCCAAGGTAATACTCTAATTAATACGGCAATATGTATCCCCATAAAGAGCCAGGGAACTATGGTTTCAATCTTATTAAATGGTATAAATAGTTGATGGTTTCTCCCTCTTCCAAGTGCCTCCCACTCAGCATCATAAGGTGCTATGGGTAAGTTTTTCTCAATCAAATTAACAATTTTAAATTTACCAGAATTTAGCTGTTTGTAAGACTTAATAAGTCTATGCCAGGCATAGCAAACTATTATTCCTGATAAACTAATCAACCAATAAAGTTCGATACTTTTTCCTGTTTCTTTTCCAAGCTGTAAGTAGCTAACAACAGCAATAATTGCCGTATTTAAAGTAAGAAAAAAAGAATTATTAGACTGTCTGCGATCGCTAATTTTTTCAGCCGTGACTACATACATTTTGTAAAGTTCTAAATAATGGTCGTGATATTTTTTTCCATAGTTTTCCTTAGTTTGACAAAAAAGCTTTTGGATATATTTTTCTTGCTCAGACGGATTTTGTGTTGTTTTAGTTGTACTTAAATCATTCTTATTTCTTAATTCGTTTTCCATTTCTATTCCTCTTCACTAGACAAAAGATTACAAGGTTGGGGAATTTAGAGGTTTTGAAGTTTACATCTTTAAAGCGAACGCTTGGGACAAACTGCTAACTTTGTAACTTTTTTTCTTTCTGGCGAGATACCCTTCACGTTTTATCTCTTCTCACTCGCTCAAGCTTACTCAGTGATATAAAAGCATTAACTCCTGTTATATTTACTTTTAGTAGATCACGAATTTTTTTATAAGTCTTGCCACACCGATATTTCAGCAAAACACTCTCGCATCGGGAAAGCACGTTTTAATAAGTATTTTAGCCAATGGTGCTAGATGCTATTGAGCGATAGCTCAATAACTTATGCTGAATACTCCAAAAGTGAAGATGGCTGAAACCCTTATTTTTACGTTAATTTCCGAAAGTTTGTGATCTACTGACTTTAGGTAGTCAACAAGCAGTAAAAGGGAGCATCACAATTTTTGAAATTTACCGCAATGACAAAATATGTTTTTAAACATTTGGGATGCTCCCTGTTGGTCGAGGAAGTACTAGACTGGGTTTAATGCAAAATACCCACCATATGTAGAAAACCATGACCTGTAATCATTTCTACAATTAATGCAATAAAACCTAACATGGCTATCCTTCCATTCCAAACTTCTGCAGAAGTGGTAATTCCCCATTCCCAACGTTCTGGGGGGTAAATCTTCACTTTCTTCTTCATCTGATTGATTTGAGCAAATGTGAGAGGAGATGGCTCTAAACTCTCAACAACTAAATCAGCTAGTGCTTGAATAAACAGGGGATGGGTATTTAAAGCCGGTACACGATGGAAGTTATGGATACCTGCCTCCTCAGCAATTTCCCGGTATTCAATATCTATCTCTTCCAGGGTTTCAATATGCTCGGAGACGAAACTAATAGGCACTACCACTAGATTTTTGACTCCCTTCTTACCCAATTCCTCAATTGCATCTTCCGTGTAGGGTTGGAGCCATTCCACGGGACCAACCCGGCTTTGGTAAGCTAAGGAGTGGGGATTAGGTCGATTCAGGGTACCCATAATTAATTCAGTACATTCCTCTATCTCCTGCTGGTAAGGATCTCCTGCTTCTTCAACGTAGCTTTTGGGTACGCCATGGGCACTAAAGAAAATATGCGCGTCATCGGGATTCTCTAACTGATCTAATTCTTGAGCAATCAGTTCCGCCATTGCCTGGAGGTAGCATGGTTGTTTATACCAAGAAGGAATAGCATTATATGGAAGTTGTTTTAACTGAGAGTCTTGTTGCCAAAATTTCTCTAGAAGTCGGAAGCTAGAACCACTAGTACTAATAGAAAACTGGGGGTATAGGGGTAAGATAACTAGATGTTCTATATCATCTTTGGTAATTTTGGCGATCGCTTCTTCTGTGAATGGATGCCAGTAACGCATACCGATGTATATTTTGGCATCTTGCCCTAAGCTTTCCAGTTTTGTTTTCAGTGCTTCACCTTGAGCTTCAGTAATACTTTTCAGGGGTGAACCACCACCAATTTTACGGTAATTATCCTGTGATTTCTGGGTGCGTCTAGTAGCAATAAACCAAGCTAGAGGTTTCTGCAACCAGGTAAATGGCAAGCGGATAATTTCCGGATCGGAAAACAAATTATATAAAAATGGCCCTACATCTTCTAATTTATCTGGACCACCAAGATTAAGTAATAAGACACCTACACGACCCATAGCAGTTATAATCCCCCTAGCTTTTCAGTTTTTTACTAATATTCACAATCTGTCTTTATTAAATATATAAGTTAATGTGAAGGAATGACGCAATGGCAACAATTTTCAGGGACTTGAGCTACCGCTATCAATGGTTTTACGACGGCATATCCCGCTTAGCAGCTTTGAGTGTGGGGGGTGAGAAGCGCTTTCGCCAACTTGCCTTACAAAACTTAATCATTAATTCAGATACCAAAGTTTTAGATTTGTGTTGTGGTAGTGGACAAACGACACAATTTTTAGTCAAATATTCACAAAATGTTACTGGTTTAGATGCCTCACCTTTATCTTTGCAAAGGGCAAAGGAAAATGTACCACAGGCTGATTATGTGGAAGCATTTGCCGAGAATATGCCTTTTGCAGATGGAGAATTTGATTTGGTACATACAAGTGCAGCATTACATGAAATGCAACCAGACCAATTGCAAAAGATTCTCAAAGAAGTATATCGTGTTTTACGACCCGGTGGGGTATTTACCTTGGTAGATTTCCATCAACCCACAAACTTGCTGTTTGTACCTGGTGTGTGGTTGTTTTTCTGGTTATTTGAGACGGAGACTGCTTGGAAGTTACTGCGGACAGATTTAGGGGGATTGTTGAGGAAGACTGGTTTTCAAGTGGATGAACCCCGTTTGTATGCAGGAGGGAGTTTACAAGTGGTAAGAGGAGTGAGGGAGTGAGGGAGTGCTCATCCCTTCAGACGGCTGGCGAAAATAGCTGCTTGGGTGCGATCGCGTAGATTCAGCCGACTTAGTATACTGTTAACGTGATTCTTGACGGTGCGCTCCGAGATATACAGAGCTTTAGCAATTTCCCGGTTATTCAGTCCTTGGGCAATTAATTCTAATACTTCCTTCTCCCTAGGGGTTAATAGGTCAAACTCAGGAGATGGTTCTGGCTCCACGGTACCATGAGCTAGCATTACCTTGTCAAAGAGTCCTGGCCCCATTTGGGTATAGCCTTTATGGACTGCACGGATAGCTTCCGCTAGTTCTTCTGAGGGGGTATCTTTAAGTAAGTATCCTTTAGCACCAAAGCCCATCGCTTTAGTAATATATTCATCATCATCAAAAGTTGTCAGTACCAGAACTTTGATGTCAGGGACTTTTTGGTGTAGGGAACGAATTGCTGCAACCCCATCCATAACTGGCATTCGTACATCCATGAGTACAATATCAGGTTTAAGAGCGATCGCTAATTCTACGGCAACTTGACCGTTTTCCGCTTCACCCACAATTTCTATATCAGGCTTACTGCGTAATAAGCTACCAAGACCTTCCCGGATAATGCTTTGATCGTCAACCAGTAAAACTCGGATTTTCATCTGCCGACAGTGGTATTATAAAATTAATTTTACAACCTTGACCAGGTTGACTGGTGAGATTCAGATGACCACCCAATACTTCTACTCTTTCTCGCATCCCCTGAATCCCAAATCCTGTGGTATTTTCTTGGGGATGGAAACCTCGACCATTATCTTTTATTACCACTAAAATACCAGTGGTTCTTTCCTTGAGAACAAGACTGATTTTATCTGCATGACTATGTTTAGAAATATTAGTTAACGCTTCTTGAATGACTCGGTAGATGGCTGTAGATATTTCCGTTGCTAGGGGAGAAGTTAAGTTGATCTGAGAATGAATTTGAATGCCAGTTGTCTTCTCATATTCTTGTATCAACTTAGTTAAAACAACCGTGAGAGATTTTCCTTTTAAAGGATGATTGCGGAGAGTCGCAACTGACTGACGCACATTTTGTAAGGCTTCTTTACCCAATTGTCGAGCTTTTTGCAGATGTTGATTAGCCTGTGGCACATCTTGATCATCTAATCGCATTGCCACATTTTCTAGTTGAATGCTTTGTGCTGTGAGAGAATGTCCCACAGAATCATGAATTTCTCTCGCAATGCGGTTTCTTTCTTGTAGGGTAGCTTGGTTTTCAATTAACAATGCATATTCACGCAAACGACGATTGGCAAGAGATAGTTCTTGACGGCTTTGTTTTTCAGCCAGTAGAGTACCTACTAAAAGAAATACAAATATTAAAACTAAACCAAACAATAATGCCGAATTCAGCTTTAAATTAAGAAAAAAAGGTTGCACCACCTCATCTGGTAATTTGCGTAAAGGAGGAGGTAATCTTCTACCTAAAGGAACGCCAAAAGGGGTCATACCTATAAATGACATAAATAGCATCATTAGGAAAGAAACATAAGCAGCGATCGCTACTAGAATACGCCCGTTCCAAGGAAACATCAAACAAGCACGGATTACTACCACCAGCAACAGGGAAGGAAACACCCTTTCTCCCCTTCCTCCCAAAAGTACAGCTAACCAACTCAAGGCAAATCCCAGGTTTGTATACATAAGTTGGGCAAAGCGAGAACCAAAGGGTAATCGTAAACCCAAGGTAGCCAACACAGCGATAATGGGAATAATAATCGGGCGGAACCTGAATCCCAAATTTGGCAAAGTAATGGATTTAAGGATATCGGGTATATCCTGTGCATTCGGGAAAAAATGCCTGTGAGGACGTAAGGGAGAAAATGCCGCCAATAAGCCAATTACTAATAGAGTTAGCTCTAAATAGAATAAAAGAGGAAAAGGGTGTTTTTTCCAAATCAACCGTTGCATAACCACAACAGCCATTTGCTGTCAATATTTTTACTATTTTTCATAGTAATTCAAAGTAATCAGTAGCTAAAAGTTGCCCAGGTACTATCTGTATGAATTGTATATAGACCAAAAGTACTATATGGCTATAGTACTTGAGGTTCTTAGGATTTGGGATTATGGGTTCATGTAAATGGCTAGTAAATTGCTTAGGATTAAATTGTTCCCCAGGATAACCAAGCTTATTCAAGACTTTACTAGCTCAAATATTTACAGGAGATACATTATGAACTGGCGTACAATTTCCGCATCCACCATATTAGCTGCATCCTTACTCGTACCCATGAGCAGTATTGCTGCTTCATTTCACCAAACTCAAACTTCCAGCTCTTATAAGGTGCAAACCACTGCTCAAACTCCATACCGTGGGATGGGCAAGCGGGGTAAATTCAATCAAGAGCAGCGTTTGCAGCGTATGCAACAAGAATTAAATCTGGACGACAGCCAAGTAGAGAAGATTAAAAGCATTTACAACGAAGCGAAACAAGATCCAGAGATGCAAAGTTTGTATCAGGACATGAAAGCAGCCAAAGAGGAAATGGGTAATCTCATGGCAAGTGATAATGCTACCAATGAAGAGTTAATTGAACAACATAACAAACTTCAAGGTATTCGTCAGCAGTTATCACGGAAGCGTTTGGATAAAAATCTAGCAGTTCGCGAAGTACTTACATCCGAGCAACGGAAGAAAATGGCAGAATTGAAACAGCAGCGCCGTCAACGTTGGAAATCAAGAAGAGGCAACCGTTAGAGCAACTTTTGCTAGATAAATCATAAATTTTTTCACTATTCAGAAAATTCGCCGTAAATCAGAAAAAGATTGGCAATGAAAAGTTTGAGAAAACAACGTCAATATCACAGAGGTAGTAATTTGAGCGGTAAAAGTTTCTAGAAAAATCAATCAGTAGTCAATATTTATGAGTCTCTGTTTCTATGAGGAATGGAGATTTTTTTTCATGGTTATTTAACCAACTTTAGGGGTAAAAGTCCCCTGCTTCTAAAAGCAGCGCGTTTTGCGTCGGGGTAAAATCTCCGTTGCAAAACGTAATTCTAAATTCTAAATTCTAAATTCTTTTAAGCACTACGCAATTATGTTATACCAATTCAAATAATGTTTGCGACACATACATTTTTCGTCAGGGCACGGCAACAGTAAAATAATTTTATACATTAGAAGATTGTGGATGCCGTGCCCCTACGCATCTGTCCCATTTTTTATTTTCAAAATGGTATTATTTTGGTACTACGCAATATTACTTATTACTTATTACTTGCGCGTAGCGCTATACCCAGTCTAATCCACTACTTGCCACCAACCAAAAGCTGGGCCAATAAAGCGGATGGTTAGCCAAATTACCACCATCAAACCAATGCCCAACCAACTACCCCTGGTTGTCAATTTCATAAACAAATCTGCTTGGGTTTTGGTAATGGGAACCCAAGGGAGGATGCGAGATTCTTGACCGTAGTTTTCTCCTAATGCAGCTTTACGACGCTTTGCTTCGCCCATGTTCTTAAAATCAAATGCTGTTTATGGTCGATCATAACGTTTGTCTGCCCACTGACTAAGGATCATAATGTTAAGAATTATCTTGATCATTATTACTAAACAGGCTGGGATCTAAATAGTTGATTCTAGCTAAGGGACTCAAAGCCGCTAGAACTTGAGCACCATAACTGCGATTAACTACCCGGCTGTCCAATAAAGCGACAATTCCTTGACTTTCCCTTGCAGGAGCGATGGCGCGTTGTAATTCATTTAAGGCAGTGGGTAATAAATATAACCGGAACCAATCTTGGTGCGATCGCTTGTAGTGGGCAACTCTACCAGCCACCAGGGGATGTTCTAAGGATGGTAAGGGTAAGGTTGCCACAATTAACAAATGGGGTGATGGTAAGACATTTTGATGCGATCGCCAAAATTCCCAGCCGGTGATCAAAATGCTGTTTTCATCCAAGCAGGTTTTTTCCACTTGTACTCGGGAACCATATTCAGCAGCGAGAATTGCGGCTACCTGTGCCCTCAATGGGACATCTCCCACCAATATCACTGTTAATCCCGGTGCAGTGGCACTTAAACAGATGAGAGTGCGGACTTTGTGAATAAATGCTGGTTGAAATTCTGGGGTATTTGGTAAAGGTAACTTGTAGGGAACATATAATTGGATCGCTTCAGTTTGGCGATCGCTAGAAAAATTTAAACAAGTTACATCTTCTAAACCCATACGTTGACGGAATAAAGGAGCCTCTGTATCTGGTTCCAAGGCACTACCAATTAATACTACTGGTTGTCTTTGCCAAATCGGTGCCAGCAATGTATCAACTTCTATGGGAGCACAGTGGAGAGAGAATAAACCTTGACGACGGGCAATAGTTGTCCAGGAGAGGGAAGTGTGGGGAGTGTGGGGAGTGTGGGGAGTCAGATGAGTGAATAATTCCCAGAATTTTTGCCACGGTTCTGGGAGATTGGGAATATCTAAGGCTGAGTAAAGACGGAGTAAGATTTCTGTTTCTGCTGAGGAGATGACATAACATTCATAAGGATTGGCGGGATGCTGGAATAATTCATGGGTGAGTTGTACCTTAGCTGCTTGAATTACTTCTGCTTCTTGGGGACAAGCCAGTTGCAGTTTTTCCCAGTCTGGGGGTTGAATGGTGACTGTGAGTTGTTGGCGTACCCAATCTTCCAAATCATCCACTCCATCAATAATTGTGGGAATATGGCGGGGAAAGTTATTTGCTGGTGATAACTGTGCTTGTAGCCAAGCCTGGGGGGATATTAATAACAAACCAGAAAAATTTTCTCCAGGGAAAGTATCCTGAGTGTAGATAGGCTTGTTAACTTGTAACCATTGCTGCAATCTGGGAATTTCCACTCTCAGCAACCTTTGCTGCACATCTTCAGGAGCCACAATAATTACAGCACCATGCCAAATCAAAGCTGAGGCGACAAAGCTAGTGCGATAACGTCCTTGATAACCACAAGTAGCTCCCACTTGAATTAAAGAGCTACGTCCAGTTCGTAAAGTACGTGCTACTAACCTCGCCATCGTCAGATGATGATGCCAAGAAGGTACACCTGCCTGCGATCGCAGGAAGTTATGTAATGATAAATGAACTTCTGCCTCAATCACAAGCTTTTAG
>JAAUYH010161800.1_pt1 | contig 10998 bp, 5 predicted proteins | sample 7278061 | NCBI WGS metagenome assembly JAAUYH01 (sample SAMN14350203, study PRJNA611818) | marine sediment metagenome | isolation source: surface marine sediment (0.6m) | place: French Polynesia: Moorea | collected 2018-08 | reverse complement strand
GAAAAATCCATTCCGGCAACGATCGACTACTGGGGCCATGATGTGAACCATGACTGGCCCTGGTGGTATAGACAGATGAATCATTTTTTGGGATCCCTGTATCATTAATCAGCGGTCACCAGCAGAGCTGGGGGTATGAGGCAGGCCCCTCGAAGAGGCCGTAGAGACATGCTCTGCTGGTGATCGCTGATTTTAGAAATCCAAGTTCTTTGGGCGTGGTCAGAGATAATCGGCTTTGCCTGTACAGTTTCAAGGAGTGATGGAGTATTGGAGTGATGGTCTATCACTCGTGAACTCTATGCATCAGAGAATTTTGATGCCTTCTGTTTAAGGTTACAGAAGATCGGTGTTGGGTTTTCGTTTTTCCAATTCTCCATTACTCCAAGGCTCCATAAGTATATTGAGCAGAGCAGCGTCATGGAGAGCCCCCTTCCAGGGGGCAAACCCAGACATGGTGCTCTGGGCCAGGGATCTTTACTCATCCAAAGAATATACTTTCTGAAGATCGGCCCGCAAAAATCTCATTCGGCGGCTGGATCGGGCAAGGTCGATGAGGAGGGTTTCCAATTGCTGCCGATAGTCCAGATCGGACATTTCAGATTGTTGCCTCCGCAGTAGGATAACGGATCTTTCAAGCGATCGTACCCGGGCAGTCAGCTTGCGCAGGGTTTCAAACGCCGGTCCCTCGGCGACGGCTTCCGGCAGGAAAGTTTCCAGTGTGTCGATATCGGCAATCTGCGCCAATGCGCCGTCATCCCGGTCAGGGTCCGGCTCGGTCTGCAGGCGGCCGTCACCGTCATCGTCGAGGGTGGGATGCTCCGTTGGCAGCCGGTCCTGGTCTGTGTACCAGGCCGCTACCTTTTGCTTTACAAATAAAAAGGTTTCGAGCAGGGAGACACGACGGTTCTTGTCGCGGTCGGCGGCATGGCCTTCCAAGGCTTCGAGCAAAAAGCGGGCAAATATGGTGTCGTATCTTTCGGCCGCCGAGCGCGTCGCACAGACAATCACCCGTCCGGGCGCAGACAGAGCCGAACAAAACGGATGGCTGGAACTGGTGGTGTTCACCACGACCAGGTCCTGGTCTGAAAAACCGTCCAGGATTTTTGCGAAATCAATGCCGCTGATGTCCGGCCCCGGAATGACGAATTTGGCGTCCTGATCGTCGCTGGTGCCGTGGCCGATGAAAAAGATGGTGACCTGATCTGCGGCCTGAACGTTATCGCGCAGCCGTTCCATGGTTGCCAGAATGGTCGTGCGCCGGCAGGGACCTGCAATTGTCGACGTCCCGGCATCACCATCGTCCAATAGGAGGGTGATGTGATCGGCCGGATAGCCGTAGTCCTGCACGAGAATCTCTTGGAGCTTGAGGGCCCACTGGCGGAATCGGGCTTGATATGTTTCGTTGACGGCAGCCCCGCCCAAGATGACGACGAATTTCCGGGCGTTCGGTTTTGGCAGGAAATATTCACGGCAATGCACCTCGCCGATCGGCAAGAGCGCCAAAGCCATTGCCAAGATCAAACACAGCCTTCGAATCGACGGCGCCCTCATGACATGCCCTTTCGGCGACGAACCAGCCACTCCAGGGTAAAAAGCCCGACGAGTAGAAAAAGAACAATGGGCTTATCCCAGATTTCCTGTTCAACCGTCACGGGGACTATTTTTTGAAGGCCTTTGAGATCCGTCACCAACCGGTTCGCATTGCTCGCCGTGTAAAATTTTCCGCCGCTGACGCCGGCCATTGTTTTCAGCAGATCGGCGTCCAAACCCGCATCGATAAACTCCGCGAGGGGCTCAGCAACCAAAAAATGGGTGGATGCTTCCTGCACTTCCCCGGACGGCGATGTCGCCGTGGCCTCGATGAGATGTATCCCGTCTTTGTGGACCTTGAAGACCCCACGATAAATACCCTCATCATCGATCACCCCTTTCAGCTGAATGTCCTGGATGGTGCCGGCGGGATTTGTCAATTTCAGCCAAACCGTGGCGTCATTGACGGGCGCGTATTCGCTGTCGGAGACGCGTACCCGAACGTTGACTTGCTCCCCCGGGCCGTGGGAGTCCCTGTCCAGGCTGAGTTCAACCGGTGAAGGAGCCGGCACCGCCAGCCAACGCAGCACCTGTCGCCAGAATCGCTCATGAGACAAATCTTCGTGGGGCAAAAGCATCTGCCAGCGCCAGGTGGAGGCCGTCGTAATCACCATGCTGCGACCGCGTCCATATCGTTGATAGGCGATCACCGGCAGGGGCTCATTGCCGAGGCGGAGGCTCGGGTGGATGGCCAGCACGGTGGCGCCCGGCTTGGCGCCGCCGGTCAGGTTGATTCCCTGGAGCTGAGGCATTTTCTGCCACAACTGCCGGTTGCCGGCGCTGTCGAGCCCTAGACGCAGGATAGCTGTGTGTTCGCCCTCCGGGGTGAGTCTTAGGCTGAATTTCTCGCGGCCAACGCCGTCGCCGAGCTGCGAGGAAAGCCGTGCCCGATCCGGAAGCGTCACCGGCAGGACGTCTGCAATCGGCGAAACAAAATAACTATCTTCCAATGCCGAGGAACCGCCGAGCATGAGATAACCACCGCCCCTTTCGGAAACAAACTCCCGAATCATGGCCAGCTGGTCGGCCCTGAAAAAGCTTTTCGAGATATCGCCGAGAATAATTGCCGCGTATTTATATAGCACCTCTTTTTTTTCCGGAAACCCGTTGGCAAGTTCCCGGGGCGACGTGATTCCCTGGCGCAGAAACTTCTGGGGACCGGTTTTCAAGTAGGTAACGAGCCGCAGGGATTTATCCCCTGAGACCGCGCGCCGGATAAATTTGTATTCATGACGTGGATGGCCTTCGATGTATAGAACGTCCGACTTTTTGTCCTCATTGTTGACCAGAAAGCGCCGTCGGTTGTTGTTCAAGATGGTTTCATCTTCCTCCTCGGGTATGCGCACGACATAGACCTGCGGGCCTTCTTTTTCAGCGGTCAGCTCAAGGGTGTGGCGTTGGGGTGTTTGGCTTTTGCCGGCCGGCACTTTTTTGCTGGCAACGATCCGGTCCCCGTCTTCGATGATGATGTCGAAGTCCTGTTGTGCGTATCCCCGGTTTCGGACCGTCACGTTGACATCGAAAATCGATTCTTGCATGACGGTCCTGGCAGTGGTAACCTGGGTGATCTCCCGATCTTTCAGGACGGCGGCTTGTCCCAAGCCGATTGTGAAGACGGGAATTTCAAGCGCTGCCAAAATCTGCGCCGCTCGGATGGGATCCTGGCTGCTGTTGTCCCCCCCGTCGCTGATCAGAATCAAACCGGAAAGCGGCAATCCCTGCAGAGCCAGGGTGATCTCCTTTAGACCCGCCGCAAGCGACGTGCGGGCGGCCGTGAAATTCAGATCTTGCGGACCGGAGATTGGCTGACTGCCGGCATTGATTCCAAAAACATGCGGCTGGAAATCTTCGCCCAGACGATCGATCAGACTATTTTCCCCGTACAGCAGATCAACCGCAACATTTCCCCGGGAAAGACCGTCTCTCATGTCCGGGATGGTCATACTGCGCGAGTCGTCCACGATGACAGCGAGGTCGGTTTGGCGCGGAACCGGCATGGAGGTGATTAACATCGGCTGCAGCAGACACAGCATCAGGGCGGCGAGCAGCAACGATCTCAGTGCAATCAGCGTCACTCTCAACCGGGCGTTGCCCGTAACGGTCGTCTTGCGGTACGATATCCAGACGATGCCAATGATCGCTGCCAGGCCGCCGATCAAAACGGCAGGGTGAGTGGGCGCGCCAAAGGAAAACCTGCCGTCAACCCATTGGGCCGGTTGATGGCCTAACAGAAATTCAAAAAAACTAAACATAGTTTGCTAGGATTTAAATTTATTCTAACATTGAATACCTGATCCTATGGGCCAGGTAAGAGATTTGTGGCTGTGCCTCATGATCTAAGAAGGTGGAAAAATTGAAATTTCTAATTTCTAATTTTTAGCTCATTTTTACGATCCACCCGCGATAGTTCACGATAATATTCATCCACCAGATCCCGGTATGGGGCGGGTAGGGTTTCTTCGGGCGCAGAAAAGATTTTTTTCTTCAACTGACTGCTGTCTACCTCTGCCCGTAGTGCTGATTCCAGCTCCCTGACCGGTTCCAGTAGTTTTTCCCAAAGATCGGGTTGTGCCAGAAAGTCTTCGATCTCCTTTTGGCTCAGTTCACGTTGAATCGAACGGGCATCAATTCCCCATCGCTCGCCGCGAACCCACGGCTGGACAAGTCCCCGGGCGTGACGGCGACTGCGTTGCAGACGCTGCTGCAGTCCCTCCCGCGCGCTTCCGGCGTCGTCTCCCGACGGTTGTTTCACCTGACCCTCCGGTTGCGGATCCCTGCCGGTCGAGCCGCGCTGCTTCAGGGCATTGCTTTGTTTAAGTGCGGCGATCTCTTTTTGGAGATTTTCGAGCTCTCGACGCAACCCCCCGGCCTCAACCGCTGCCTGCCGCATCCGTTCCTCCCGCGAGGGGACGGCTGTTCGGTCAAGATTCTGCAGCCGTTTACTCACCCGTTCGATGGATTGTTCGATCTTCTTCTCGGTATCCATGGAAAGGCTCAGCCACCCCTCTTGGAGCATCCTGCGGCTTTCCTCAATACGCCCCTTGACCCCTTCGCTCTTTATAAGCCCGAGGGTCTCCTTGGCCCGGTCGGCAATGTCCGGTTGATCCGCCCGCCCTTTTCGACCGATGGTTTTCAGCATGGCCTCGGCCTCGGCCAATTCCTCCTGCATCTTTTCCTTATCGGCCAGTACGTCTTTTACTTCCCGCACTGTCTGGGATTCGGCCTGGGGTGAATCGTCGTGCTTTTCATTTTTAAGCGCTTGCAGCCTTTTCAGGATTTGCTGTTCCTGCTGCTGCAATGTCCGTGCTTTTCGGCTTAAGGCATCGATCAGGTTGGAGACCGTTGCCTGCTGGTCACGGCGCATCTCTTCTTCCTGATTGCGGAGATGTTCAGAGGCTTGACGGCCTTTGTTCAAAGCGGTGCCGGTGTTCTGGCCGCGCAGATGTCGCTCGGCTTCCTGCATCTGTCGGGCAGTGTCTTCCATCTGTCGCCGGCGGTCGGACCATTGTCGCAGGCCGTCTCGTTGCGCCAGCCGCGACATTTGCCTGGACAATTCCTCCGCCGCTTGTCTCAATTCTTCCTGTTCGCGACGGAGTTCTTCGAGGCGTCGTTTTCTTTGCTCGGCAGTCATACGATCCTGACGGCGGTTGAGATCCTTTTGAGTTTTATTTAAACGCTCTTGGCGCCGGGCGAGGTCCCGCAGTTTTTCCAGGATGTCATCCTTCTCGCTGCCCTGCTCTGATGCTGCCATCCGATTGGGGAGCTCATAACGATTCTCCAGGCGGCCCATTTCCATTTCAAAAAGTCGTTTGAGATCTTCACGCTCACGGTTCTGCTGTCCCCCGCCGCCGCCGCGACGGCGTGCCATCTGAATCATGGTGTTCCGGCCTTCGGCTTCAGCCTTCATGATGGCCTGCAGGGCGGATTGTTCGGGACCGAGGGCCTCCAGCAGCTTTCGGGCGGTCAGTTTTTCAATGGCGTCCTCCATGTGGGTGACGGCCTGTTGGAGGTGTTCCACGGCCCGCTGGTAGCTGCTGTCGGAAAATGACAGCCGTTCCGAAAGCCGCCGCAGCGACATCTTTGTGCGCTCCATGACCTGCCGTTGAGAATCGGTGATGGTCGTCACATTTTCGGCAAATTTCGCAGAGCTGGTCTCCTTGCGCTGTTTCAACAGTTTCCAGGTGGCGGCGATGATGTTCTTCTGATTTTCGATCAGCGCGCTGTCAGGTCGGCGGCCTCCCCCCGCACCGCCGCCACCGCCTGCCTGCTGCGAGGCACGGCGAAATGCTTCTTCCGTGGGGACGACTTCTAGAAAGTAGATGTCGGAGACGATTTCAGCGACGTCCCTCATTCGATTGTTATCGCGTGCGGTAAGGTAGTAAAGGACCAACTCACCCGGTTCTACTTCAAGATCCTCCAGATACAGGGTGGTCCGGCCCTGGATGCTGACTTGCAGCTGTCCGTTCGGTTCCGCCAGAAAATCAATTTGACGTTTCTCGCCGCCGCCCACCATGTAGTTCAGGGCAAATTCCGTCAGGCCGTAATCGTCTTCGGCGGCAGCGGCGATGGAGACCTCCTCTAATGACATCACCCGTCTGTCTCGGCCGGGTCGAATCAGCGTCACGGTCGGCGGGGCATCCGGCAGGGACCGCACGAAATACTCGTAAGCGTCTTCGTTTTCCATTTGCTCCGCGTCAACCACCTCAATGGTATAGGTTGTATCTTTGGTGACCGTGAATGAACCGCTGGCGGCGGCGCCGTTGGCGGCCAGATCCAGCCTCGTTCCATCGCCAAAGTGGATCGCGGCCTTTTCGACCGTCTTGCTAAATTCGGCATGCAAGGTGACTTGGGTCCCCTGGGGTGCGATCACGTCGCCGTCACCCTTGACCGTCTTGTTTTTCAGTCCTGTATAATCCGGGTAGACGTAATCCACGTCAATCTGCTCGACCCGCGGCAGATCAAAAACCGAGATTCGGTGCTGAACGGAGCGCTTCACACCGATGTCAACGTAGTAGGACACGTCTTTTTCCACTGCCGGCAGAAAATAGGCATAGGTATTTTCACCGCCCTCGGGCGTCATCGGGACCGGGTTCCAGTCGACCGAATCGGTTTGAAGATACACCGTCACTTGTTTGGGGTCGGCATTTGCTACCCGAGCGATGAGCATGACATCGGTTCCGCGCTGAATTTTTATGGTCCCCGGTGCCACCGTCAGCCCGACCGACAGGGTTGCGGTTGCCTGTGGCTGCATCCAGGGCATGATGACCCGCATGGCGGCCAGCGAAAATTCATTGGAGCTCCGAATGGCCAAAAACAAACCAGCGACTACCAAAATTGCGGCTACGGCCGCAGGCCAGGCACTGCGGATCGATGACACCCGGTCTGTGTCGAGGATTCGAAGCTGTGCCAGGGTGTCCTCCCACAATCTCCCCACCAGTGCCAAGGAGTCGCCCGATGGTTGTTTTTCATCGAATTCCATGGACGTGATGAGGCGTTGTTCTAACTGGGGGGTGTGCTCATCAACGTAGTGGGCGATTCGTTGTTCGTCTCTTCCCAACCGGCGGCGGCTGTAGATGCAGCGCCATAGGAAGCCGCCGGCTGCAGCCGCCAGAATAACCGTCAGCGTGATGCGACCGGCCGCGGGCAGTTCAAAGGTCATCTCCAAAATCCCAAACAAGGCAAACAGGGTCGCCATCACAGCGACCGCCACGCTGATTTGCCGCAGGCTTAACAGACGTGCCCTGCGTTGCAGGACCCTGCGGATATGGTTTCGTATCACATCAATTGCGTTGTTAGACATTTTATATTCCCATATTGAAAACCCAGCCCTTGATTCGGGTTGCTGGCGACTGGCTCTTCCGATAATCTAGTGTCATGGTATTGGAGTACTGGAGTAGTGGAGTGTTGGGTCTAATTCAGATCGTTCGATTTCTCTCGGAAATGTTTTTCCCATTACTCCATTACTCCATCACCCCAGTAGTCCTAAGTTTCAAGTTCGACGCTTCACTGACGGTCCGGCGATAACGTGGTCATCGATGCGTTCGATTTGCCAAGAAGGTTTCGCCCAGAGCCAAGAAGAGGACTGCCAGCATGAGCCACCACCACAATCGTTGCGATTTTTCTGCGTCAGCGGCAATGAATGATACGCCTGCGGCCTGGCTGACGGGCGCCCGGACGGCATCGTTGACCAAAGCTGCACTGACTTGTTCGGGCGTGGCGAACGATAGATTCGATTCCACGGACGATACGTTGACGGCCAACGCTTCCTGCTCTTGACGGCCGCGTATCTCGTAAAACCCGGGTCGATCCGTTGACCGATAAAAAACCTCTTTTGCGGTGGCCGAGGACAGGATTGACTCAGCGCCATTCGGACCGATGATCCGCACGGCATTGCTTGTCGGCAGTCGCAAACGCACCGGCTCACCGACCGTATAGGCCGGTTCCTTCTCCTCCTGCATGGCAAGATAACGAAGTGTTTCGTGAACCAGGGGGACGTACCATCCCAGGCGGGGAAGATTGTTCCACTGCGTGTCCAATGAGGACGTGAAAAGCAATACGCGACCCTTGCCGACCTTTTGTTCCAGGAGGGCGGCCTGGCCATTGTCGAAGCCCAGGATGCCGATGTTGTCTGGCGCCGGCTTGGTAAACCAGATACCGTGAAAACGAGCGGCGCCGAGATCGCCGCGTTCGACAAGATCCAGTGATTTGATGATGGGATGCCGTCGGTTTATCCCCGCAATCGACAGAAAATCGCCTCTCTCGGCGATATATTTTTGATCGAGGGCGGCAGGGGTCAGGCCATCAAAAATACGGTTAAAGGTTGGGGCCGCCACACGTGCCGCCGGTGCGATCAACAGACTGCCGCCCTGTTCCACATATGCTGCGATGCGCTCCACCAAGGCCGCCTCCAGCTCACCGACATTGAGAAGCGTGACGACATGATATTGCTGCAGCAGGCCATTTGTGATCTCGGCCGGTCGAATCCGATCAAGGTGAAAGGGCGACCCGCCCCCTTTTCCCAGGGCGGATTCAAACCAGCGGGTCTCGTCTGCATGTGCCTTGGCCGCCGCCGCATCGACGATGTTTAACACCGCCAACGGTCGCAGGTCATCGATCGTAAAGAAAAAGGTGTTGTCGGGCGCGAAGAACTCATCTTCCAAGGTCACTGCACCGCGATGAATCCCGCGCTCTCTGAATTTGGTCCGAAATGTCACAATCGTTTCGGATCTGCCGGTCAGATCGAGTCGTTGGGTTTCGACGGTCTTCCCATCGATTTTAAGCGTTACCCGGGTTTCGGTCAGGGGCCGGGTCCCCAGGTTTCCTATGCGGGCAAGGATAAGGTGCTCCGCCCGGTCCAGGTTGCGTCGGGCCGCTGAATTTACTTCCGTTATTGCCAGGTTTTTGGTTTCCTGGTCGCCGATTTTGATCGGCTCGAAGGCGACATTGGAACTTAGTTGCCAGCGGTTTTCCATGTCGCCAAGGGCTTGGCGTTGAAAATCGGAAACCAGATAGACGGTTTTATCCGGGTAGCGGGCCGAGCGCAGGGTTTGATCAGCCAAACGTAATGCCGGAAGGTAGCTGGTGGATTTAAAACCCGGCGGATCAAGATTTTTTACGAAAGCCGCGAGCTGGGCGAGATCGGTGGTTAGTTCCGTTTGGTTCTCGGTACCGTCTGAAAATGTGACAAGGGCTGCTTCGTCCCCCGCTTGAAGAGAATCCAGAAGCGCGAATATCGCTTTTTTGGCCTTATCGAAGGTGGCGCCGTATTGCATGCTCATAGACGTATCCAGCAAGATGACCACGGACCGAGGGGACCAGCCGACGCGCTCGGATATCGCTTGCGAGAGGAATGGGCGTGCGAAGGCCACGGCCAGCAAAGCGATAATGGCGGCTCGTAACAGCAGCAGTAACCATTGGCGGATCCGCTGAAAAAAGATTGTCTTCTTTGGTGTCTTTTTCAAAAACCGAATCGTGCTGAAAACCACCTTCTCAGCCTTTGGCCGCCGGCTCAAATGAATGGCCAAGGGAATGGCCACTCCTAACAGCCCCAGCAGAAACCATGGGGTTAGAAATGACATGCGTTATCCTTCAGTCCGTAGACATTTTAATCGCTACCTATTGCGTCAGAAAATTAAAACTCTATATATCGTTGATTGGTTGACTAGTTGATTGGTTAAGTGGTTGTAAAGATGGATTTACCTAATATTTGCAAAATAATTAGACACTCCATGTTTTAGCAATCGTAACATTTTAAAATTATGACTATAAATTACCTAATCAACCATTCAACCAGTAAACTACTTAACAAGGTCTGAACTCCGAATTTCTATCCGGATTTTATAACCGTTGAACCCTGAACCCTGAACACTGAACACTCGAAGCGCTCATTCCAATCGAAAGGCTATACTGTGGTTCGATGTTTGGCTTCGAATAGTTTTACAAGATGCGTCAAAAATGCTTCGCCCGTTTCGACAGATAGGAGGACAGGGCGATGTCCAATGGCTCGGCGGTATTCAATAGGCAGTAGTCGATGCCGCTGGCCCGGCATTTTTTGCGAAAAAAGCTACAAAAATTCTCCAGTTCCTCAAGATAGGTTTCTCTCATTGCCTGGGGCACCACCGCCACCGTCTCATGGCTTTCCGAGTCTTCAAACTCAGAGATTCTCTCGAAGGGAAAGGTCAGTTCCGCGTTGTCCATAACATGAAACACGACGACATCATTGCCTTTGAAGCGCAAATGCTGCAATCCCTTAAGAATGGCCGCTTCGTCGTCGAGGAGATCACTGATGACAATGGCCAAACTCTTGCGGGTCAATCCCAAGGCCAGGTCGGAGATTGGGCGGGCGAGATCGGTCCCTGCCCCCGGACTTACGTGTGCCAGTGCCCTTAAAATTTGCATCAGGTGCCCTCGCCGATACCGGGATGGCAGATATTCCCTGATCTTATCGTCAAATGTGGTCAGACCGACGGAATCCTTTTGGCTGAACATAAAATACGAGAGTGCGGAGGCCAGCGAGCGTCCATACTCCAATTTTGTCATATTGTCAGACCCATATCCCATGGAGGCACTGCAATCCATCAGTATATGGCAGCGAACATTGGTTTCGTCCTGATACTGCTTGATGAAGTATTCGCCGGAGCGTGCATAGATTTTCCAGTCCACATGTCTGATGTCATCACCGGGATGGTAGTGCCGATAGTCGGCGAATTCGACGCTGAATCCACGGTGAGGACTTTTGTGAAGTCCCGACAGAAAACCTTCCACAGCCGTCCGTGCGCGAAGTTCGAGGTTGGAGATGCTCGCCAGAACTTTGGGATCGAGAAAACTGATTTCTGGATTCATGATTTAATGTAGCGTAATTTCTGCAACATCATAAAATCACGTTGCTTTTTGCGACCATTCTCTCGG
>JAAUYH010131881.1_pt1 | contig 10999 bp, 8 predicted proteins | sample 7278061 | NCBI WGS metagenome assembly JAAUYH01 (sample SAMN14350203, study PRJNA611818) | marine sediment metagenome | isolation source: surface marine sediment (0.6m) | place: French Polynesia: Moorea | collected 2018-08 | reverse complement strand
GCAATGTGCGGATACTAGGCTACTGTTTACAATAACTCTTCATGGCGTGTTTTAATGAGTCCTCACATTCAAAATTCAACCTGTAATGAATTAGATCATAGTACTCATGAGATCTTTCACATAATCTAAAACAAAAGGATAAAGCGAGTGAAAGCAAGTGAGAGAGAAAAGGAATGATTGAATGATCTGAATCCTTGATCTAAACAACGCAGCAAGGCACAATATTCTTTGAAATCAAAACACATTCAAAGAACTTCACCCCTCCACGTCTATCAGCTGTCATTATTACTTTGGAAGAACGAGTGAGAAGCTGCAGAAACGATAGTCAACGCTGCAACAAGAACTATCGAAGTGATTACATCTGTGACTCTTGTTTACTGAGAAGAATAGCTTCAAATTGTATGGTTAAGACGGTAAGCTAGATTGTTGAAACCTTGCTGCCGCCTCCACTCACCTGCAGCAGCACACACGCTCTTGCTAACACATGTCGAAAATGTATTCGAATGTTATGTTGCTGCAGCTGTTGACCACACAAAAACGTTGGTGTCAATTTGTTACATTCCCATGTTTCACCGCTTCTACCTCATTCCGCCGACACTGCAGTACCGCCATCTCCTCTTCCTCAACTTCACTATTCCTTCGTTTTTCTGAAGAAGATGGCCAACAACCACACACACCACAAACAATTGGGACAAAACAAAGACGTGCCCGCATTAGCATGTTGTATACTGTATTGGACTCGCTGAGGTGTCACCCATTCATGGGGTAGCTGCGTTCGGCTACAGGGTAAATTCGTGGATCTGTTGTATGATAGCAGTGAAAAGTATGATGAACATGATCGCCGTCGCTATCCAAGTGATCGAGATCACTGTGTGTGTGTGCGTGCGTGCGTGTGTGGGTGTGAGAGCGTGTGAAATAGGGTGCAAGATGTACACGTGTAACAAAGAGTACTGTACTAAAACGTGAGAAACGAGAAGGTAAAAAGAGTGCAATATGAGGGAGGGTACGAAGGTACACAGAATAGAAATGACTGCAAGAAGAAGGGCAGCGAGCGAAATTCAATCTCAGATTTTGGGCACCAGCCCTTCCTGCCGTTACGTCTTTGTATGTTTGCTCGTTCCATTGTTCGCTCGTTCGTTCGTTTGTTCTTCGTCTAACACTTGCGAAAATATCTGTTGCTTGCTCGATTTTTCACCTGGCTCACGCTTGAATTTCCTGGCAACTGGGCCAAACAGGCGCTTCATTCTTATACTTTGGATTGCTAACACTACAACTGAAATATCATGTGGCCCTTGGCCTTGGGCGTTGACACAACTGTCCGGTTGCGCGAGTTGCATGTTTGCTGTTAGGGAAGGAATGCGAAAGTGACATTGCGCGGATGAACAAACGAGTGGAGCACGGACGGATACGAGATACATGAAGCGATTAATGAATTTAATAATCACGCAACGTTTCCAAGCTCCATAAGAAAAAAGAAGCGGGACTCTACACAAGCGAGGAAACGGCGGTGGGGATGGTGAACATCATGAGCGAAATTTCTGTAGAATAAGAATGCGTGTTGTCGGCTGCAGCGACGTCGGCGGTGGCGGCGGTCGCAGTGCACCAAACATCGTTGTGCGCAATATTTTCACAATTACAGCAAGTAGCACTAGCAGTGTTTGTTCGTCATCAGCGTCTGTGCGCCGACGACGTCGTACGTGACAAACTCACGTGCGAATGTCGATGATGTCTTGATGAGGAGTGATGGTCGTGACTTGTTTGAGTATGTGTCATCAATTCGCGTCTTCTGCTGAACGATTCGCCGCACTCTTGGCACTTGAACTGGCGTGTTTCGTGATGTACTGTAGCGCGATGTCGATCGAGGTTGGGTTTTTGGTGAAATGCGAATCCGCAAATGCTACACACATACGGTCGTTCCTAAACCTAGTGTGTCAGTACTATCAGTGACTTCGACAACGACGACGGCGACGGCGACGCAGCGAACGCAAGCGAACATACCTGGCGATGAATGTTGGCGACGTGGCGCTCCTTATGGTGTTTGCGACCGAATGGTAAGTTACAAATCTCGCAATAGTACTGTCGTCTCGACGAGGTGCCGTTTTGAGTGGAGGAGGAACCACCACCGCTGCTTCCACTAGTACCATTCTGAAATGTAGATTGATGGTGCACCGAGTGATGTCGCTGTGTAGTGGCGCCGCCAACAACGCGTGCTCGACTTGAGCCCGATGTTCGACTTGGCTCTTCAACTGTTGTTCGTAGTAGTCCGCGTCGTCCCACAAATTGGCGGAATGCGTTTCCGGTCAACTCGTGATCCATCGCTGTAGAATTTGGGTAGTGAACAACACGTCGTCGTGTAGTTTTCACGTTTTGATGTGTGGGTGCGCTCTGATATTATGCGTATTCAGGGCCAGTTCGTATGAATCACGGCCCCTAGCTTGCCTGTATCTTGGTAACGTCCGATGAATCAGGTACGGACCATGCACGCTGCGCTGTGCTTGTTATGTCACCGTGTAGGGAAGACGAATAATACTGGCGCTGCGTTGCGCGGGTTTGGTTTGCTTGGCTTGGCTTTCACGTTTGTGGCTCGCAGGATAATTTGACTTGCGCTAGGAAATGCCAAGATGAAGATATCGGACACGAAAGCGAAAACGTTGCCGAAATCCAGAACAGGTGCAGGTGCGACCAGGCAGGTAAGCAGGTGACAGGTCGAAATAAGAATGGAAGCGACCGCACGCACGCACGCGCGTTGTGGCCGGCAGTGGTAGAAGTACTGAAGCGGAGAGCGGAGTACACGTTTATAAGGGTGCAAGAAGGTGTTGTTGGAAGCGAAAACAAGACGCAACGCTGGATAGGGTCGCATTTTGCAGAACCCATCTCTCGGAATAACGTTTTCGTAGGTATACTGGCCGATTTCCATCATGATGAGACACACCTAAATTTATTCGTCGTTCCTGCCAAGACCCGTCTGTGTGCGAAGCGAGTGAGCCTTGTCACTCTTAATGTCACAGCGGCATAACGCCTGCGCAGTGCACCACGACAGTATATACGCCAATAGTGATGTGCTGCCTTCTAATAATTCGCTTACTTACCCAACCTGTTCCTTATTCTTCTTCACCCTAACGTAGCCTTACTTTCTTAGATTTCTTCCTTAGCCTACCGTACTTACCATAATGAAATGCGAAGGTTAGCGCTCATGTACGACATGCCTCGTTCGTGTCCATTACGGTATCACTCATCCGAATCGCTGCGTATGAACAACCAGGAAACATTTACGCAACGCGGCTCAGTCGTGAGTGCGTAACGTGACGCAGATCGTCAGTCAAAAAGCGTAGCTGACGTCATCGAAAATGTAAGCGACCCAATTCGCATAGCTTTTTTATCTCCATTCTCTTTCTATTATGTGGTTTACGCTCGGACGATCGGTTGATATTAAGGTGGACACTTGGGCTTTTGCTGGATACCCACCCTAAACTTACCCACTCGTCAGGGAATTCCTATCCCACGTGGAAAAACGTCTCGACCTGTGTGTATTAGTCAGCAACACCATATGTTAACTGAGACTACCGTACCGGTAGAACAACGACTAATCTCTTTCACCTTCCCCGGTCTCAGAATTGTCCATTCTCTTGTACAGTACAGTACTTGTAGGTTGGAATGGAATTCGATGAAAGAGTTGAGGATTGAGTAGTGAAAAATAACATTCAATAAACTTTTTTGCTGTCATCACTTGAAATGCCACTGGTTGTTATTGTTGTTGTTGTTGAATCAGGCAAGGCGTAAAGACAATTCACAAGCAATTGTGCCGTTGTTCACATTGTCGCACCTTCTCAAATCTCATAGAGTTATTATTCTATACGTCTCGCACTCCTTCTTCAATACATGAATTACTACGTGCATGTGCCGTGTCTATGTGCTTCATGTTGTACTGTACTGTACCTTCTTCGTCGTCGAAAGTGAACACAAGATGATCTTCCTTTCACTTGTCCACACACTTTCGGCAAAAATGCGACCTCTGTGTTTCCTATACTTCACCTTCACCTATCTCCTCTTCCAACTTTACTATTGAGAAGAATAATATGTTATGTCTGCTTGTTCCAATTTGATTACTGTACAGTACTGTACGGTACAATCTTGTCAAATAAAAGAATAACGTTCCACTGTTCTGTATCACCGAGAATTGTCATGGATTTCGACATAGACATGATTAAATACTCCTGATATTACTGGAATCGACGCTGCAGTACAGTACCGGCATGAGAAAGACACATATATACCGGTACATATATTTTTTTATTCGTTAATCAATCGAATGAAAGTAAGTGAGCTTGACGAAAATGTCAATTTTGTTTGACGTAACACACATAGATACCGTTTCTATTTTCTATTCTACTCCTTTGCAAGTTGTTCGATTATCGACGCTTCTATGATAAAACAATATTGTGATGTAAGGATATGACGATCGCTTACTTACTACTTCCACAAGACTCTAATCCCAATATTGTACCGTGACTTTGTGTGCCTACACTGTCGAGCTAGACAAGACGACTCTTCTAACGAAAAATAATCAGTTGGTTCTTCAAATGTCGCGTAGTTTTATACTATCTCGCTTGCCACTTGAACTGATAAGATTCTCACACTTTCATACGATTCGGCGACTCTTATATAGCATGCGCATGCTTGTCTCTGCCCTGCTTCTATTTACTTGCGTTCAGACGTCGAATCTCGTTTCTGGCTTTCCAGGTACAGTATCTACACAAATCGATGGACAGCACATGGACTTGGTTTTTGGATCGAGCAAGTCCATTGGTACTACGCTTCTCGCGCAACATGCGCACTATGCGAACTCGAGGGTATGCAGCCATCAACTCTAGAGTGATGGACATGCGATGCTGCATATTGTGTGACGTTCGTTGGTTTAGAAGAATGTTGCAATCCTCACTAGAGCGTAGTATTGAGGTTCGTTTTGAATGTAATTGTTAGAGGCGCTCAATAAAACAAATATTGTAATTTTTGGAAAAACCGTTAAATCGGGATGCACGCTTGGAAATTGATGCTCATATTGTAGCCTTGTGATATAGCTGCAGTAAACTCCAGATCCGGATGCTTTGTCCAAGATTGATGGTGCAGTACAGTAACGAGGCTGTGAAGTTTGAGGTCCACATTGATTGCCGTGACAAACTCAAGTTTCATCTTCGCTTCGAGTCGTGGGTGCACTTCACCCATCGTCACGGTGCAGATTATCATCCATCTGCAGGAGGGAAGCACAAGTTTGTGGCAATGAAGCGAGTTTGTTTCTCACCCTGAGACTGAACCCATCCAAGAAGCCGATAAAGATACGGGTGGATATTTCTTCGAGCCAAATTTCTTTGGTCACGTGTGTGTGTGTTGGGGGGCCTCTGACAGAAAAGACTCGTGACTTACTTTGGGTGGCTTGCATGATGAAAGAACGGGTGCAATTGTTATATTCATAATATCTACTGGTAATTTCTGTTCTTGCGCAACTTTTACTATCTAGTGCAAAAAGAATATTCGATTTTCTAAGGTTTTGAAAGTGGCTCGTCAATAACAACTAAGAATTTCGAATTTCATTCTAGACAGTCATAAGTTGTGTCATACAAAATTCTTGTCATCGAATGTTAAGTGAACGTATGAACTGGTTACTCTGAATTAACAGCGATGGAACAACTAACATAACTTGATGTAGGTACGTTGCTAAGTCAAAAAGAACCACAAAAATTGTGGCCGTTCTTCCACTGTCGAAAAGGCAATGTTTAAAACTACAGTACAATCTTTCAACGCCCGGCTGTCACCTCACGGTAGGAATTTTCTAACAAATGATGACCGCTGGTGTATGTGTTTTCTTATTTTCGTGCAAGATTGGTGTCGGGAGGATAGTCTTTCGAGAGGGTCCACAAAATGTGATCGCGTTCTCGACCGCGCACGCGATTCCCATAATTTTTCAACACGACACTGGCGAGACTAACACTGCGACGAGGAAACGCCTAGTAATGTCGTGGCGCATAAACTGGTGTGATGGTGTCTGTAGCTAAGTGCCCCTTTCGGCAACACATTTCCGCTCATGCACCAAAGTCGCAGGCAATGAACGAACCATTGTAGCAGACGAGGGGGATGAGGTTGAGAACGATTTTCGCCGGCTTGGCATTCGCTTCGACCGCACTTGCACAACGGCAACATACCCATCGGTGGCACCTACAACGGGTTCGGCAACGTGCACCCGTATCTGCGCTCAGGACATATCATTCCCCGTTTCCTGTTGGGGGTGCACCTGTGAACATTTACGTTGTAGATAGTGGTCTTCGACTAACTCACCACGACTTTGCTGGTAGAGCGGAATCGGGGATAGACTTCCTTGAAGAGAATGAAGTAAAAGACTGTCAAGGTCACGGTACAAGTGTTGGCTCACTTGCAGCAGGAAGATATAGTGGCATTGCACGGGATGCTCGTCTAATTTCGGTCCGCGTTCTAGATTGTGATGGAATCGGACATTGTTCGAACGTGGTGAAGGCACTGAAATGGATTAAAAGGGACGCACGTAAACGACAGCCTGCGAGAGCAGTAGTCGTCATGTCACTTGGAAGTCGCAATGAACGTTGTCAACCGACGATCCAACTTACTAGGGACCTGGCGCGTGATGGGATTCTTGTAGTGGCGGCGAGTGGGAACGGGAAAAAGGATTCCTGTGGCGTGTACCCGGCGCGAAGTGAAGCAACGTTGACTGTGAGTGCGACCGACAAGTACGACCGATTGTACAAGAAGAACAACATGGGGTCATGCGTAGATTTACTCGCGCCTGGCGTTGGCGTTATTGCTGCGTGGGGAAATGTAAGTGATTCTGAGTACCGATTCGTAAGTGGCACATCTCATGCCACACCACTCGTTGCTGGTACTGCAGCCCTTATTCTCGCCGCTGATCCTTCTTTATCAACACGCCAACTCCGTGATATTATTATTGGCAGCGCTACAGTGGGGCGAATACGTGATGAAGCTGGTACACCCCTTCCGCGCGGCCAAGTGAATCGACTTCTATTCGCCCCGTGGGCTACACTATTCAACGAAGTGCTGAGGGATGCAAAACTGGCGCGAAGGATACCAGAACTGGTCGGAAATCGAAGTGCAGAGAATATGACATCCGATTCGTGGAATATGGTTAAACTGGATTTATCCTCGAGAGTGGTTCCGGCGATGCAATATTCTGCCTTAATGGTTAGAGAAGCGATTGTGAGGATGGGTGTATTCGATGAGAAGGATGTAATTATGCGACGGGCATATGGGGTCAAGAGGATGCGTAATGGAACCGAACCCAGCGTCATTAGGCTTCATGTGTACGTCCGAAATGGGAAACGAACTGACGCATACGTGAAAAACGCCATTAGGTCTGGCCAATTGCGGGATTCATGCAAGGAGAAGGTTCGTTTTATCCCTGACACACCTGACAACTATGTGTATCAAGGCATGGAATTACCGAAGGGAATTGACGACAAATGCAAGCAATTACCGCATGTGCACTTAGACGCTCCATCGATTGTGTTAAGCACGATTTTGGCTTGGATTATGCTCCTGGTGACTACTGGTGTCATGACCATGGCTTGGAAAAGGAAATTTTGGACGGTAGAGAGAAGAGATACTTTGAGCACTACAACGGACAACTCGCAAAGTGTCTGTGACGTCGGGGAAGATAAGCAATAATGAAAAAACGCGGAAAAACTGCAAGCTCGTAAGGATTTGAGGCAGGCGTGCTCCACTGCCGAGGTTAGGATGCGGATTTCAAATTAAACGAAGTACATTATTGTTGTGACGAACTGACAAAGTTATAGGAAATTATAAACTAAAATTAAGTTCATACTGTATTCGAAGGCGGAGGGGACTTACTCAGCAAGAAATTCGAGCACGATTTTGTGTATACTGTATGCCATCCTAGGCAAATTACAATCTAACCTGTAATTTATTAGGTTATTTTATCAAAAATACAGAGGTGCAGTACATCAGTTTAAGTCCACCCCGGAATACGTGCATTCGGCAAATTTTTTCTTTGCTGAGGTGTAAATTATAGCAAAATTTAATTGAATGTCTTAAGTTTCTAGAGCTGTGATGCTTCACTTTACAGAGCATGTGATGTGGCAAGACCTAAAGCGAGCAGCTTCAGTATGGGACTATCAGTATGTCCTGTGCGTCTTGGCTATGAGAGATGTGTTCTCCAACTCATTCGTGGTCATAGATCTTAACAATGCACATCATCAAATATTCTTTCAATTTTTTGGGATCTGTGTACTGTCCTTACTGCCCTTGTACCCACTGAAATACGGGGACAGTAACAAGGTACGTGGTTCAGAGAACTAAAATCTTAACAAATTATTCTAATAATACAGCTTAAATGCCATTTAATCTATACAAGAGTCAAGGTTTCATTACAAAATATGGGAAACATTAGACTTCCTCTTGAGTATTTTCTGATACATAGCAGATTACAATAAGTCTGCTCCTTCCTGACATTGAAAATGTGCGAGTGGCCACATCTAACCCGTGAGATAGATATTTTAGGCAGGCTACCATTCCTTCGGCCAATAAATTACCAAATCTTGATATTCGTTTAGTTTCTCCACCATTCCTCTAATCTTGTCAACTTAATGACTTTGCTGATGAATTTCTCGTCTCAATCGCTTTCTTTATACCGTAGAAATAGCAGTACTGCACATCAAAACATTTGAGGCGCAAGAAAGCTAGGTTCCTCTGATACATCAAGTATTCCAGTGCTCCAGTCGCGCAAAATTCCGTGACCAGGCCGAAGATAAAGTCGCGAAAAATCTATAACGAATCTTCATCACTCATTCTATAATTATTTACGACGTTTTGTAGAACTTTTGAGAAGTTCAATAATAAAGGTTTAGATTGAGTGATCCACATTAATTCCGATATAGGAGAGGTTGAACTGAGATCCTTTCTTTTCTGCCATAGAAAAAAAGAGGAATCAACACTGCCTACGACACCGAATAATTGAGGATGCGTGATGGATCAAAATATACCTGAAACCCAACATATTTCTAGATAATATCGACGTTCAGTATTACCTCCTCTTATTCGTCGATTCTATGCGGATCGAATATCTTGCGACTTACAAGGGGCGAAAGATGTCATGGCTGTGTTGGAGCAGTGTCCGGAATACTCGGCATTTGATCGTACCCTATCATGGTGCTAACGGTCTATTTCGCGATTTCTATGTATAACTGGAGAAGAAAGTTAGTTCTAGATTCAAAGTAGCACACTAGGAACCCTTACTACCAAGTGTCTCCGAATATAATGGACTGCAGAGCGATGCTTCAAATGTTTAGCACTTATAAATGTATTAGATATCGAATTAGAATTACTCGCTGTGTGATAAAAAACTTCAATTTATATCTAGGAAATCTGAGAAGCGGTTGTTGCATATTTTGCATTTTTTACAATCAAAGATGCAAAACTGTAACATTTAGACTAACCAAAACCTCAAAAGTAAAGAGCTTTTCAGTAGGCATTAGCTTCGAAAGTAAAGAAAGAACGATTACGGTCGGATTTTTTGTATGAATTCATGCTTGTATGATTCTTTACTCCCCGCAAAAGAAGTGGGGTTTAAAATTCTCCATGATCACTCTTCTTTCGCACTCATTCCGAAGAGAGTTTACTGGACACAGACCTAAAATTTTTAGTTTTTCCTTTCGAAAGTAAGAAATGAGCATTTCGACCAGGAGTCAAAACGTGCAATCATTTTATATATTTTACGTTATGAAATAATCGAAGTTGGAAAATCAATACGAAGTGCATGAATGAAGTCACAGAACACCCTCACGGGAACAATAATACCATTTTGCCCAGTCAATAACATCCAACCTTCGATTTCTATTCCAATCAAAGCGGTGCATTACAGAGCGCACATTTCTTATCGCGGTACGGTACCGAAGTTTTCGGTTTTCGAATAGACGTACACTGTCCTAAAATTTTGTCCGGAAACATTTTTACTATAGAAAAAGTAAGTTGATTCAATAAATGTTCCTATTAAAAAGTGGCATTAAGGACTCACCGCTGGTTGATTTGCAAACGTGAAAATCGAATGGCGCATCAGAGCATAGGACAAAATTTTATCAAACAGAACCGAAAAAGTGCCACTCACAAGCAATTACTTGGCAATATAAGGTTCCAATTCTTTTCATGAGTTCTACAATATATCCTAGTTAGGTATCACTCCTTTGGATTTAGCCACTCTTCTCGAACCACGAAACTAGCAAGGCTTATTTGCCAGTGAATTGTGAGCTAGATATATTGATAAGAATCGCCTTGGCGAGTGAGTACAACGATATGGATCAATCCGGTTTAGATAGTTTCGGATGTGCAAAGAAACGTGCTCGTGGTATCGAACAGTTCCTTGGGATTAGACAGATCCAGCAGATTTGAGCTTGAGCTTTTACACTGCTACTTGATTATTTTGCAGCAGACAACGGTAATTAATGCAATCGATAGTCAGTTCAATCTCTAATTAATCGGCTAACAATTGATTTGCTTATTACGTAATAACTGAGAATCCTTAAAATAGTATTCAAACACTCCAAAGGAAGTAGAAAATATCTACAAGCCATTTCACTGGCTTATCTGCGCAAAAGTTTGTAGCCTGCCTTAGTCTTTGATATTAAGAGTTTAGCGTGTATTAATCTGTTATACATTAGCATTTTATTGTACTAAAGAGATATTCGAAATTGTTATTTAGAGTTTTATCACACAGAACAAGTTTATTTCGTAGTTTCGATGTATGTTTTGAATAGCTTAGTCCACATTTTAGCAAATTTGATATCTGGAAGTTGCAGAATTTGACTGGTTATAAGGCAGGATTCTAAATCTTAGTTCGATCATTATGCTATGATACTTTTAGAAGCAGATATAGTTCGATATGCGAGCATTATGAAATAAATCGCCTCAAAGCATTTCAGATTACACTATCCTTTTCCCATCATTC
>JAAUYH010079188.1_pt1 | contig 11001 bp, 10 predicted proteins | sample 7278061 | NCBI WGS metagenome assembly JAAUYH01 (sample SAMN14350203, study PRJNA611818) | marine sediment metagenome | isolation source: surface marine sediment (0.6m) | place: French Polynesia: Moorea | collected 2018-08 | reverse complement strand
GTCTTCATCAAAATCATTACTCTCTAATAAAGGATATTCCTTGGGGAGAAATCGAAGTATTTTTAAGAGTTAAAATTAGTACATTGGCTACTTAAAGCTAACTCGTTTTTCCCGAAAACAGTTAGAACTATAAGACATTGGTTCGGAGAAATTGTTGGTTATTTTGAAAGAAGAACAACCAACGCAGTCGTAGAAGGAATTAATAACCGATTGAAAGTTTTAAAACGTTTCGGTTTTGGTTTTAGGAATGTAAATAACTTCAAAAATAAAGCTTTATTGTTTTGGCATATAACTGATAGTTTAGCATACTATGTACTGTAGAACCGCAGTTTTCAATTGGGTGTATCAATATTTTAGTGAAGTCGAGTGTGGGAAGTGTGGGAGGGGTTGGGAGTGTGGGGGGAATTTTTATTTTCATTGTTAGTCTATTGATATGAAAACTGCTCTCACGACACCTTCGGTGGGACAGTATCAAAACCGGGTTAAAAACAGTCTCTAAAAGGGTTAGGAACTTCCCAAAACCTACATCAACTTAGAAGCAATGGTGAGATCAGCATCAAAAAACGATTCGTAAAATACAGATCAGTCAATCATTCGTGATCAAAAATTTTGTCCTTACTGATATTTTATGCAAAAGTCGCTATGATAAACAGTAGCAAGATTCATGAAATCTTAGCTACTTTCTTTATAGTTTACTCAAGACCACCCTTTTGCAATTTTAAGTTGATACTACTATGATTGACTCATCTGTCAATACAATTGAAGAATTCGATCTCTCCCGTGAAGAGAGAGTCATTGAAATTCAAAACCTCATTGAAACCCTACGGGTTGCTGATGAGATCGCTAGTAAAGGTTATTTAATCACTAGCTCAGAATTGGCTGATTTAATGGACATCAATGCCAGTGCTGTCACCAGTCGTGGCGATCATTGGTCTTGGCGTAACTGGGTTGTTTCACGGGTTCGCCGAGAAGGAAACCAGATTCTTTGGCAACTGGAAAAGATTGATTAAGTCTCTTGATCAGCCTAATTATAATTAAGTCATCGGGTGAGAATATGAACTGGAGTTAAACCTTAGTAATATTCTCACTTTTTTTGCCCTAAATCCGCTTATTATCGTAGAGTAATACACTTTCCCCCTCTGCTTCCTCCGCGTCCCCTGCCCCCTCTGCTCTTCAAGTGTTAAAACGGATCTAATATTACTGCCATTGTGACACGACTTTTGTTATAAATAGACAGAATAGCAACTACTTATAAAAACTTACGTATAGTCACTATGGCCTCCTCCTATTTTAAAAACCCATCCCTAAGCATTGTCAATTCTAACCTTATTTCTACAGTTGTTTCTGTTGGACTTCATGGCTTAGCTTTGTTCTTAATTCTCCCTTATGTCACTGATTTACCCACCTTTGAACCAGAGATATCAGATCAAGGCCCAGTTAATGTACCAGTTATTGAATTAAACCCTAACGAACAAAGTCGCCTACCTGAGCAAAATGCTGGACTATCGGGTATGCCAGAATTCCCTAATTCCAGTTTAGGGGATCTGCCGATGTTAGATTCTCCCTCATTGGGGTCTTCTTTACCGAACAACTTCAATAATTTACCCAGTCCTCCGTCTTTGCCCCCTTTACCCCCTTTACCTTCCTACAATAATAACTATAATATTCCCATTGAACTCCCCCCACGTCGCTCTTTTACTCCTCCTCCTGTTAGTCGTATTCCTTTACCCCCTCCCTCCCTACAAACGCCAACACCGAAAACCCCTCCAATCCCCGATACAGAAACGACTGAAACCCCTGATCCTCGCCAAAACATAGACTTTGGTGATCCCACTCCTGCTAAACCCAATAATCCACTGTTTCAGGGTCCCAATAATCAAAATCCTTTGGCTAATAACCCTCCACCTTCACGAAATCTTAATAGTGATATCAACCGACAAGATCAAATTATTAGAAATCTGATGGAAAATCCCTTACCAGCCAACAATAATTTAACTTATAACGACCAAGGGACGACACCGAAAGAAGCCACACGGAGGGATCTTGAATGGATGGAGCAAACGGGAGTGACTTTGAAACAAAATCAAATGATAACCATTAGGGCGACTTATCCCAAAGCTGCTTGTAGTGGAAAATTAGAAGGAAATGCCATCTATAATGTTTTAGTTAATGACAACGGGCAACTGAGTAAACCCCCGTTTATGACAAAAAGTTCAGGTTATGGCCTTTTGAATAATCAGGGATTACAAGCGGTTCGCTCCCGTAGTTTTCCTCAGTCCACACGGGTTAAGGTGGTTTTTCAATACGACCCTAAAATCTGTGGAACAGGTGTGGTTGAAGGGGAAAAAAATACTCAACCTCAACCGACTCCTTCTTCACAACCCGCAGGTCCTACTCCACCGAGTCCGACTCCTCAAACCCCTCAAAATCAAACGACTCCAGACGCGAAACCCCCTGCTTCGGCTCCTGAAAATTCGACGACTCCTACCCCGAAAAACCCAACAGAGCCTAAACCTCCTACTCAACCGAGTCCTCAAACGCCCCAAAATCAAGCTCCCCCGGCTCCAATAACTCCTACCAAAACCCCGCCAACTCCACCAGCAGAGAAGAAAAGTCCCAATCCTTCTTCAGAGACGAAAGTAGAAGGAGTCGCAGCCCCACCGGCAGGTAGGAAGTAGACATATGAGGGTGGGAAGGGTGGGGGGAGGAAAAATCTTGATCTGTAGCCTTACTTTGTGACAGAACCTTAATTTTTATATAAAACAATTAATTTTTTAAAATTTAAGAGACAACTGATCTTTGAGTAAGGCTACATTATAAGGGTACGTATGAAGACACTGAATTGAGGGCAAATTAGCCATGAAAATCATCAAGTCGATCGTATTCAGTCTTTTCTTAGTATTGTGCTGTTTATTAATGCCCTGTACCGCATTAGCAGCTGACAATATTTTTGACGCGATAGCTCCTCAGGCTGACAATATTTTTGACGCGATAGCTCCTCAGGCTGACAATATTTTTGATGGGATAGCTCCTCAGGCCGACAATATTTTTGACGCGATGCCTAAATATGACGGGATTCAATCGGGATATCCTTCACAATGTTTTACGGTAGGAATGGGTGAATTGGTTCCCATCGTGATTGGACAACCAGAAGGGGAAGTTGATGCTTATGCCAGAGCTTATCATCAACCAGATCGCTCGAATCCTTACATTGAAAGACAATATCTAGCGATTTACTATGGGGATCGAAACAACGATGACAATGTTGATATTTTTCAGTATCCCGCCAGTGAAAAATCATCTCCAAAATGTGACTCTTATATAAGGTCTTTGTCAACTTCCAGATTTTCCAAAGGAAAACCTATTGGTCTTTCATGGAAAAATCCCAAAGGAGTGTTGCTTAGGGGAAAAATAGGAACTGTTGAGTGTGAAGAACCAGTGGTTTGTGGTGATAGTAATTGGTATTGGTATCGCAGATAAACTGTTAACTGGTGGCATTCCACAGTCGTATAGAACTTATCATAAATCATCCGAAGCCTTCTCTGGGTTAGTTTTGTATCCTTTTCAAAAATTATGGATCGAACGGACAAAAATGCTTCGGATTTTTAGTAATCAAAACTTAAATAACCTTAGCAATTCCTTTTTTTTAGGTCAATAGCTAGTAAGTATAACCAAGGAGACCTATTATGAGACCTGATCGTAGTTGGCAGTTAGTCCTAATTAGCCTGATGTTTTGCTTGTTGATTGTTTTTGTGCCTCAAAGCTCGATAGCTGATGTTGAAAAGGGAGGTGCCCAGACCGATCTTCTCAGCCAAGGAAACCAAACCAATTCCTTTATCACTTACATCAAAAGCAAGGACAATGCAGAGATCGCTATTCGTGTAGAATATCCCAGTCCTCTAAGAACGCGATACTTAGATGAGCAACAACGTCCTGCCTCTCCAGTGGTGGTAGAAGTTCCCGGCGGACACAATCCTGGTGGACTATCTGCGCCAGGCGACGCAGATAGTCCCCTTGTGCAAGCTGGACTAATCCGTATCCAGTTGCTTTTTCCCGGAGGGGTATTCGGATCGATTCACAGTAGCGGGAGCTACGACTACCGAGGTCCTAAGTGCCAACAAGCACTGGCTGATGTGATTCGCTACGCCGCTGGCGAGCAAACGGATACAAGAGGAAAGTTTCTCAAAAGTCGTCTCCCCTTTGCCCGCACCGATCTAGTGGGGGCCGTGGGCTTCTCCAATGGGGGAAATTTGTTGCTGAAGACGGTAGAACGAAAACCAGAGGCTCGTAAAGCCCTGGATTGGATAGCCCTCTGGGAGTCGCCTCTTGGTGCACAATATGTCACCTTAGAGTTGGGGGAAAGAGGGATTCTTAACCCCTACTATCAGCCAGGGAGTTGCCGACTCGAAAGCTGCCCTTGGCCAGATAATATGGAAGGGGAAGAAGACAACCTGATTTTCGACCCAGATGCAGAGCGAGTCATTAAAGATCCAGGCCACCAAAACAATACAAGGACAATCCAAGGAGCTTTCTGCATTGATCAAAACTCTAATGGGAAGTGTGACGCACCCGGGGATTTTGAGTTCGTGGGGTTAGGCGGTCCAGACCCCAAATCCACACAACCCCTACTTTACCACTCTCCCCTGTTGACCAACTTGATAGCAGAAAGGTTCTTTGATCTCCCCCCCACAAAAGACTTGAAGGATTGGCCAGATTGGCTGGCTACCCCAGACCAAGCTCAACAGTATTGGAACGCACGGTTAGGGATCACTGCCATTAAAACTCTGCCCAATTTCCAGTCATGGCCTCCTATTATGATACTGGCCACCGAGCAAGATCATGCTCAAGCAACACCCGACCACCCCCATGTCCTTGTCCCTCTCCAGACCCTAATCCAGAACAACGATAACCATGTTGTTCCCTTTATCCGAGGCAATCCTGACGCAGTTTACCTAGCGGACTTGCTCGGAGTCTCGGATGCTGAAAATATTCCCGAACTCTCTGCCGGCGAAACCTGGACGTGGAACAAAACAGTTCAGCCTCCACTCTTGTCAAAAAACATTGATACCAAGATCATCGTCACTGCTGCTACCCTAGAGCTTAGCGATCGTTCCTGGAAAGGGATTCAAGAGCTAAATGGGAATTTCTTCACTGCCAAAAATCTGGATTCACTTTTGTACACAAGTCGCCCCTAGATTGAATGGGTTCCGTTGCAAAAACTAGCGATCACTCTTAACTCGTTAGTGGTGGTTTGATTCAAAACCTAAGCCCTTTTTTTCTTCCCTCCCGATCCTTGTTTTCCTGGGATATGGGTTTGACGTTGAGCAGAATGGTTATAGAGTTGTTGACGGCCATTGCGAACCACTCCTAACATTTCACTTAACTCTTGTTCTAAGCGAGTCAGAACGGTATCTGCGTATTCGTCAGCCCCCTCTTGAATTTGCTGTGCTTCGGTTACACTATTTTGATAGAGTTGCTGCATTTCTCCATTGGCTACCTGTCGTTGTTGCTCAATATCAGCTATGGTTTGGGCTTGAATTGCTTCACATTCGCTTTGTACCTGTTGGCGAATTTGATTGGCTTCATGCTGCGCTTGTTGAATAATCCCTGATTCGTCTAGAATTTCTGCTGCATCTTGTTGCGCTTGCTGAATAATTCCTTGTGCATAGGCTTCAGCCTTAGCAAGAATCTCTTGTTCTTGTTCAAGAACCCGTAATGCTTTTGTGATGGCTTCGGGCATCTTAGTCCCAATAAACTCCAGTTGTTCTAATACTTTGTCCTCATCGATAATGGTCCATCTTGTTACTGGAATATGGAAACTCTCATAAATAATCTCTTGAAGACGACTTAACTCTTGTTGAATGTCAAAGTCAGCCTCTCGATGGGGACTGTTACCGTTACTTTGACGATGGATAGAAGCATTTGGGGGAGAGTTGCGACGTGCCATAAGAAATACGAATAATATATTTTTATATTGAATAACCCTACCATATAGAATAATAGGGATGTTTTATGGAAAAAAGCAAAGGCTTATCTAATTGCCTCTCACACCTCACCCGACACAGCTTGGTTTTACTTTTCTGGTTTTTTATCTGTAATTAGACTACATGGGTTTTTAGAGCGGTTGATTACCCTTGGTGCTATCCTAAAATTTTAGCACTATCGAGGCAACGGTAATCCTAATCTGCGGTTAATCTGTCGGTCGGTTTTTCCCGTCGAAGATGCACAAAGAACCCCTAATCTGAGAAACTTTAGCTAAGATTAAATAAAATAGATATACCATTTCCTTAGTTAAACGTTAAGAGTGAAAAAACCTTAAGAGATAAACCAGACAAAATCATGAATCGTCAGAACGAACATTTACATTCAACAACCTTGGGACTGAGTTTAGCCACTTTACCTTTGTTAGCCGGTTTAGTCATCATGGAAACGATTAAGGAAGACTGGTTAGTTTGGGGAGAAGAAAGTGAAGAAATTTTTAGAGGCGATCGTTTACCCCTCCTTAACTTTCCTCATGAGTGAACTAAGTTCATTCAATAAAATATGATAATTTCCACAGCATTTTTGGGAAGACTAAAAGTGTTAGAGTGATCACTGGAGGAGTGTGACATTAGACATACTGACAGAAATACTTAAAAAGCTCAATGAGTGATCATTAATGCTTCTAAACTAAGGAAATAAGTGTTGTCACTGTTGATAATGATTATTTAGTTACCCATCTCAAGCATTTTGTCTCAATCTGTTCTAATTCGACCCTAACCCGGCTTTGTGATTGCATCTAAAACTTATTGAATCTAATTAACGCACCCTATTATGACCCAAATTGTTTCTATCCATTCCTATCGCGGTGGAACAGGAAAATCCAACATGACGGCTAACTTAGCTACCACCATGGCCATGTTAGGCAAGCGCGTAGGCATTGTCGATACGGATATTCAGTCTCCAGGTATTCATATTCTTTTTCGCCTGGATGAAACAAAAATTAACAAAACCCTCAACGATTATCTTTGGGATGATGATTGTTCAGCCGAACAGATTGCTTACGATGTCAGTTATGTTTTAGATAATCCCAATGCGGCTGCGGCTAATCCCAACGGTAAAATTTTTCTGATTCCTTCGAGTATGAAAAGTGAAGACATTGCCACTATTCTCAGTGAAGGATACGATGTCGAACTGTTACAACAAGGATTTTATGAAGTTGGGGATACTTTCGAGTTAGATTATCTCTTTGTGGATACTCACCCCGGGTTAAACGAAGAAACCTTACTTTCCATTGGGTTATCTAGCGCATTAGTCATTATTTTACGACCTGACCAACAAGACTACTTAGGGACGGCGGTTATTGTAGAAGTGGCTAGGGAATTAGAAGTGCCTAAAATGTTATTAGTGGTCAATAAAGCCCTACCAGACATCGATTTTGGCATTTTGAAAGATAAAGTTCATGAAACCTATCAACTCCCTGTAGCGGGCATTTTACCCTTATCCACAGAGATGTTGCGATTAGGAAGTCAAGGACTGTTTTGCCTACAACATCCCGACCATCCATTGACAAAGGAAGTGCAACGCATTGTTTCTCATATTCAAGGTTAATTCTAGAGGACATTATCATGACGAAATTCTCAAAAGACGAGTCATCTCGTTCCTCTGGTTTATCCTTTCGTGAGTTGCAAAAATTGCCTAAAGATCAACATCATTTAGTTAATTGGATTCGTCGGCAAAATAAGGCTAGTTTACTCGATATTGCCATTCATCTTTGTCAAGACGAAGAAACAGTCTTGAAAAGCTTGCAACCTTTATTAGAAAAAGGGTTTCTCGAGGAAACAGTGGAGGAAGAAGAACGCTATTATCGTGTCACTTATCCCCCCAAAAAAGGACAATCTCTCTTTAAAAAATTAGTTGATAAGAAAAAAGCGAAACAGGAGTCTCCAGAAGACTCCACCGATGTATAAATTATTGTTTTACCTATTGTAAATCCCATGTTGGCTAACATTCCCGAAAACGTAATGCACCGGGTTAGATGGGTTCTGGCCTGTGGTTGGTTAGTTCTCATTTTTTCTCTGTTTTATGATCCGATTTCTCCTTGGTTAACTTCTCCTGATACCCGTTGGAGTCCGTTTAAATTAAATCTTGATAGTTGTATTCAAATCCAAGGGGTTTGTTTACAAGAACAACCTTATGGTTTAGGGTCCTCGTTATTTTGGGGTTTAATTGTCCCGAGTGGTGTCTTCATGCTGTTAATTTTCGGCCATGAATTTTGGCGCAGAATTTGTCCCTTGGGGTTTATGTCCCAACTCTTTCGGGCGTTAGGAAAACAGCGACAAAAAAAACGGGTTGATAAAAAAACAGGAAAAACTCACTATGAATTAGTCAAAATAAAAAGCGATTCTTGGTTAGGTAAGAATTATTTAAAACTACAATTAGGTTTGTTATATGTTGGGGTGTGTGGTCGGCTTTTATTTTATGATTCCCATCGTATTATTTTAGGCAGTTTCTTATTATTTTCGATTGCTTCTGCTATTGTCGTTGGATATCTGTACGCGGGTAAAACTTGGTGTCAATATTTTTGTCCTATGGCCCCAGTACAAGAATTTTACGGAGAACCCAGAGGACTTTTAAATAGTGTTGCTCACGAAGGACAAACAACTTTAATTACCCAGTCCATGTGTCGTCGTCCTAACCCCGATGGAACAGAAAATAGTGCTTGTGTTGCTTGTAATAGTCCCTGTATTGATATCGATGCCGAACGGTCTTATTGGAATGCTATTAAAAAGCCTGATTATAAATTATTATACTATAGTTATGCGGGTTTAGTGGTTGGCTTTTTCTCCTATTACTATCTTTATTCAGGAAGTTGGGCTTATCTCTTATCAGGGGCTTGGACTCACCAAGAAAATCAGTTAGAATTATTGTTTTCTCCAGGATTTTATCTTTTTAATACAGCCATTCCTATTCCTCGATTAATTGCAGCCCCATTAACGGTTGCTGTTTTTATGGCTTTAGCTTATTTTGTAGGAACACAATTAGAAAAAATTTATAATAGTTATCAGTTAAAGAGGAATCCTTTACTAACATCGCAACAATTGCAGCATCAAATTTTTACTTTAACTACCTTTTGGGTGTTCAACTTTTTCTTTATTTTTGCTGGAAGATCCTATATTTCTAAGTTTCCCATTCAGGTTCAATATTTGTTTAATATCTTATTGGTATTAGCAAGCACGTTGTGGTTATATCGTACTTGGTCAAGAAGTTCAGAACGGTATTCTCGGGAAAGTTTAGCCAACCGCTTAAGAAAACAGCTAACTCGCTTACAAGTAGATGTTTCTCGCTTCTTAGAAGGACGTTCTTTAGACTTGTTAAGTGCTGATGAAGTTTATGTATTAGCGAAGATTCTTCCTGGGTTTACGGGAGATAAACGTCTAGAAGCGTATAAAGGAATTTTACGAGATTCATTAGAAGAAGGTTATGTTAACTCAGCTAGTAGTTTAGAAGTGCTGCAACAAATGCGGGGTGAATTAGGCATTAGTGAACAAGAACACTTAACTATTTTAACAGAATTAGGGGTAGAAGATCCAGAATTATTAGATCCCAATCAACAACGTTCTCGTGAAAACCAATTACGTTTACAAAGTTTCCGTCAAAGAATTCGGGGTATGGTTGGTAGTAAACGAAGACGAGGGGCAAAAGGGTTAGGACGAGAACTATTAAAAGTCGTTAAAAAAGAAAAAGCCATCGGCGATGTATTAGATAAAGAAGGGGGAACGGTTGAATCCTTATCACGGGAATATGGTATTACCTTAGAAGAAGAAAACAAAATTCTTGCTAATTTAGACGAAGAATCTCAACTAGAACGTCGCAGTCAGCTTCTCTTACAACAATTACAAGATTTATATGATATTGAACTAGCGTTATTGTATCCCCCTGAAGTTCTAGACATACCTCATTTACGAAAAGGTTTAGAAATTTTACGCAATACGGTTGGTCAAAAACAGAAAGTAATTGCTAAAGGAGTGCTGAAAATTTTAGAAGAATGGGACTCAGGAACAGAAGGAACTCGTTTAGCATTAGCCTTAGCAACCTTAACCCCAAATGTGTTACCTAGTCTCTTAGAAAATCATGATCAAAAATGGTCTGAACGGTTGAATGATATACACTTATCTCGTATACAACAACAGTTAAAATTATTAGAACCTACTTCTCCCAAAGTGTCTGAAGCATCAATGATCGCTTATTTAGAAACATTACTATCAGAACCAGATTCTTTAACCAAAACAGTCAGTCTTTATCTGTTAAATAAACTAGACAAACAACGGGGACAACAACAAGCGCGTCAACTCTTAGATTCTTATTTAATGTTGAATCCCTCTTTGAAAGAAACGGCACAACAAAATGTTACGGATACGGGAGAACAAGATAGCAAAGTTATTACACCATTGGAACGACTTTTATATCTATCCAGTTGTGATTTGTTGAAAGGATTAAAAGCAGAAAGTTTAATGGAATTATCTTATCAAGTCCCCATTAAAGAGTATCATCAATCCGAAATTCTTTGGGAACAAGGAGATATTTGTAAAGATTTATTTTTACTGTTAGATGGACAGGTTGAATGTCAACAAATACAAGAAGATGAAACCGTGATAGTTGATGAAATTGACCCAGTTCATTTATTAAATGAATTAGAAATTTTGGGTAATTTACAAGCCAATGCAACAGTTATTATTACTTCTTCTAAAGCCTGTTTCTTGGTCATTGAAGGAGCTATTCTTAATGAATTGATTGAACAAGACAAACGGTTTGCTCGTACCGTTATTGAACAAGAAAGTCGTCGTCTGCAACAGTTACAACAAAATCACCTATCCATTAAATTTTAGGTTAGGTTGAGGGTATCTTATATCTGAACTTCCCCTTTGACAAAATGCCATAATGTATGCAGTATGAGGGATACGCCGAATTAGCTCCCCGTCGTTACTGGGTACAAATAGAAGAAATACCTAACATTTCTAT
>JAAUYH010106934.1_pt1 | contig 11002 bp, 5 predicted proteins | sample 7278061 | NCBI WGS metagenome assembly JAAUYH01 (sample SAMN14350203, study PRJNA611818) | marine sediment metagenome | isolation source: surface marine sediment (0.6m) | place: French Polynesia: Moorea | collected 2018-08 | reverse complement strand
TAAGAAACTTTCTCCAAAGAGGCGATCGCTCCTTCAATTCTTAAGCCAGTGCGAAATATGTCTTCTTGTGTCTTTTCGTCAAGATAAAAAAGTTGGCTAACTCCCATCATGGAGGGGGGAAATTCCAAACTATGATGATGTAATTCAGTTAACAATACATTATTATTAGTATTATTAGTTGCGGGTTGGGACTCAATTTGAGTTTCTAGTTGGATGATTTGTTGCCACAAAAAGCGATGAGCAGGCAATTCAAATAATAAGTCTTTTGCTTCTAGGCGATCGATAATTTCGGCTCGATAGGGCGGATAGTGAATATAGATACGTAAAAGTAAGGATTCTGCTTGTTCTAAGAGTTCTTGTTCGGGATTGGTAGCAATAATAAAATTTGACTTCTGGCGATAGTTTAAGGCTGAATTTTTATGTTTTTGGGGACTTTTACTGGGTTGATATTGAGGACGAGGAATCTTTAATTGGGATTTAAGATTAGCTAAATTTTCTAAGACTAGTCTCCCATCCCCTTGACTGAGTAATTCAGCACAATAAGTAAGATAGTGATTGCGTTGATTAGCATTTTGTAGTTTGTTGAGTATGCCAATCATCCCTGTCGCTACCTGTTGTAATTCATCGGCTGCTTTGAGATTTTTCCCCCCTACCAAGCGATTAATTTGCCAATCTAGCCACAGAGGAGCATTGTCCAAAGATTCATAGTAAATTACTACAGCATCTGGGCTACTCTTGATGAATTCATCGGCATCTTTACCTTCTGGTAAATTGAGAATTCGCAGTTGAACCACTCCGCCATAGATTAAATCTTCACTTTCACTGATAGCTTTTTCCGTCGCTTTTGCCCCCGCATTGTCAGTATCAAAGTTTAAAATAACCTGTTTAGAAGGAGTGTAGCGTAATAGTTGTTTAATCTGGTTTTGGGTAAATGCTGTTCCCAAAGAAGCCACGACATTTTCAATTCCCGCTTCATGGAGAGCGATCGCATCAAAGTATCCTTCTACTACCACAGCTCGATCTTGTTTACTAATGCTACTGCGGGCAAGATCTAAAGCAAATAAAGTTTTACTTTTATCAAATAGAGGAGTTTCAGGGGAGTTTAAATATTTTGGTTGCTCATCTGCTTTCAGGGTACGACTACCAAAAGCAATAATTCTCCCTTGAGTATCGGCAATGGGAATCATCAGGCGATCGCGAAACACATCATAATAACCATTACCAGAAGAGCGTTGTTTGATTAATCCCGCTTGTTCTATCATATTCACGGGATAGCGTTTTTGTTCTACTAAATAACGATAGAGAGTGTCCCATCCTGCTGGTGCATATCCTAACTGAAACTTGATAATAGTAGACTCTTGTAGTCTTCTAGTTGTTTGCAGGTAAGTCAGGGCAATTTCTCCCTGGGGTTGTCGTAGTGCATGTTGGTAAAAACTAGCTGTTAATGCCAAAATCTCATAGAGTTGTTCTCTTAAAGTAAGTTGACGCTGTATTTCCTGTCTTTGCTCTGGCTCAACGGTTTTAACTGGAATTTGATACCGCCTGGCGAGATCGAGAACTACTTCGGCAAACGACTGTTTACCAATTTCCATCAGAAATTTAAAAGTATTGCCCCCCTCACTACAGCCAAAACAATAGTAAACTTGTTTTTCTCGGCTCACACTAAAGCTAGGAGTTTTCTCATTATGAAACGGACATAAACCCACATAGTCTCTACCTCGTTTTTTTAACACTATGTGTTCTGAGATGACATCAACTATATCAACTCGCTGTTGGACTTCAGCGATGGTGTCGGGATGGAGACGAGGAACTTGCACGGAACTTGAGACTTAGACTTAAACAAGGTAAAAAAACCTCGTTAAACTATTACCAAGTAATTAACGAGGTTGGTTATTTTATAAAAAAAGGCTGAGAATACCCATCCCATTAATGGAATTGGGTGTCAATCGGTTCTAAATTTGACTGAATCAGAGTGAGAAGTTAAACCTTCTGCCTGAGCCAAAATTTGAATTGCTCCCGACATTTTTTTCAAAGCCGTGGGCGAATACTGAATTAAACTAGAATGTTTCATAAATGTTTCTACCCCTAATGCCGAAGCATAGCGAGCCGCACCAGAGGTAGGTAGAGTATGGTTAGGACCTGCCAAATAATCTCCTACTGCTTCTGGTGTAGAGCTACCGATAAAAATTGCTCCTGCATGACGAATCTGTTCGATTAAGTCCCAAGGTTCAGCTACCTCTAGTTCTAAGTGTTCGGGAGCAAACAAATTAGAAAGTTCGGCAGCAACTGCTAAAGATTCCACAACCACTACTAAGCCATAATGAGCGATCGCTTTTTCTGTTAGGGTTTTACGGGGATGATTGGCTAGCTGTTTGCTGACTTCTGCCTGTACTTTCTGAGCCAAAGTTGCATCGGTGGTCAACAAAATTGCCGCTGCCATGGGATCGTGTTCGGCTTGTGCCAGTAAATCTGCCGCTACATAAACGGGATTGGCTTGTCCATCAGCAATGATCAAAACTTCCGATGGACCAGCTAGAGAATCTATTCCCACCAGACCATAAACCATTTTTTTGGCTAGGGTAACATAGACGTTGCCTGGTCCTGTAATTACATCTACTTTAGGTATAGTTTCTGTACCATAAGCTAATGCGGCGATCGCCTGTGCGCCGCCAACACGATAAATTTCTTCCACTCCTGCTTCTTGAGCTGCTACTAATACAGCAGGATTAATTTTGCCATTTTCCCCAGGGGGAGTAACCATAACCATGCGTGGCACATTGGCAACTTTAGCGGGAATGGCATTCATTAAAACCGTACTCGGATATGCCGCTCTACCTCCAGGAACATATAAACCAGCTCTATCTACTGGAGTGTAGCGTTTCCCCAACACCACATCATCATCCTCAAACTGTACCCAAGATTGAGGAACTCGTTGTCGGTGAAAAGCTTCTATTTTATGATGAGCTAATTGAATTGCGTGCAGCAAATCTTTCGAGATCTGCTGATAAGCAGCATCTAATTCCGAGCCACTTACCCGTAACTGTTCGGCAGTTATAGCTTGCCGATCGAATCTTTCTGTATATTCTAGTAAAGCGAGATCGCCTTTTTGTTTGACTGTGGCAACAATCTCTTTGACTGCTGCTTCTTGCGGTATAATATCATCGCCCAAAGAGCGATCGCCAATACGCTTTAATTCTGCTTGTGCCTCAGCTTGCCGATCAATTATTCGTAGCATCGAGTCCCCATATCCATTTGAGCTACTACCCAACGTCAGTTTCAAAGCAATAATTTATATATAGAATGTCACTCACGTAGGAAGACATCTATTATAAAAAATTGTTACATTAAAAACCCACTATATCTTAAGCTTAACTTGGATTTCTCACTGCTGGCTCGATCTGGATTGATAAATTTTCCCAGAGAAAACCTAGAGCTAATTATAGCTAAATTTATAGGTTGACAAAAAATCTTGATAGTTGTTAAGCTAGAAAATCGATTCTATATATAATTTCCAAAATTACTAACAAAGCAACTTCGGTATTAAGAAAGGGAAACTGTGGCTAATTCTAAATCGGCAATTAAACGTATTAGAACTGCGGAGCGCAATCGACTTCGGAATAAGGCATATAAATCTGCAATTAGAACCTTAATGAAAAAGTATTTTAATGCAGTAGCGTCCTATCAAGCCGAACCAACGCCAGACAACTTGCAAACAGCACGCTCAGCAATGTCCGTTGCTTATAGCAAGATAGATAAAGCGGTTAAGCGCAATGTATTACATAAAAACAACGGAGCCAGAAAAAAAGCTCGTTTGGCTAAAAGTCTTAAGCAGGTAACTGCGGTAGCCTCTTAACACCAAACATTATGGCTATTGCCATCGGTAGCACAGCCAAAAAATCAAAACCGCTTCTCCACTAGGTTAAGCGGCAACATAAATAATAATAAATCGGCAGTACACCAGAGTAAATGCAGTTAATAGATACCCATGTTCACATCAATTTTGATGTTTTTCAGGGGAACTTAAGCTCTTTAAGGAAGCGTTGGCAGGAGGCAGGTGTAGTTCACTTAGTACATTCTTGTGTAGAGCCCAAAGAATTTCAGGGAATACAATCTTTAGCAGATATGTTCCCTGAATTGTCGTTTGCAGTTGGATTACACCCTCTAGATGCTAGCAAATGGAGTGATGATACAGCAAAGCAAATACTGGCTCTGGCAAGCTCAGATTCGCGGGTGGTTGCCATCGGCGAAACGGGTTTAGATTTTTATAAAGCCAAAGATCGTATAGGGCAAATTAAGGTACTAAAGGAACAACTAAAAATAGCCAAGCAGTTAGATAAACCAGTAATCATTCACTGTCGAGATGCTGCATCGAGTTTACGAAAGGTATTAATAGACTTTTGGCAAACAGAAGGAGCAGTGCCAGGGGTAATGCATTGTTGGGGAGGAGACATAAGCGAAACCCAATGGTTTTTAGATTTAGGTTTCTATATCAGCTTTAGTGGCATCGTCACTTTTAAAAATGCCAGGCAAGTTCAAGAGTCAGCAAAAATTGTACCGAGCGATCGCTTGTTGATAGAAACAGACTGTCCTTTTTTAGCACCCGTACCCCGTAGAGGTAAAACCAATGAGCCAGCTTACGTGCTGCATGTAGCAGAACAAATGGCTAAATTGCGCGATGTTCCCTTAAAAACCCTAGCTCAACAAACAACTGCTAATGCCTGTAACCTATTCAAGCTGCCAATACCTTTAGAAGCAACAAATTAACATAAATTGATTTAAGTTTCAGCGTTCTGAAACCTTCAGAGTCACCAGAGAACTTGACGATTTATTTACCCAAGCAATAATCTTCATGACTAACCTAACCTACAATCTTCTGCCAGACTTAATTGAAATTCAACGTTCTAGTTTTCGTTGGTTTTTAGAAAAAGGACTAATCGAAGAACTTAACAGTTTTTCGCCCATTACTGACTATACGGGTAAGTTTGAGCTACATTTTATCGGCGAAAAGTACCGACTCAAAGAGCCTAAATACTCCATGGAAGAGGCAAAACGCCGCGACAGTACCTATAACGTCCAGGTATATGTACCAACCCGCTTAATCGATAAAGAAAGCGGTGATATCAAAGAAATGGAAGTGTTTGTTGGTGATTTGCCGTTGATGACCGACCGGGGAACTTTCATTATTAATGGTGCAGAAAGGGTAATTGTCAACCAAATTGTCCGCTCACCTGGAGTATATTACAAAGCCGAAACTGACAAAAATGGTCGTCGTACCTATTCAGCTTCCCTAATTCCGAACCGAGGGGCATGGTTAAAGTTTGAAACCGATAAAAATGGTTTAGTTTGGGTCAGAATCGATAAAACCCGTAAATTGTCGGCACAGGTTCTCTTAAAAGCGATCGGCTTGAGTGACAATGAAATTATGGATGGTTTGCGCCATCCCGACTTTTATCAAAAAACTCTGGATAAAGAAGGCAACCCTACCGAAGAAGAGGCATTACTCGAACTATACCGCAAGCTGCGTCCTGGCGAACCCCCTACTGTTAGTGGCGGACAACAATTATTAGAATCTCGCTTTTTTGATTCTAAGCGTTACGATTTGGGGAGAGTTGGTCGTTACAAACTCAATAAAAAGCTGCGTTTGACAGTTGCCGATACCGTCAGAGTTTTAACCAATACTGATATTTTAGCGGCAGTCGCTTATCTAATTAATTTAGAATTTGATGGTGGTAGTACAGATGATATTGACCACTTAGGCAACCGTCGGGTTCGTTCTGTGGGCGAACTCCTGCAAAACCAAGTTAGAGTCGGTTTAAATCGCTTAGAGAGAATTATTCGCGAGCGGATGACCGTCAGCGAGTCTAGCACTTTAACTCCTGCTGCCTTAGTTAATCCTAAGCCTTTAGTGGCAGCAATCAAAGAGTTTTTTGGTTCATCTCAACTGTCTCAGTTTATGGATCAAACCAATCCTTTGGCGGAATTGACCCACAAACGTCGTCTGTCGGCATTAGGTCCTGGAGGATTAACCAGAGAAAGAGCGGGATTTGCAGTACGAGACATTCATCCCTCTCACTACGGTCGAATTTGTCCAGTCGAAACTCCAGAAGGTCCAAATGCAGGTCTAATTGGTTCTTTAGCTACCTATGCGCGGGTTAATGAATACGGTTTTATTGCTACTCCTTACTATCAAGTAGTAGATGGTCGAGTTTTGCGTGAAGAAGAGCCAGTCTATCTAACTGCCGATGAAGAGGACGATCAACGGGTAGCTCCTGGAGACGTAGCTACAGATGATGATGGTTATATCTTAGGAGAAAAAATTCCCATTCGCTATCGTCAAGAATTTTCTACTTGCGAGCCTACAGAAGTAGACTACGTAGCCATTTCCCCCTTACAGATTGTTTCGGTGGCAACTAGTTTGATTCCCTTCCTCGAACACGATGATGCCAACCGTGCCTTGATGGGTTCTAACATGCAACGGCAAGCAGTACCTCTATTGCGTCCCGAGCGTCCTCTAGTGGGCACAGGATTAGAGGCACAAGCAGCTAGGGATTCAGGGATGGTAGTTGTCTCCCGTACCCACGGTGTAGTCACCTTCGTTGATGCTACTATGGTTAAGGTGCGAGTTGGGGAAGGTCAAAATGGTATGTATGCCCCAGCACCAGGCACAGAAATAACCTATAAACTCCAAAAATATCAACGCTCTAACCAGGATACCTGTCTTAATCAGCGTCCTCTGGTGTATGTGGGTGAAGATGTAGTACCAGGTCAAGTTCTGGCTGATGGCTCTTCCACCGAAGGGGGAGAGTTGGCATTAGGGCAAAACGTTTTAATTGCTTACATGCCCTGGGAAGGTTATAACTACGAAGACGCAATTTTAATTAGCGAACGACTAGTATATGACGACGTATATACCAGTATTCACGTAGAAAAATACGAAATTGAAGCCAGACAAACTAAACTAGGACCAGAAGAAATTACCAGAGAAATCCCCAATGTGGGTGAGGATGCCCTGAGAAACTTAGATGAACGAGGCATTATTCATATTGGTGCTTGGGTAGAAGCAGGGGAAGTGTTAGTGGGTAAAGTTACTCCCAAAGGAGAATCCGACCAGCCACCAGAAGAAAAACTACTGCGAGCCATCTTTGGGGAAAAAGCACGGGATGTGCGGGACAATTCCTTGCGAGTGCCTAACGGCGAAAAAGGCAGAGTGGTAGATGTGAGGGTCTTTACCAGAGAACAAGGCGATGAACTACCCCCAGGAGCCAATATGGTGGTACGAATCTATGTTGCCCAAAAGCGTAAAATCCAGGTAGGAGATAAAATGGCAGGTCGCCATGGCAACAAAGGGATTATTTCCCGCATTTTGCCCATTGAAGATATGCCTTATCTTCCCGATGGTACACCAATTGATATTGTCCTCAATCCCTTGGGTGTTCCCTCGCGGATGAATGTGGGGCAAGTATTTGAATGTCTTTTAGGGTGGGCAGGAGAAAATCTGGCAATGCGCTTTAAAATGACACCCTTTGATGAAATGTATGGGCAAGAAGCCTCTAGAGAAAGCGTACATGGCAAAATTCAAGAAGCCGCTGCCAAACCTGGTAAAGAATGGGTATTCGACCCCGAAAATCCTGGCAAAATCCGTTTGTTTGATGGTCGTACTGGGGAAGCATTCGATCGCCCTGTAACTGTAGGTAAAGCCTATATGCTCAAATTAGTTCACCTAGTAGATGATAAGATTCACGCTCGTTCTACTGGTCCATATTCTCTGGTTACGCAGCAGCCTTTGGGTGGTAAGGCACAACAGGGTGGTCAGCGATTTGGTGAAATGGAGGTGTGGGCATTAGAAGCTTACGGTGCGGCATATACCCTGCAAGAGCTGTTAACCGTTAAATCTGACGATATGCAGGGCAGAAACGAAGCTTTAAATGCGATCGTTAAAGGTAAGCCCATTCCTCGTCCTGGTACTCCTGAATCCTTCAAGGTATTAATGCGAGAATTACAATCTTTGGGCTTAGATATTGCCGTCCACAAACTAGAAGCAGTAGATGATGGCAGCAGTCGTGATGTTGAGGTAGATCTAATGGCAGATACTCCTCGCCGTACTCCCAACCGTCCTACTTACGAATCTTTAGCGCGGGAAGAAACTACCGAAGAAGTGTAGTTTAAACCATCAGCAAAACCAGAGGAAAGAAGCGATCGTCTTTCTTTCCTCATCCTTCATCCCTTTTGAATCACTAATCCCTAATGAGAAACCAATTAGAACAAAGATTTGATTACGTTAAAATCGGTATTGCCTCTCCCGAAAGAATTCGCCAATGGGGAGAACGCACCTTGCCTAACGGTCAGTTAGTAGGGGAAGTAACTAAACCCGAAACCATTAACTATCGTACTCTCAAGCCAGAGATGGATGGACTATTCTGTGAGCGGATCTTTGGTCCAGCTAAAGATTGGGAATGCCACTGTGGTAAATATAAGCGGGTACGTCATCGCGGTATTGTCTGCGAACGCTGCGGGGTTGAAGTTACCGAGTCACGAGTGCGTCGTCATCGCATGGGCTTTATTAAGCTGGCTGCCCCCGTGACCCATGTTTGGTATCTCAAAGGGATTCCCAGTTACTTAAGTATTCTGCTAGATATGCCCCTGCGGGATGTAGAACAGGTAGTGTATTTTAATGCCTATGTGGTTCTCGATCCTGGTAATGCCCAAAATCTCTCAGAAAAGCAGCTGTTGACTGAAGACCAGTGGATTGAGATTGAAGACCAGCTTTACAGTGAAGATTCCGAACTAGTTGGGGTGGAAGTTGGGATTGGTGCAGAAGCGGTACAAAGGCTATTAGAGGAAGTCAATCTCGAAGAAACAGCCGAACAACTAAGGGAGCAAATCGCTAATGCTAAAGGTCAAAAACGTGCCAAGTTAATTAAACGACTGCGGGTAATTGATAACTTTGTGGCTACAGGTGCGCGACCAGAATGGATGGTGGTTACGGCAATTCCCGTAATTCCCCCCGATTTGCGACCGATGGTACAGCTTGATGGTGGTCGATTTGCCACTTCTGACCTCAACGATCTCTATCGACGGGTGATCAACCGTAACAATCGTTTAGCCAGGTTGCAAGAAATATTAGCTCCAGAAATTATTGTCCGTAATGAAAAGCGAATGCTGCAAGAAGCAGTAGATGCTCTAATTGATAATGGTCGTCGTGGTCGTACCGTTGTCGGCGCAAATAATCGTCCTCTAAAATCTTTGTCAGACATCATTGAAGGAAAACAAGGTCGTTTTCGGCAAAACCTACTGGGTAAACGGGTGGACTATTCAGGACGTTCGGTAATTGTAGTTGGTCCCAAACTGAAAATTTATCAGTGTGGACTGCCCAGAGAAATGGCGATCGAACTATTTCAGCCTTTTGTGATTCATCGCCTGATTAATACAGGGATGGTCAATAACATCAAGGCAGCTAAAAAGTTGATTCAACGCAACGATCCGATGGTGTATGAAGTCCTCAAAGAAGTAATTACGGGGCATCCAGTGATGTTAAACCGCGCTCCTACATTACACCGTCTGGGGATTCAAGCTTTTGAACCAATTTTGGTAGAAGGTAGAGCGATTCAGCTTCATCCTTTAGTTTGCCCGGCATTTAATGCTGACTTTGATGGCGACCAAATGGCAGTCCACGTGCCTCTATCTTTAGAAGCTCAAGCAGAAGCAAGATTATTGATGTTAGCTTGCCATAATATCCTGTCTCCCGCCACAGGAACTCCCATTGTTGCTCCTTCTCAGGACATGGTTTTGGGTTGCTACTATCTGACTGCGGAAAACCCCAATGCCACCAAAGGTAAGGGTCGTCGGTTTGCTAATTTAGATGATGCCATCAAAGCTTACGAACAGGGGCAACTAGATCTTCATGCTTATATTTGGCTGCGCTATGAAGGGGAAGTAGAAACAGATGAACCAGATGATGAAGTGTTAGAAACAGAAACCTTAGCTGATGGTAGCAAAGTTGAATATTATCGCCAGCGATTTGTGAGGAAATCTGCTGAAGATGAAGTAATAACCCAGTACATTAACACCACTGTAGGTAGGGTTATTTATAACAAAACCATACAGGATGCCTTGACTGTGTAGGTTAATAGATACTGCGGCAGATAGGGTTTGCTTAGAGATTAGAACAACATAGGAAAGATTAAGATGAAATTTTACAATCGCATTGTCGATAAAGGTCGTCTCAAAAAATTGATGACTTGGGCTTATACTAATTATGGTTCAGCTCGTAGCGCGACTATGGCGGATCTCCTCAAAGAAATGGGATTTCGCTATGCTACTGTAGCAGGGGTATCCATTAGCGTCGATGATTTAAAAGTTCCGCCGATCAAAGCCCAGCTATTAGAAGCAGCTGAAGGAGAAATTAGAGCAACCGAACAACGTTATGCTCGCGGTGAAATTACCGAAGTAGAACGCTTTCAAAAAGTAATTGACACCTGGAATAGCACTTCCGAAAATCTGAAAAATGAGGTGGTTACTAATTTTAGAGCCACCGATCCTCTCAACTCCGTCTATATGATGGCATTTAGTGGGGCGCGGGGCAACTTATCCCAGGTACGTCAGCTAGTGGGTATGCGGGGATTGATGGCCGATCCCCAAGGAGAAATTATCGACCAGCCAATCAAAACTAATTTCCGCGAAGGTTTGACAGTTACCGAATACATTATCTCCTCTTATGGAGCGAGAAAAGGTTTGGTGGATACTGCCTTGCGGACTGCCGACTCTGGTTATTTGACTCGTCGTTTGGTAGACGTTTCCCAAGATGTGATTGTTCGGGAAGTCGATTGTGGGACGAAACGGGGTATTAGCTTAGAAGCGATGAAAGACGGCGATCGCACTTTGATTCCCCTAAGCGATCGCCTGTTGGGTAGAGTATTAGCAGAAGACGTAATCGATCGCAAAACCAAGGAAGTAATTGCCCGACGCAACCAAGATATTGACCGGGAACTAGCCCAAAAAATCG
>JAAUYH010155335.1_pt1 | contig 11003 bp, 11 predicted proteins | sample 7278061 | NCBI WGS metagenome assembly JAAUYH01 (sample SAMN14350203, study PRJNA611818) | marine sediment metagenome | isolation source: surface marine sediment (0.6m) | place: French Polynesia: Moorea | collected 2018-08 | reverse complement strand
TTTGAAACCAGTAGTTTTTTAGATAACTTTTTTAGGGAGTCGGGAGTCGGGAGTAGGAAATAAAAATTGCTTCTTTAAAAAACTCCAGTTCTCTATATGGACGCGGTTTAATTAACCAAGAACTAAAAACTAAAAACTAAGAACTAAATTATGCTTACTGATAAGGTAAAAGAATTAATCACCAAAGCTCGTATTGTTAGTTTTGCTAGTTGGCAAGAACAATATAGTCAAGAAGTAATTAATATTTTTCAGCAAGCTGATGACGAAGGTCGTTATTTAACCGATGAAGATCTGGAAAAAATTGTTACTTTTGCTCCTCAAACTTCGTCATCTACTGCTCAAGCCAAATTACTCAGAGAGCAGGGACAGGAGATAGTAGCACAAGCTAGGGGAGACGTTTTAGCTGCCTATCCTCAAATTACTGAACCAGGAGGGGATTTATATCCTCCAGCCAGAGCGGAAGCTTGTTGGCGAGATTTCTGGCACTTTTTGCGCTGTATTACTTACGGTATTGCAGGTCGATCGACCGAATATACTAGTGAAGTGGGTCTAGGTTATATGGAGCAATTGTATCAAGAACTAAAAGTTCCCTTACCTGCAATGGTTTTAGGCTTAGAAAAATTAAAAGTTTATAGTCTACAACAGTTTGAACAACACCAAAGACATAATTTAGCACCATATTTCGATCGCCTAATTAATGAGATGAAGCGTTTTTCTCCTAATAACAACTAAAGTAAAAGATTTGCAAATCGAAGGGTCTGTCTCTGGAAGTTTCCTCACGCTAGCTAAACCCTTTCCCTACTGACGATAAACAGGGAGTGTAAAATGAAAACAACTCCCTTGTCCAGGAGAACTATCAACCCAAATCTGACCATAGTGAGCCTGGACAATTTTACGACACATAGCCAGACCCAATCCATAACCCTCTTTTTTTTCATCTCGTTTTAAGCGAAAATGACCCTCAAAAATCCGTTCTTGCTTTTCTAGGGGGATTCCTGGCCCAGTATCACAAATACTTACCTGAATTTTCTGGCTGGTACGATGTAGAATCGACAAAGAAATTTTTCCGCCTTGGGGAGTATATTTAGTTGCATTTTCCAGTACATTGACTAAAAGTTGACGAATTAGTTCTTCGTCAGCGTACACTGGAGGCAGATCTTGGGGAATATCGTCCTCTAATTGTTGTGATTGCTCCTGAATCTGACCAGCAAACTGACTGATAATTTCTTGACACAAAGGCTTTAAATTAAGCTGATGGGGTTCTATTGTCAACTTAGCACTCATGCTTTTTGAGGCTTGTAATAGATCTCCAATCATACGGTTCATAACCCGAAATTGCTTTCGTGCTTGCTTAAATAGCTGCTCTTTAAGGCTCTGTATTTTTTGACTATCACCTTGAGTATGAGATAATTCTAGGGTTTCTACAGCGATCGAGGCTGCGGTAAGAGGACTACGTAAATCATGAGCTAGCATAGCTAAGATTTGATCTTTGAAGCGTAATTGCTCTAGAAGTTCTTCTTTCTCCTGCTGTAAACGAAAAATCTCGTCAGATAAACGCATTATCTCGGCTGAATAACCGATCGAATTGATTTTAGACTCAGAACAAGAAGAGTCATTGCCTTTGCTTTCATCTGCTTCAAGTAAAAGTTGAAGAGATTCTTGCCACCGAGGCCACCATTTTTGTAGTTGGTCGATTAGGTTACTACCAGCTATAGTTTGCTGTGGCCCAGGAGAAATTTTCACCAAAGCTGGAGTTGCTACTAATTTGAAATGTTCTACTAACTGAGGTTGTTTACTAATCTCAATTACATTTAAACTGAAATCATATTCAGCTTTTAACTTCTGTAAATAAGTTTGGATGCGCTGAATATTATCTCTGGGGGTATAACGTTCGTCTATAAACAAAAGCAATTGTAGAAGCCCTTCCGAAGAAGTTGATGAACCAAAATCCGTTTGCTGATTATAAAATTGCAACACTAAATAAGAAAGCTAAATATACTTCAAATCACTTTGACCGAGAGGAGTACTGAGATAAGCTCAGCATATTCAATCAAGATATTGAATTGGATGTTTGATTAACAACACTCATGTCCATTATACAAACTGTATTTTAATGTCTATTTAAGATTCTGAATATATACTATCTAAGCAAAAAAACTTTTGTTATTCAACATTAAAACCTAGAAAGTGCAGTTTTACGAGATAATATTCTTATTCCGTCGGCTTCAATAGGATTAAAATTCTTCTTCATGTTTCTTACTGAACTTTATTGGAGGAGAATATTAAGATATTATAAACTTTACCTAATCTGCCCTAGCCTTTTATTCACTTATAACAAAGTTGCGGAAATATTATCATGGCCCTTGGTTATCTTGCCCTTGTGCTTCACGCTCATCTTCCTTTTGTCAGACATCCAGAAAGCGATTATGTTTTGGAAGAAGAGTGGTTATTTGAAGCTATTACAGAAACTTATATCCCTTTACTACACGTTTTTGAAAATTTAAAGCGAGATGGTATTGATTTCAAAATGACCATGAGCATGACACCTCCTTTGGTGTCTATGCTACGAGATCCACTTTTGCAAGAACGTTATGATGCTCATTTGGCTTTATTAGAAGAGTTAGCTGAAAAAGAAATCGAACATAACGAGCATAATGGTCATATTCGCTATTTAGCTGAACACTATGCCAATTCATTTAGTCAAATTCGTCATACCTGGGAAAGTTACGATCGCGATCTAGTCAAAGCTTTTAAACAATTTCTCGATAGCAATAATCTGGAAATTATTACCTGTGGTGCGACTCATGGCTATTTGCCCCTAATGAAAATGTATCCCGAAGCAGTTTGGGCGCAACTCAAAGTAGCTTGTGAAAGTTATGAAGAAAATTTTGGTCGTCCACCCAAAGGAATTTGGCTGCCAGAGTGTGCCTACTATGAAGGCGTAGAAAGAATGGTAGCTGATGCAGGTCTAAGGTATTTTATTACCGATGGTCATGGTCTTCTCTATGCTCGTCCTCGCCCTCGCTTTGGTACTTATGCTCCCATTTTTACCGAAACTGGCGTGGCAGCTTTCGGGCGAGATCACGAATCTTCTCAACAGGTATGGTCTTCTAAAGTTGGCTATCCTGGCGATCCTGAATATCGGGAGTTTTATAAAGATTTGGGATGGGAAGCTGAATACGAATATATTAAGCCCTACATCATGCCCAATGGTCAAAGAAAAAATACGGGCATTAAATATCATAAAATTACTGCTAGGGATGGTGGTTTATCAGAAAAAGCTCTTTATGACCCTTATTGGGCAAAGGAAAAAGCTGCTGAACACGCTGGTAACTTTATGTACAATCGGGGTCAGCAAATTGAGCATCTAGCTGGAGTAATGAATCGCCCACCGATTATTATGTCCCCTTACGATGCCGAATTATTTGGTCATTGGTGGTATGAAGGTCCTTGGTTTATCGATTTTCTCTTCCGTAAGAGTTGGTATGACCAAAATACTTATGATATGACCCATTTGGCTGACTATTTACGTAATCATCCCACTCAACAAGTCTGCCGTCCTTCTCAATCTAGTTGGGGTTATAAGGGATTCCACGAATATTGGTTAAATGAAACTAATACCTGGATTTATCCTCACTTACACAAAGCAGCAGAACGAATGATCTCTTTAGCTCGTCGCGAACCTGCTGATGAATTAGAATGGAAAGCTTTGAATCAAGCAGCAAGGGAGTTACTTTTGGCTCAATCTTCTGACTGGGCATTTATTATGCGTACTGGTACTATGGTTCCCTATGCTGTCAGAAGAACTCGATCGCATTTACTTCGTTTGAATAAGCTCTATGAAGATATTTTAGTCGGTAAGATCGATTCTGGTTGGCTGGAAAAAGTAGAAGAGATCGATAATATCTTTCCTAATATTAACTATCGGGTTTATCGACCTTTGTAGAGGTTGGCTAATAAGAAGTTCAGGAGCGGTGCGACCGAATCGCATATCTTAGGCGTATTCGCAAGCGCACCGAAGGAGTTGCTGAAGTTTAGAATGAATTAGTTTCATACCTGGGTTTTGAACGCTAGTTCATAGTATCTGTCTTGAAAATAGAAGTTCAGGAGTTCAGGAGTTCAGGAGTTCAGGAGTTCAGAGTGAATTATTTTCATACCTGGGTTGTGAACGCTAGTTCGTAGCATCTCTTGCAAAAATAAACTAGAAATTAAAATTAATCATTTTTCCCTTGTCCCTAAACTCAATCGAGATTTATCAGACTTATGCAAGAGGTCTCGTGATGGTTAGTGTCCTTTTTTGCTTAAAATTGTAGACGAGAACCTTAATCTACCGAAATTCATGAAAGTAGAAGTTGTTCCCCATAATCCCCATTGGAAAAATGCCTTCGAGTCTGAGTCAAAACAGATAGCTAAGGCATTAGGAAATAATCTCGTTGTTATTCATCATATAGGTAGCACAGCTATCCCCCATATTTATGCCAAGCCGATTATTGATTTTCTAGTAGAAGTAAGATATATCGATCGAGTAAACACAAAAAATTTTGCTATGGAAGCACTAGGTTATGAAGCAATGGGAGAATTTGGTCTGATTGGTCGTCGCTACTTCCGCAAAGAAAACCCACCAGGTATAAGAACCCATAATGTACATATTTATGAAGTTAACTCGACAGAAATAAAGCGACATTTAGCATTTCGAGATTATCTGATTGCTCATCCTGAAGATGCCCAAAAATACAGTAACTTAAAGCGTAAGTTAGCGAAAGAATATCCAGAAGATATAGAAGGATATATGGATGGTAAAGATGGATTTGTTAAAGAGATGGAAAAGAAAGCAATTAAGTGGCAAACTTTGTAGTGTATGCTTCCTTAACTCAATCTCCAGTAATCCATGAAATGCAGAAGCAGTTTAAGGAGTTAAAAATAGTTTTTGTTCAGCTAATCTTCTTCTAGTTAATCCAGGGAAAGGGACTAGTCTACCTCCTTGATGAGCTTTATTCCAACGGGGAAATTCTCTGGCTGCCCCTGCATAATCTCCTGCGTTAAGCTTTCTAATTAGAGTACTACGAGTTAGTATTCCAGAACCTGCATTATATGTAATGGAAGTTAATGCACTTAACTGATTAGCAGTTAATTTCACTTTCACTTTAGAGAGTACTAAACGCTGGATTTGATATAGTTCTTTTACTAATTCAGCATCAGCTTTAGCTCGGGAAATATATTGTCCCATTTTGACTCTTTTCCCATTAATTTTTGATTGTCCATAACCAATTACTGGTAAACCATGGGTATCTATATAAGCATTAGAGCGGAAACCTTCATATTGTTTGACTAAATTAATAGTAGTTTTTCTTACAGGAGGAGTATGATGAGCAATCGCATTATTTAGATTAGTTGGTTTAATATCTGATTCTTTAATAAATATTTTATTACTTTGAGATTTACTTATTGCCATAGAAGTAGGGGCAAATATAGTTGGTAAAACCAAAGTAATTCCGATAATTAATACTGAAGAAACTTTTTTATTAATATGATTATATTTAGAAAGCACTTTTAATTTCCCTAATTATTCAAGTCATTGATTTCACCGTATTTTTTCTTAGGTGAATTTGCTGAATTTAATTATGGAAATAACTCACTGAAAAAAGTGCGATCGCAATCTTATCGAAAAGTGATTGCTATCAATAAGAGCTAGGTATTCCTATCACATTTAACATTTAAATTTATCTTCAAAGTTTCCAATCAAAGAAGTTTAGAACAAAATTTCCGTCATTTTTTGGGTAAAAGCTTGAGAAAGATAAGGAATAATCCCTTTATTTTTACTGTTTTCTTTACCTTCAGTAAAAACAACTAATAAATAAGGTTGTAGATCGGGAATTTCGATATAAGCTGCATCATGTCGTACTTGACTTGTCCACCCTGCTTTAGACCATAATTGAGCGTGAGGGGGTAATCCTTGCCCTAAAAAACCAGTAATTTGATTTTCTTCTTCTGTCCGATCGATATCGTTAGGATCGAGACTACGATGGAGTAATTTCATCATCTGTTGAGATCGATCGCTCGATACTGCTACCCCACCGATAATACTGTGCAATAATCTAGCTACGGCATCAGTAGTAAGCATATTCCGATTTTCTCGTAATTCCCCTAGAAAGTCTCTCTCTCTTCCGTAAGGACCATCTACCCAGGTTTTCTGGTTGATATTAGTTGTTTCTAATTCTGACCAACCTAAAGATTGAAAATAACGATTAACAATGTTGCGCTGCTGTTGCCAGGTAGTAAAAGGCCCTGGTGGTAACTCTGGACCACTAGTAGTCCCACTCAATACATCTACTACTAAGCTAGTAGCATCATTACTAGAATCAACAATCATATCTTTGATTGCCCTTTGCAATTCTGATGATTCAGGAATCATTCCTCCTTCTAACCATTCGTGAATTGCTACTAAGTAAAATAATTTAACTATGCTAGCAGGATAAATTATCTCCATTCCTCGATAGCTAAAACCTCTGACTCGATATTGCCAAAATTCCTCAGCAGATAAAGCACCACCTGTATTAACTATTACTGGGGGATCGTAAACTATCCAGGTGAGAGCAATTTGATTTTTAGCTAAAGTAGGAAACTGTGTCCAAGTTTGTTCGAGAATTGCTGTAGCTAATTGAGTTAACTGGTCATCCTGTCTAAAAAAGGTCATGCTATTTTACTTTAAAAGTTGAAACTAGTTGATTAATCTATTGCTTCCAATTTACACTCATGCCGTTTAGTGTTTGGCGAGAATTTATTTGTGTAAATAATTGTTAAGATAATTAGGATGTTCATCAGTTAATAACATGATGACGAACAACCAACAATCATTTTATGATAACCACGAAAGCCTTTAATAGCCTACATCCAGCCAAAAAGCGTAATTTACTGACATTATTTGGTGCTGGACTTTTGTTTTGGTTTAGTATTACCTCTTTACTACCAGTTTTACCCCTTTACATTCAACACGTAGGCGGAACAAAACAGGAAATAGGATTAGTGATGGGTTGTTTTGCGATCGGTTTATTATGTTCTCGTAGTTTGTTAGGACAAACAGCAGATCGCCAGGGTCGCAGAATTGTTATTTTAATTGGCACTGTAGTAGTAGGTATTGCTCCTCTGGGTTATCTACTAGCTACATCTATTCCTGAATTAATGTTTCTCAGGGCTTTTCATGGTATTAGCATTGCAGCCTTTACCACTGGTTATAGTGCTTTAGTCGTTGATATTGCCCCTGCTAAACAAAGAGGAGAATTAATCGGTTATATGAGTTTAGCTATTCCCATTGGCATGGCGGTTGGCCCAGCATTAGGGGGTTACACTCAAGAATATTTTGGCTACAGTACTTTGTTTTTAATTTCTTCTCTAGCTGGATTCATAGCTTGGTTGTGCGCTCTACAAATACAAGAAAAGAAGATAGATATTAAATCCGATCGGGAAAATGAGAAATCTTTACCCCGTCGTAATTTCTGGGAATTAATGATTAATCCTGCTTTATCTACTCCTGCAATCATTTTATTGATGATTGGTTTATTATTCGGTAGTTTGGTTACTTTTTTACCTTTATACATAGAAGAATCAAATGTAGATTTTAATGCAGGGCTATTCTATGCTTTTGCTGCTTGTGCTTCGTTTATTGCCCGCGTTTTTGTGGGGAAAGCATCAGATCGTGTTGGTCGTGGCTTATTTATTACGGGTAGCTTAGTTTTCTATAGCGTTTCCATGATTTTATTGGCCTTAGCTAGTACACCGTTTGCTTTAACTATAGCTGCCCTTTTAGAAGGTGCAGGGGGTGGAGTATTTATTCCTATATCGATCGCGCTAATCTCCGATCGCTCTTATGCTAATGAAAGAGGAAAAGTTTACAGTATTTGTATTGGTGGTTTTGATTTAGGTGTAGCAGTAGCAGGACCTATTTTTGGATTTTTATCTTCTCAGTTGAGTTATTCTGTTATCTTTCTCTTGACAGGAGGGTTAGCACTTTTAGGATTAGTTATTTTTCTGATTAAGTCTAATCGAAGCTTGAGTGGCTCTTTGCAGTTTGCTTTTGGCAAAGGGAAAGATTATTATGCTTTGAGTAAGTAGATCTTCTCATACTGGTGAAGTATTGAGTTTTTGGTTTTGGGGCAGAAGGCAGAAGTCAAAACTAACTACTAACTACTAACTAGTAGAGACAAGGCATGCCTTGTCTCTACCTACTCACTACTCACTACTTACTACTCACTAATTTTCTTCTTTCAATAACCAAAATCCTGCAAAAGCATCTGATTCTACAGAAGATTGTACTGCTAAAAAATGTACTCCATTAGCTTGGTCTTTTGCCTGATTGAAGTTTTTTGCTTCTTCTGTAGTTTGAGTATTGGTTAGATTAACTAGAATCCAATTATCGCTAACTCCCGTTTCTAGTAGTAAGCGAGGAAAACTACCTGTCTCTAAACCTAACCAACCCATTTCTAATCCAGACATCCAAGCTGCCAGAGGTGTGGCACGAGGAGAATAAATAATTAATCCAGGGATTTTAGTATCAGGAGTTATATTAGCTAAAGATAGAGGAAAAGCCTCCCCAAAAGAAATATCCCATTCATTCATTTCCGAAAAAGCTGAGCCTTCTAAAGTAACAAATGCCCACTTATCTCCTTTATCTCCTTTTACAGCATCGGGTAAAGGAATAGCATTTATGGCTGGATATTTGACTGAAGCTGATTTAGCTGCTTTGGAATCATATCCTGGTTCATTGGGATATACTTCCTGCATTCTCTTGTCTAACAGTTGATTGAGGGCATAGGTACGACGACTAGGAATAGCAGCAATCCCGATATCATCGCACGCTTTGGTAATCATATTATTCATCTGGCGACGAAAGAAACGGATCTTTTTGGGTGCTTCTTCCGCTTCCTGAATAGCTTTTTCGATCGCCTCTTTTAACCAGATAGAATTAACTGTCTGATTAGAGCAATACTGAGAATATTGAAACAGAGAATCTAGCGATCGATCGACCTGATTAGGACTTTCACAGATAACCATTTCCCATAACTTCTTCTTATTCTCATCTACAATTGGACGCGAGTAAAAATCTAGTTCCCAAATTATATTGCCCATTCTTCATGTATCTAATCTAGCTACTTTACTTATATCATTTCTGCTACGGGTTTATAAATTTACTAGATAGAATAAGTTTGAAGGTTTTTCTATCAGAAGAGGTGTCAATCACCCAATCATTATTGAACAGCCATTTGATAAATTTGTTGTTCTCGATCGATAAAAATCTCAGCTAATACTTGATATGCCTCAGTCCACGCCGTCATCATTTCTTCTGTTTCTGCATCTCCTAAAACATCTTTAATCGCTTGCAATAGACATTCCCCCACAAGAGGATACTGTTCTGGTAAAACGTGGGTTTTAACATGACGATGGGCAATCTTCTCTACCATTGATTTTAATCGCTCCAGATCGTCGATATGAACTGCATAGCTATAGACTGCATTAGCAAGTTTAGCTGGTTGAGTACCATTAGCTTGTGCTGACATATCAAACTGTGCCTTTACTTGTGGATACTTGTCAAACATAATCTCGTACATGCGAGTAGTAATGGTTTTACCGTGTTGTTTGAGGACTACGGCAGTAGATTTGACAAGATCGATCGTTTCTTGGCTAACTTTCTGCTTTTTTGGAGCATACTCGGATAAAATAAGGACAAAAGCCAGATTTTCTTTAGCTTGCAAAGCATGAGGTGCATTAGCGGGCATAAACACAAATACCCCTGGTGCTAAAGCGATATCTTTGCCTTCTAAGTTGAGATTTCCCTTCCCTTCTACTACGCTAATAACAGCGTTACGGGTAGAAGTGTGTTCGTCAATTTCTGTACCAGCTGCCAAACAAAACAAACTATATTGACTGTTGTTATCTTTGAGTAAAACTTTACTGAGAATGCCACTGTTAGGATATTCAATCAAATCCTGCAAAGTCACGTTAAAAGAATTTTTGGGTGTTGCGACTGTCATAATTTCTCCTTATTTATTATTCGATCTTTTTTGTTCGTGTAGCCAACTAACTACTAACCCTTCGGGTTCGACAGTTTGCTCAACGGGGGGAACCCCCCTTCGGGTTCAGCACTTTGCTTATGTCGGTACAACCGCCCACCGCAAGTGCTTCACCGCAACGCAACTGTCTCACTACTAACTACTAACTACTAGCTGATGAAATAAAAACGATGTAACCAATGTTATTGCGCTGCTGTTGAAAATTACGGCGCATTTGTAATATTCTTTGGCGTAAATTGGGATTAATTACAATATTCCAAGCAATTTTGACCATTCCTAATAATCCTTCATCCCGCACCATCTGACCTAAGCAAAGTAATCCCATCACTCCTGTTTGCTGCTGCTGTATGGTTAAACCAGCTTCCTGACAAACTGTTGACCATTGTTCTATTGTTAAAGGATTAGCATTTACCCGAATTGTTTGAGATAGACTCTGACGAACTTCTGATTCATTACTGCGGACTACCATTTCATGAGAAAGAAACTTGCCCCCAGGTTTGAGATGGTTTTTAACTGCTGCCAGTATTTTGGTTTTCCCTGCATCCGATTGCATAGTTAAAATAGCTTCAGCTAGGACGTAATCAAACTTGTCGGTAATCTTATCTAACTGAAAAATATCCCCTTCAAGAATAGTTATTCTCTCTGATAATCCCGCAGCTTTGATGTTTTCTCTAGCTTTGGCAACGCTATCTGGGTTTTTCTCTACACCTACTACACGGACATTAAATCTTCTGGCGATTGTAATGGCACTTTCCCCAAAACTTGCTGCTAATTCTAATACCGTTTCTCCTGGTTGGAAATTAGCCCAAGTAAACAGTTGTTCCGTTGCTTGTTAGGGGTCGAGCCAGAGATCACTCTCTGACACTCCCATTCAAAACGCATCATGCGACTTTCACCGCAATGCGCTCCTCCTGGCTTTTCAGTACTCTGCTTTCCTTC
>JAAUYH010140411.1_pt1 | contig 11003 bp, 11 predicted proteins | sample 7278061 | NCBI WGS metagenome assembly JAAUYH01 (sample SAMN14350203, study PRJNA611818) | marine sediment metagenome | isolation source: surface marine sediment (0.6m) | place: French Polynesia: Moorea | collected 2018-08 | reverse complement strand
TAGGAAATATGTTACGTGCTGAGTCAATAGTAAATGGCATAAATGACCTTCCAATAAATCGTGCAATTAGATTTAAAACGTTAACTATATTATAAATATATTTTAAGTAAAATTACATTTTTATAACAAAATCCGTATAGTGCTTTACATTATTTATTTTCTATGGTAATGAATCACTAATTGCTATTGTTCCCCTCTGTTAAAAAGATTAATATCTGCGATCGCTTCTTGCTGCAATCCTAAAGGATATATGCGCTTGCGTAGCTCTACCCGTTCCCGTTCCCGAAGGGACTACCGTAAGGTCAGGGGCAGCGGTATCCCCTTGCCGGACACCTTCGGATAGAATTCGGAGTTGGGATTTTTATATCAAATCACTCTAAATATGCTATGAATACTACTATGCGATCGCGTAACAGAAAAACATTAGTTCAATTACTTACTATCGATTTTTTGTCGATGTTTTATGTGTAGCAAACATTTGGTGATTTGATATTACAACGAAACAAGGAAGGATTCAGACACCTAAAAACTTATAAATTTTAAATTAAATGACTTTAAATATACTACTTATTAATCTCCGTTATCTTCCTTATCGCTTTTGTCTCTTTATCAATCATCTGTAGCAATCTCAAAGGGAAATTATATAAGATGTCTAATAGGTCAATGACTAAAAGAAGATTCAATTCAGTTCATCACAATTTTTGGGGAATTTTGTTGGTTTTAGGTGCAATTACTTCTGTAACACCAGTATTGGCACAATCAACATTGGTAGCAAGGGAAATATCAATTTCGTCTCACTCTAGTTCGGCTTCTGTCTCGACTCTCCTCAGACAAGGTAAAACAGCCTATGAAGCAGGTAACTATACTAAAGCAACAGCGACTTGGCAAAAAGCCTATCAACAATATCAGGCTGAAGGAAATTTGATTAATCAGGCTCTTAGCCTGAGTTATCTCTCTTTAAGCAGCCAGAAACAGGGTAATTGGCAAGCAGCAAAGGAATATATCGCTCAAAGCTTAGATATCTTAGAATCTGAACCCAAATTAAAAGCTAAAAATTTGGCAATATACGCTCAAGTTATTAATACTCAGGGGAGATTACAGTTAGCCACCGGCAAAATAGAAGCAGCCATTGTAAGTTGGAAACAAGCTGCTGAAGCTTATCAAAAAGCTGGGGATGATATTGGGACTTTGGGCAGTCAGATTAATCAAGCTCAAGCTTTACAAAGCCTGGGATTATATCGACGCTCTCAGAAATTATTAATTGAAATTGCCTCCCAACTCCAAGAAAAACCCGATTCAAGGCTAAAAATATCAGGATTGAGAACTTTGGGGATTGCATTACAAGTTAGTGGCAATCTCAATGATGCTCAAGAAATACTCCAAGAGAGTCTGGCTATTTCTGAAAAACTCAATTTACCAGAAGAAAGCAGTGCGACTTTATTGAGCCTAGGGGATACAGTAAGAGCTTCTGGCGATCTCCCCAAGGGTGAGGCGCAGAGCGATCGCAATAAACGACGTAATTCTGATAATACACCAGCCTATGCTTTTTATGAACAAGCAGCAGCAATTACTTCACAACCTTTATTAAAAGTAGAGGCTCAATTAAATCAACTTAGTACTTTGATTGCTTTTGAGCAATGGCGAGCAGCCAAAAACTTAGTCCCTGAAATTCAGACTAATATTAGTCAATTATCCAATAGAGCAAATCGACGTTCAATTTATGCTCAAATTAACCTAGCTAACAGTTTAATTGATTTAGCAGCTCAAGATTCTGTGAATCCAAATTATCTCAACCAATCTCAAAACCTATTAACCAAAGCCGTTGAACAAGCTGAACAACTTCAAGATATTAAAGCCGAATCTTATGGTTTGGGAATCCTGGGTCACTTGTTTGAACAACGGCAACAATGGTCATTGGGGCAAAAATATACGGAGCAAGCTATCGACTTAGCTCAAAGAATTAATGAACCCGAACTTATTTACCAATGGCAATGGCAACTAGGTAGATTACAAGTAGCCCAGAATAATTATAGCAGCGGGATCTCGCCAGAGGCGAGGCGCAGAGCGATCGCGTCTTATTCAGAAGCAGTTAATGCTCTAGAATCCCTTCGTAGCGATTTGGCATTAACCAATCTAGATGTACAGTATTCCTTTCGGGATGGTGTTGAACCAGTCTATCGAGAGCTAGTCAGATTACTACTACAACCCGAAAATAATCAAGCAATTAGTCAGGCTAATTTAATCCGAGCTAGAGATACTATTGAATCTTTGCAATTAGCGGAATTAAATGATTTTTTTCGCGAAGCCTGCCTTGATGCTACTCCTATTTCCATCGAAAATGTTGATCCTGAAGCTGCGGTAATTTATCCGATTATTTTACGCGATCGCTTAGAAGTAATACTTAGTTTACCAGGAAAACCCTTACAACACTACTCTACCCCAATTTCCCAAACTGAATTGGAAGCAGAAATTCAAGAACTGCGTGAAACAGTGGTGATTAGGAGTCAACGCACATTTCGTAAACCTGCCCAAAATTTATATGACTGGTTAATTCGTCCGACTTTACAGGATTTAGTTGCCAGTGAAATTAAAACTTTAGTCTTTGTCCCTGATGGCAGTTTTCGTAATATTCCTATGGGAGTTTTACATGACAAAGAAAATTACTTAATCGAAAAGTATAATATCGCTCTTACCCCAGGATTACAGTTATTAGCACCTCGTCCTTTAAAAGAATTAGAATTAAAAACTTTAGCAGCAGGTTTGACAGAAGAGAGACAAGGTTTTGCACCTCTTGATTATGTTCAAGTTGAATTAGAAGATATCCAAAAACAATTGGACAGTACTCTTTTAATCGATCAAGAATTTACTAGAGAGAAGTTACAAAATACTATGGAATCTCAGAGTTATCCCATAGTCCACATTGCCACTCATGGTCAATTTAGTTCGATTCTAGAGGATACTTTTTTATTAGCTTGGGACAGTCGTATTCAGATTAATCAACTCAGTTCTATTCTGCAAAACCGCAATCTTCCAGAACAACAAGCGATTGAACTTTTAGTACTAAGTGCTTGTGAAACTGCGGTGGGAGATGACCGAGCAGCTTTGGGTTTGGCTGGTATGGCAGTTAGGGCTGGAGCTAGAAGTACTTTGGCTACTTTATGGTCAGTTAACGATCAAGCCACCGCCTTAGCAATTAATAATTTTTATCAGCAATTAACTAAGCCTACAGTTCCGATGACGAAAACTGAGGCTCTAAGGGAAGCCCAATTAACATTAATTAATTTGCCTAGATTTAATCATCCTTACTACTGGTCTTCCTTTATCTTAATTGGTAATTGGTTGTAAATTATTAACTTGGGATTTAGGTTATTTATAAGCTTTAGCAGAAGCTCTAATCCAAGTTATAGCAGCAATCAAAAAGGGAATTAGAATAAATAAGGCTCCAGAAATTAAGGCATGTTCTCTAATTGTTTCATTAGTCACCATCAAACTTATCCCAATTCCACAATAGACAAGACCGATTAAAGGCGTCCCAATTACTAACAAGGCAAATTTATCATCTGAGTTCATTTTTGGTTCATTAGTATAATCTAGGGGGATGTCTCAATTATCAAGCAACTGTCAAGAACAACTTGAGTCGAATTAAATGACAATCTTTTAAAAATAGCGATCGCAAATAATTAAAAAAATTTGCGATCGCTATAATACTTTATAGCCGTTCCAATTAATTTCCCCATACTCTAAGTTATCGTTTTGAGGGAACAATAAATACTACGTTTTTCTCTATGGTTTTTATTTGGAATGACTATAAAATCTTCCAAAGGATAAAAAAATAATTTTTTAGAAAATATGGCTCGTACTATTGCCCTGATCGCTCAAGATCGCGCTAAAGAACAGATGGTAGAATTTACCCTACGCCACCAACCTGTATTATCCCGCTATCGTCTAATTGCTACAGGAACAACGGGTAAAAAAATTGAATCTGCCACAGATTTAAAAATTGAGCGCATGGAATCGGGAAATTTAGGAGGATATGCCCAAATTACAGCCGAAGTGGTTGAAGAAAATATAGTAGCAGTAATCTTTCTGATTGATCCTCTTTCTGTTCAACCCCATGAGTCAGACATTCAGGCTTTATTAAGAATCTGTAACCTTAAAAATGTCCTATTAGCTACTAATTTAGCGACAGCAAAAGCGATCATGAGAAGCTTGGCTAATGCTGTTACAGCCCACCTTATATTTAATCCTGTATCAGGTCAGGGTAACCCAGAGCAAGAGTTAGAAATTATTAAAGAAATCCTCGAACCCCATTTACATCTGGAAGTTCATCAGACGACTATAGAAACCGATCCCAAAGAATTAGCAGAAAACGCGATCGCAGCTAAAGCTGATATAATTATTGCTTCGGGAGGAGATGGCACAGTATCAGCAGTTGCAGGAGCCGTCATTGGTACAAAAATTCCTTTGGGTATTATTCCCAGAGGTACAGCCAATGCTTTTGCTATGGCATTAGGGATTACCCAACAAATTACCCCTATTAGAAAAGCTTGCGAAATTATTTTAGCTGGTAAAACCAGAATCGTAGATGCAGCTCGGTGCAACGGCAAGCCATTAATCTTATTAGCAGGAGTAGGATTTGAAGCCGAAACAGTAGCTCAAGCGGATCGAGAAGCAAAAACCCGTTGGGGTTCTCTGGCGTATCTAGTTGCAGGTTGGCAGCAATTAGATCAACAGGAATTATTTGAAGCAGAAATTACAATCAATGAAGAAACCCAAACTTTTCAAGCAGCAGCAATTACAGTTGCTAATGCTGCCCCTTTAACTTCGATTTTGGCTCAGGGTAAAGGAGAAGTAATTGTCGATGATGGACTGCTAGATATTACAATTGCCACAGTAGAAACTAAATTGCAAGCGGTAATCTCTATGTTGGGAATGCTGGAATCGGCTCTAGTTCGCAACAATACGGAATTAGAAAATATAGTTCACTTGCGTACTAATCAAATTTCTATTGCTGCCAATCCTCCCCAAAAAGTTGTTTTAGATGGAGAAATTATTGGCACTACTCCCTTAGAAATTGTTTCTATTCCTCAAGGATTAACTGTTCTTGCTCCTCCGACAAAATAATATCATTTCCCTTTAAATTTTCGTGATTATGATTGATGGTGACAAGGGTGACAAGGGATTTAGAGCAAAATATACAATATCAAACTATTAAAAACCAAAAGTCTTGCACAGCAAGACTTTTAAGTACCAGTTTCTAACAGTTTGGCATGACCAAATCGGAAGAGCCTAAATTTTGCTACCCAAAATATTTTTTATCTAAAACTTTTTCTAAAGTAATTGGTTCGTGATCTGGAATATCAAACTCAAATCTTTTAGACTCCAAAGCATCTTGATAAGTCTCTAGATATATCTCAATCAAATAGTTTTTAAGGCTAGGACTACGCCTAATTAATTTTTTTATTTGATTGCGGAAATTATTTATTTCTGATTTCCAGTGTCTATGATTATATTCATATTCTGACTTCCAATACTGAAGCTTAAAGAGATGTTCAATTAATCTTTGCAAATAACTTTCAAGAGAACGTTTCTCCGATTTTCCCATATCTTCGATTTCTTCAACCAAGTTATCATAATCTAACCTCGTAAATTGTCGGGCTTTTAAAGCAGAAGCCTGTTCTTCTGCCCACATAACAAAATCTTTTTTGTAAGGGGTTTTTGAATTCAACATGATAACTGAGTGTTTTTAGCCTTTACTATCAAGAATATTTCAAATAAATCAGCAAACAAAAACTTTCTAATGACGAAAAATCATTTTTAGAGCAATTAAAAGCAACACTATGCCAAAAACCTTTTCCAAAACGGCACTGGGCAAATCAACCGCTATTTTAGCTCCCAGCAGCCCTCCTAAAACAAAACCGAAGCAAATCAAAGCTGCTACTTGAAAGTTGACATATCCTTGTTGATAGTATGTCCAAGCTGCCAAAATTCCAATCGGTGGCACTAATAAACCCAAGGTTGTGCCTTGAGCTTCTTGTGGGGAAAAGCCAAACAAAAAGATTAATGAAGGAACGATAATCACTCCACCTCCAATTCCAATCAGTCCGCTTAACACTCCAGCTAATAATCCTAAAAGTATGTAGAATAATAAGCTCATTGACAATAAGACAAGATTTAACTATTCTTCCATGTTAACTGTGATATCCTCGCAACAAAAAATGTCAATTTCTCAAAACCATCGTTTTTAACCAACAGCGTTGTTTAAACTGCGGAAATTTTGCCTAGATTCTGATACATAATCCTTGTCTAAAAACCAGTTACAAGTTATTTGACAGTGCCAATTAGAGCCATCTGTAGAAGTTGCTGCCAAATCGGGGCAAGGATAGCTTTGACGAGTAGGTCTCCCAGTAACAAACCCAGTCCCATCAGAAAATACTGGCGTGGAAAGTCAAGCTGGGGGAATTTTCTACTGAAGTAGTGACCAAGATTTAATGCTAAAGCGGTGAGAGCCAAGCCAGTGGCAATATAGCCGACTACTCGCAGCATAGACCAGGGTGGCCATCCTACCAGAGCAGCTAGCCAGGGATTACTGCTTTGATAAACAAGCTGCCCCACATAAAAATTCATGTAATTGAGCAAATAAGTTCCCAGAATTAAAGCTGCACTACCAAAAGTGACCAGTGACAATAACGAAAACAGTGCGTACTCTCGCAAATGAATGGGCAGAAAAAGTTGAACTGACCCCTCTGCTCCTTCTCCTGTCCGAATCCAGTGAAACATATCTTCTGTGTAAACAGCCCCATTGACTACTACCTCAGTAGCTTGTTCTGGAGCTAAAACCGTTGCCCCAACTACTGCCAAACTTTGACAGATAGCCCACCAAAGAACCCAGAACATCGCCTGATTATAGCAACGGCGAGCAATGAGCAAGAGGTAGAGAGGATAAATGACTGCTGCACCTAAAAAGGGCATCAACTTCGGAATGGAGAAGCTGAAACTAGCTCCAGTAGTCAAAACCGTGCCAATTGCCAAGAGTATAGCGGTCAAGATATTTCGTCTCAACCCACATTTCGTTTTGCTTATCGTGGGCATAACTAGAAAACAAGATAGGTCTTGGAAAGTTATATTCTCAAGAGCTATCAATACCATGAATTTACCTACTTGTCCGATTTAATATTCTATATTTAATAGAAGCGATCGCTCTTCTGGTCGATTAACTTATGATATTTATTTATACTACTGGTATTAAGGTAGAGGAAATTATTTCCTCTACTTTTATTTTCAATCGAGATTAGTAACTAAAATGGAAAAGCGTTCGCTGGGAAGTTCCGAAGTTCAAATTACCCCAATTCTCATGGGAACATGGCAAGCAGGGAAAAAAATGTGGGCGGGGATTGACGACAGTGAAAGTATTCGAGCAATTCGGGCTGCTGTAGAAGCAGGAATAACTACCATAGATACGGCAGAGGTTTACGGCGAGGGACATTCAGAGCAAATTGTAGCTCAGGCTGTGTCTGACATTCGCGATCGCGTAGAATATGCCTCTAAAGTATTTGCCAACCACCTTAAATACAACCAAGTAATCGAAGCTTGTAACCGTTCTTTAAAAAATCTCCAGACAGACTATCTCGATCTCTATCAAATTCATTGGCCCTCTGGTTCGTTTGGTAGTGAATCAGTACCGATAGAAGAAACAATGAGTGCTTTGAATAAACTCAAAGAGGATGGCAAAATCAGAGCAATTGGTGTTTCTAATTTCAATCGCCAACAACTAGAAGAAGCATCTCAGTTTGGCAGAATTGACAGTTTACAGCCACCCTATTCTCTATTTTGGCGCAAGATCGAAAACGATGCCGTACCTTATTGTATAGAGCATAATATCTCGATTTTGGCTTATTCTTCCTTAGCTCAAGGATTGCTGACGGGCAAATTCACCCCTGGTCATAAATTTGAGGAAGGAGATCATCGCAGTGCAAATGTTTTATTTCAGGGTGAAAACTTCAAACGCGCTCAACAAGCTTTAAAACAGTTAAAGCCTATTGCTTCAAAGCATAGTTGTACTTTGGCTCAACTTTCTTTAGCTTGGTTAATCGCTCAACCTCAAACTAATGCGATTGCAGGAGCTAGAACCCCAGAACAAGCAGAGGACAATGCTAAAGCAGCACAAGTCACCTTATCTACTGAAGAATTACAGGAAATAGATCGTATTGGCAGACAAGTAACGGATCGTCTCGATGATAATCCTGTGATGTGGGACTGGTAATTATTCGATCTAATACTTTATATTTAGAAGTAGCGATCACGCAGTGCCTCGCTTCGCGAGAAAGACAAACCAATTCTAAATATGGTCTATTAAACTTAATTACAACTAACTTTTATCGTATTTAGATTTATATTTATTCCAAGCATTTTCAAAAGATTGTTTGACATCATTTATTTCTGATTCAGCCATATCTTTGAGTAAAGATAGAGCAGCCAAACAATCACCAATAGCAGCATGATTACCGCCTAAAGGTTGCCATTTATATGACTCATAATAATCACTCCAATCGCCATAAAATTGAGCGTACCATTCGAGGAAATCCATTATCCTCAAATTTAATCAAAGCATTCTCGCAAAATGTATTTATTTCACTTAAATATGAACTTGTACAAAGTAATAATCCTGAAAATACTAGTGTTATGGAGCAAAAACTTTGTCCTGCTTCAGTAGAATCTGATTCTGGTAATTAGAGATTGAATCACTTTCAATATTAATAATCTAAATTTATTCATTACATTTGAACTACTTTAACCTCCACGCTACCCACTGCATACTGATCCTTTAAAAGTGCGATCGCGTTGCTCCAACAAACTAATACCTACTTCTCCAGTTGAGACTCATTAATTTCTATAGTCTTGACAATCCAGTAAGCACTGAAGACCCAAACAGCTACAAGTTCCAGCTTAAAAACAAGAATTCCCGTATCACCATAAAAAAACCATACCAACAATGGTAGGGCAATCATGGCAGCACCAAGAATTCTGTATATTAGTATGTAAATTTTTTTCCGCGATTCACTTATTTGATTTTTTTCATCTATTTCCTCGTTATTGAGCGTATCTGACCATCTGAAAATACAGATATAGGCGATCGCAATAAAAAACGAGATAGCAGATACACCATGCCAAAAAGGTGCGGTAAAAGTATCGCACTGTTCGTTCATAGGACATGAAATTGGTAATAGAGCGATGCAAACGGCAAGGATACCAGCAGCATCTAAAACAAAGTCCTCTACTGTACTATAGCCCTTGTATAAGTAAAGAGATGCTCCAATTGCAAACAAAATTCCCACAAATACATCTCGCATAGGAGTGTGATAGTAATCACTTATAGAGCTTTGTAATTCTACGTCAAGCATAAGCCCAACAAGCCAGAGAATCAGGGGAAATAATATACCAATAATAGCTATGCCGATTCTGGTGGAGAAATATGTATCTCGAATATGTTGGCGGAAACGATTAGGTTTTATAGGAAGTATTCTAAGTTTATCTAGAACATCTATGCGAAAAGTATCAAAGTTCATCTTCAATATCTAATTTTAGATTTTTTACAGTAAAGCCTCATATATTACTTCGTCTTTAACTTGAGGATTTATGTTTTTATTGATAAATATTTACAAAGATTAAATCTAAATTTCTGCTCTTTCTAACGTAATACTTTAATTTCCACTGTCCCCATCGCATACTGTCCCCTCAAAATAGCGCGATCTCGCTCTGCGAGCCACTTCGTGACCGCCCGATCCAAACGACAATAATTAAACTTTAAATTACTTCAAATTACTTCCCTGTTCACCTCCAGTCTAGGTTGAATAATCAGAGAGCGGAGCAATTGGAAAATTCAGGCAACATAATACAAAACAACCACGACAAGCACTAAAAACACGCCCAATCCCACTGCTGCCACACCAGCCTCACCTTTGTGTCTAAATTTAATACCTAAAAAGCTGACCCAAACCTCTCCTGAAGCTTTGTCTCTTCTTGTCTGAGGGCTTTCCTTTATTAGCTGAAATCCACGCATTGTCACAAATGCTGCAAAAACAAATACTGCTAAAAAGACAATATATTCGTTCATTAGACCCTCGGCTTCGGTGAAATAACTTTAACTGTCACCATACCTACAGCATACTGTTCTTTCATTAGCGCGGTCTGCTTTGCAGTGCCTTCGGCATCGCTCTTTGTCAGAAGCTTTTTTACCAGTTCATTGTAGGTGGTTGTTCTTCTCCTCTCCAGTGGCAAAGGAATTCTCGAAAGCTCACAATGCTCTCATTTTGCACTTCAAAAACGTGCGCCCATCGATTTTGAAATGGCTCACCTGAAGCTTTATCTACACCTGTTTCTTCGCCTAGTACAACTACTGTCATATCATCCTCGAAAAACTTCCGTGGTTCAAAAGAATTAAACTCCCAACTGTCTCCAAGTATGTCCAAGAATTGATGCACACCGCTAATACCATGAAAAGCTCGACACTTTTCTAATGTCGAAGGACCATTGACAACCCACTCAATATCTTCTGAGCAAAGTTTGAGAAACCCGTCAAGATCGCCTTCAGCAAAACGCTTATAAACCTGTTTTACTACTTCAAGAGCTATTGCCATAGAATATCCTATGATTTTGGCTGCACTACCTTTACTTCTACCGTACCTACCGCATATTGATCCTTAAGATATGCGATCGCATTATCCAAACTACAATAACTAAACTTAATCCTATTCCCCACTAACTGAGCCGTTAGCATCTGATTTGGTTCAATGGGAATCTTGACATCTTCAGTAAAATCAACCGTCAATTCACCATTCAAATATATATTTTGACTTCGTTTGACTTCATTTAACTTCGCCAAAGGTGCTACAGCATCTTCATCATTAAAGGTCAGATTTACTATTTCAGTAGTTGCAACTTCTCCTACTTCAGTAGTAACTTTGCTAGTAATTATCTGTTTACCAGTCTTATAAACACCCTTA
>JAAUYH010247698.1_pt1 | contig 11005 bp, 5 predicted proteins | sample 7278061 | NCBI WGS metagenome assembly JAAUYH01 (sample SAMN14350203, study PRJNA611818) | marine sediment metagenome | isolation source: surface marine sediment (0.6m) | place: French Polynesia: Moorea | collected 2018-08 | reverse complement strand
ATTTTTCTCTGCTGACCTCTACTACCGAGCTTGAATTATAAGTATCCACGTCTACAAACTATTTAGAAGTACTGCGAACTTAAGAGATATAGCATTGTTAGACATCTAAATTTATCGAAACTCAGCAGAAAAGAAGATTCAGCATTGAGAGCTGGTTACATATATAGCTTTTTCTATTAGTTTCGCGTCAATTAAGGCGACCTCAGCTTTTTTCAGTAGATAATTGCATATGATTAGCGAAGTCAGAAACAATCGAATCTCAATTAAGAAAACCACGATTCATTGAAATCTATAATAAATGGCGTTGTCACTCGTTCCATAATGAGATAGAAAATGAGTGCAAGGTGTTTTCTGAAATTTGCATCTCCCTCTTTCCATTTTTTTGTACTTTTCATATCGGATAAAAACGTTTTCTTCAGTGCGTTCCTTTTATTGTAAAATCGATACTTTAGCAATACAGTTAAACCTCATATAAAGCACGTTGCGAGTAATGTGACCCGCATCTATTTCAAACAGGTTGTGTTTGTTACATTGACGTCTTACACTATTAAGTCTTGTTTCGGTCCATCATTATTACGATATGAGAGAATAATTAATCACAACTCGTGACTCGGTGCTACCAAAATTTTCTGCCTTCGCAGTCAAACTATCCTTTCCATCTACAATTGTCTTGAATTAATAACTCGGAATTAATTTAGGTAACGATCCTGCCGTTTTGACGATTTCTGTTATGTTGTGACAATCACTGGTTCGATTTTATTCTTGTATGGATGTTCTGCTGGTTCTCTTTTTTCAGACTTTTCGCCTTTGTAGTCGATCAATAGTGCGAAATTATATTCCGTCCGTGCTCATTCGATTTATGCAATTGTACGCAGAAATGAATAGTGCTCTCCATTTGCAACGAAATAAAGGAAAATTAAGAAGTGATGCTTCAGAGAGCGATATATTATGGCATAAGCAGATTTTTCATTGCCAATTATTGAATCAAAACAGCCAGCAGAGGGGCAAGAAACGGAAAAATAATTTTGAATAACACGTGGCCAAAGTCGGGGATTAAACCAAACCTACCCTTTGAGAAGTAGAATCTTATACCATGGATTTCAGCCTCATTTCAAACTGCTTGAACTCTTTCTGAGATGATGGTGATTTTATAATAAAAGCATATCTTATTAGCACCGTTCATTTGGAAGTAAATATTTAATACTATATTCCCTTTTTCCAGGAACGAGGAATAAACTGCTTTTCGTTTGTCGATCAAACAATTAAAATTATTCTTGTACGCATTAGACAACTGAGTAATGTATATGTTCGCTGTAGTTTCAAATTACAAATTTTCTCAATTAATTTGGATTACTTACCGGACAATTCCTCTTAGGAATGTTTCAGCATATGTTGGCTATCTTCAGTGCCTAGTTCAGATGCAAGGAAAACATTGAGAATTTCCAATATCATGGATCACGCTTTCGATGTTGTAATTAGCACTGCTCGTAAATCTCGTACGATTTCTATCATCAAGCTACTTTAAAAATATTTAGTGCTTTCCAAACAATAAATTTACCGCTCCATACACGAGATATAAATAAATTGGAAAAATCTGCGGAAAAGAATCAATAACTTACCGGACTACCAGATAAAACGAAGTAGAGTTGTATTTTTCGAAACATGTCACTCGAACATTTGGTAAAGTTTGTTTCCCCACCTGAAAAATATTTGCACATTCCTATTAATAGAAATTTGGAAAACTAATCGGCACTCTTTTCATCAATGTAAAGAATATTTTCAAACAATTATAAGCATTCAGGGGTGTGACATTTTTTCTGGATGGATGAAACCATATTAAAGAACGCTAGTCCTATACTTATAAAATCAACTAAGCAATTTAAGCAAAATGATGTATCCATACTGTATCTGTTCCGTACTGATTAGTAAGGATAAATTTAGAGGAAGAGCATAAGAAATTTATCCTAACTCGTTTAATTAACTTTTAAAAATCGGAAAAATGGAATTACTGTGACCTTAACAATCACCCTTTTTATCTCCGTCGATATAACAAGTATTCAGCTTGAATAAAGAGAAAATACGACTGAACTGAGGGATTATTCTGTAGAATTGAACGATCATCGCGACTATCTTCCACAAATCAGTTTCAACTGTTGATTTATCACAGCGAGTGGTAATTCAACTGTAACAGGGTTAACAGATGAAATGAATAAGTTCCTGTCTGAAACAGTCCTAGCACAAATTCAGATACACTTTGCATATGGGCAGCGGGCGAACAGCTCTATTATCAGTATCATATTCTGACAATTTTCGATTGCACATTGGAGTCCAGACAGTAGAAGAAAATTTATTATTATGCAGTTTTAACAATTTCATTAGCGTTACTATTGCGCTCTATTGAGTTCGTATGCTACTTTTAAGAAGCTAGCGTAGAATATCAAAAGCCAGCCTATTCATCAGTCATAGATTAAGTTGCACCTTTATTGGATTTCAGAATTCAAATAGTTCAGAATTAATACGTTATTGAAAGTATTAATGATTGAATTTACAACAATCCGTACGATATCACTATAGTTCCGTATTTAGTCCGTAAAAACTAGTTGATACTCCAAACTCGCATTCAAATTGTACCTAAGTGCGAGGTTCTGATCTTGCTGACACTAGTAGAGTTGTTTGGCTTACCCACGAACTTCGACTGCGTGGTTCAACTGAAAGCCTGCCGTGGAAATCGGTACTATCCATATGCCTTTGACACAGAGTGCGAGCTCGATATTCGGGAATAAGCGTAGCACTGGTGAATTTTTTCTACTTTCCGTTGAAGCTAGAAATTTTCTCTCGTTGCAGTTCTCTTTGTGTAACCATGAGCTACTGCGATGCTGGAACTGCTGTAAATAACCACGTTCAGTAACCATAAGACCTCCGCTTCGAGGTAGCTCCTGCTAGTCTGTGCCGGTAGTAGTGCGACCACCGCAAAAGACTCGTGCGAATGTCCTCCTGGTGCCCTAAGTGCTTGCAGTCTAACGGCAAGGCTTGGCTTCTGTGCTCCGAATCAGCATTCATTTCATATAAATTGTTGCACAACTGTTCTCTTCAAGATATTTCGCCACATGTGTGCCTGAAGTGTACCGGTCCGACATGGATCCATGGGCTGCAAACGTCACGTAATTCAGACGAAGAGTGAGCTCTGCTGTACTACCCGAATGACTGCTTCAAGCGCTAGCTGTAACTGACGTTCGGTCAAAACGGCGTCGGGATTGTAGGACAATGCCTTGTAATCTAACCGGTTTTTTCAGGATCTCTTAATTTTGACTCAGAGCACATTCATTTAACTATTGCCTACTTCAGGATGCTGAATTATTAGTTCGAAAGAGGTTTGTAGAAACACGGTAAGGGGAAAAGTAGACCTCGAAAGACAATCGCATAGCACAGCGCATTTCAGCTTTGTGTGAGACAAGCACTGTACTGAAAGGTCGTTTCGACTTTGTTCCAAGAGATTTATCTAAGCTGGTTTGCAATAACAATTATCGTAGCTAGAAAGCAAAACAAGACTATGACCTTGAAAATTGGCTTTTCTGTGTGACATTAACTGCTTGTTGAAGAATTGAAACCGCGAACCCGATGAACCGCATTATCTATATCAGTCGATGACAAAAAAGAACAAATCATGTTTTATCTTGAAGTTAGCATTAACTTGACAAGGCAGAAGCCCAAATAATAACAAGTTGGTCTTGCAGTGCATTCCGAATACAAATACTAGCAACAGAAGGCTACTTTGCCTAATACGTTTGACTGTACAAGCAAGTAGAATCTATTTCGGTGAAGTTCCGAATCGCATGTCATACGGATTTGTAACCTTATTTTCTGAATCACGGAAAAAGTTTAAAAACAGATCATTAAAGATTCTTCCTTTTCGACCTCGAACCTGTGATTCTGACTTGACATTCAAAAAAATGATGCGGTTTTCAGTGGGTTTCTGCGAGAAATCATGGAGTACCGCTCAAGCTGACAAAATCGGTTACCGAGAAATCGGCAGCGAGTAGGTTTGTATACTGCTAGATAGGTATTAGAGAAACGGCCCTGGAAGGGGGCCGGGCCCTTCTGCTAGGATCCGCTTCTAAGGTGATTACAGTACGAGTAAGGTGTACACAACAGTAAGAGTACAGAAGGTAGTCTTAAAAATCTTGTGTTTGATGAAATCCTAAAAGGTCTCGGATTTGAGAATAAATCATGAAATCTTCAGGTTCAAGTGGATCTGCATGAAAGGCTCGTTACTTCCATTAAATGTGAAAATAAATGAAAAAATGCATAGGAAAATATCAAAGATACTTAATAAAAGGATTAATAGTGAAAAAAGGCAATTAAAAGAAATTGGATAAAGGGGGGGAAGTGGAAAATAGTCGTTACAGCGTTTCAAATTTTGTTGTACTATTTAGCCTAGAAAGATAAAAAATTGTGTTAATGCTTGAGAAATGGACTATGTCGTTCGATTTTAAAGCAAAATGCAAAATTCCATTCAGAAGTATCTTTCAATCAAATGGTTAAAGCATTATGTGAATCGATTTACTTAGCCTCTTTTAGGGAGAACAAGCTACAAAAACTCAGACTATTATGCTTTTACAATGATAATTAGAGCATGATGTAATTTAAGAGAAATAATTAACTATCAATTAATTTTGATGAAAGCGATTCGAGGACTTGACGTGCATTACTCGATGTATATATTTTTAAATCGCTTGAATCTTCTCTGAAAAGTAAATTACTAGTTTTTGCATAGACATTTTTAGAAAGATTCTTTCCAAGGGAGTGTTTCGCTTCAAGTCTCTTCAGTTCATAACGTGTGTGAAGTTTTAGGAATCTGCAAAAAAGCTTATTCATGAAAAAAATTATTAAGATAATACTGACCACTATTTTTAGTTTTCATTATAAATTTTTGAAAACAAACTTATTTAGTTTCGTTTGGCCTGAAAAAATGACTGCAGAACACGTACTTAGTACATTTAATAGGTACAATACTTCTCTTAAAATAGAACTCCGGAATATGCTGCAGCTCTATTCGCTGACAGTCTGACTTGTTGCGTCACTTTCGATACTTTTATATGGGCTATTCAGTAGCAGTTTTTGACTCCTGCGCAAAGCTCGTTTGGCGATTTGTGTCATAATTTATACATAATTTTTCGTTTGCTTTATATTCAACGAGAAATGTTTGGACTATTTGTATTCAATTTAAAATTCAAACAGGATTATTGAATCATTTACAATTAGCTGATTAGTAGCTGGCAACTTCTCAACAAAAAGTTTTCCACAAATTTCAAATACTGTTCTATTAGGAGAACGAGTCGAGCTCAATTTTTCGCACGAAACTTGGTTTCTAGTTCAAACCAAAAATTTCTATCGCGCTATATCGCGTAAATTCTTTTGTAACTTTTCGCACAGCATGCAGTATTCTGTATCAGTTGGCTGAAGACAAGAGTGAATAAACAAATAATGACTTTGAATCAAAATAATCCTTTGACCACTATTCCTCGTTTAACTAGTAGCAATCAGTAAATCCTATGCTATTTTAGAGTCAACAATATACTTTTTTCTTAACACCATTAGTGGAGCGCAGGGCTCTTTCATGATCTTATAGCTGGTGTAGAGTGAAACTATTCCATTAAATTTATTTAAGAATGAATGATGAACTATTTTATATTCTTGACAGGATGATTGCTAATCTCTTAATTAACTCACGTACAAAGTAAAGAATTCATCATCTGTACTTTCGAGTTAGCTTAGATTTATTAAGATATTTCTAAAGACCCTCAACCCTTTTAAAATATAGTGAAACGCCCGTTTGCACATATTTTTCATTGTCTGTGAGCACTTATTTTTTAAATGCATGCTATGTCCGTGCCGAAAAGAGAAAACGCCTTTTGTCTGCCAATCTACAGCAAGAAATTTATTCTACTTAACTATCAGTTTAATGGAATTGGTTTAGCTGCCAGGGTAACAAAGGTATTTCTGGTATCAGAATAATTATTTAAATTATTGAAAATGATTGTTCCACTGCTGACCTGGAATTAACTTCTTCGTGTAGAACGTTTTTTTGAAAATTTTAAGCTATTTAATGATAGTGCAAAATAATTAATAAATTATTAGCCCATAACCTATGATATAGATTCATGGCTCTGATTCCGCTTGGAGGACATTCTACATTGCAGGTTGCTTTCCAGTGTTCAGTACTGTTGATCGAATTCACAGATGACCACGTTTGTTTAACTGATCTTATATTCAGTGAATAACATTCCTCGCGGTATTTTGTCGACAACTCGTCGATCGTCAATTATCCAAGGAAAATGAGCAGGACATCATGAGTGGGCTTAGAGAGGATCTAGTTCCTGTTCATCACACGCTAGGCTGGTTTAATAGCGGTCAAGAATCAAAATAACGATGAATTATAATCTGCCTCGATTGTTCGGAAAAATATTTACAAAGTTGAATTTCTTGTTGTTCCTTTAGAAACTGAATCAGTTGTCCTAAAAAACCACGGAAAACGGTTTGGCCGAATAGTACTTTGCTCTGTACCATAGGAAACACCGACAGGTTTATTTGGCTTCAGCCAATCTTCGTCATATTCACCGGTTGCAGGGCCATCTGTAGATGTTGATTTCATAGTTCCTAGACTTTGCTGACGATGACCACGAACCCATACCACAGTTATTACTGCACCAATAATAGTTGCCGCAGAACCAAGCACAGGACCAAGCCAATCCCACAGTTTAGGCGATCCATCCGCTCGCGGTGTGCGGTTGGTCTGTTTTGATGTAGAGTCGCTTACAGAATTAGGTCTTGGTGTAGTCTTTCTTGCTGGTTCACGAGAAGACACAGCTGGTGTGGAAACCGGCGAATTCATGGAGGCATTTGAATGTGCTGCACAGGTAGTGTTGTATTCCTCGCATCTCGCCTCGCACCATTCGGAAGAATCTCTCATGATATTGCGGCACGTCGAAACGCACTTTCCACAGAATTCACGAATGGCGCTCGCATTTCGAGCTCTATTTTTATGTTGATGCCAACATCTATGACCATGCACTTTGCATCGGAAGTCCTCTCTCACATTGGCATCATCGTTGTCGTTCCCTACACAGTTTCTTTTCGCACATTTGTCCAAGCAGGACCATCCTTGGTATCCGGCTAGTTTTACGACTGCTTCGTCTTTCGACTTGCCTTCCCCCTCAGTCAAACTGTTACACGTGAAATGGCAAGCTTGACAAGAAAGCCTTGATCTATTCGTAAGGCTTGGAGTTCTCAAATCTTCTTCGCATTGACGCAGTTCAGCTGTGCACCGCTCCAGAATTTGAGCGTGAACGTGGATTGACATCCACATAACAATCACACAGAGAAGTCTCCATAACTTATGGGAACTTGCGGTCGTTCGACATTTGAATGTCATATTTTAGAGGAGATTGTTCACTTGGGAGCTAGCAAAAGACAGCACCAGAAGAATGGTCTTACCTTCCCATATAGCACCACTCCCTGATGAGCGGCAGGCACGGCCAGTAGGCTGATTGATGCAATCGAAAATATTTGCACTCTATTCCACGCATGCATTGCTGATGTCGACGTGCTGTTCAGCATGAGATTCTACTGGGCCTGAAAACCCTCTCCTCTCAGAATTTCAATGATTAGATCATAGTTTGACACTTAAACAGTCCTTCCAGCAGTCATAGAAGTTATGTCTATTTAAAACAAAACCAATGCTCGAAAATGTTACGACACCAATACAAAACCTGTGTGAATAATGACCAGTACGAGTATGACTAGCTTCTTAGATAACTCAAAACTGGAAAACCGGAAAAATTTTAACTTCCTGAATGATTCGACACACTGCCCTGGCTGAATATGTGTTAAGCTCGTTTATCGGGAGATACTGCGTGTGCGCCTCCGCTCCTACAGCGGATTTCGTCTACAATTCAACTAAAATTATACGGAGGAATCCTGAATGAAGCGATGTCGTGATGCCGAGATACTTGACAGGGATATTCCCGTCGCATTCGTTGGTGGCTCGGCAATTCTGTAAATATAAGTTGAGAAGCTGGAATGCAAAAGAATTGTGTTTGTTTGCGAAGCCAAGTTGATCTGTTGCAGTAAGGATGAAAGGAGCATGGCTCTGTGGCCAAACGGGGAATTGCACGTTGCTATTAGGGGCTAGTCAATAATGCTCGGTTACATACTTTCTTTCGCTTACAGTCCTGGGGTCTCATATTCGGGACTACTGTTGGTTAACTTGTTTCGCACTCATCGCATATCGCACATAACGGTTCAACAATGTACAGTACTGTACCCAGTAGATGTTTCGTATGGATACATGCGGTCAAATGATCGATATGCTGGATCCTTTTTCTACGGTACAGTGCTTGGGATTATGATAAAGCAGGAGATGATTCGCCATTATGCTTCTTATGGTTTGCTTCATTGTTGTGAGGAACTTGACTGTGTCCTCTGTCATGCATCAAAAACCTTGAAACTATTCAAATCTTATCCATTTCCAACTAAAACGAAGTTGCAGTAAACGCATAGAATTCACGATACTGATTTAGCATGCAGTAAGTCGGTACCGCATCTGCACCTCATCATGTAATGGGATAATTTCTCGCGATCTTCACGGCAGATTCATCCGTCAGCATTTGGATATCGTTGACAACTAAGTGTACTAGGTGCATTAATTCCAGGTTCTCGTAGAAATGAAAGCGCACCGGATTAGGCACAACCTGGTCCCCAGTTCAGTTCACGAAACTGACACCTTACTATTTATAACGAGACTATCTGTCTCGATTTCAGTCACTTCTATTCATCTGCATTGAAGGACACGCCCTCGACGTAATGTTTTTCAGAACGGTCAAATAGTAATGGTACTGTGCCGAAATAAAAGAATACCTTAGAAAGTTATAACTCGAGCAATCAATTACGTTTGATTTAATTTATTTCTCCCTTAAAATCAATTAAAATAAAACCAAAAACGATAGCCATTCAAATTCGATAATGAGAAATGGGTCGTCAAAAAGGTGCAAAAGAAGTGTGGAAGGAGCAGAAAAAAGCAATGTTAACTTCGACAGCATTTGGCGTGAAACAGAATGCTTTAGTGCAGCATTAAAGCATGACTCAGTCGAAAGTACGCAGCATTGTCAAAGAAACTAGAGTAAGAAAAGTAACAATAAAATTTAAAAAAGTGAAAGAAGTAATCCTAGCCAAGAAGTGAAAGAAATTTGTTGAAGTACGTAAAAAAATTAAAGCCGGTACATATCATTGAAAGGCGTGTAACCCGGCTCCCAGTTAGTAGGCGTGCATTCGAAAATGCAACACAAGAAGGTTTGGCGAAAGAAATAAGAGCATTAAAAGGCATTTAACCTGGTTACCAATTTTACATCAGGATTAGAAGACATCTCTGTATGGGCAGCATTAGCTACACGAGGACGTGCTGTACTAGTTCTGATTGATGGTACAATAGAGAAAGAGTAGAATCAATCTATCTTGTAAGAAATCTAAGTATTATTTGCATTTGAACATTATAAAAGTATACCAGAAGTAGTAATTGCTCGAAACGCTGGTCCTTATCGAGCAAAATCAGTCAAGGCATTCTTTAACACAGAAAAATTAAATGTAATGAAGTGGGCCTGTTTACATCCCAGATTTGAATCCTATTGAAAATGCATGGTCAATGCTGAAATATAAGCTCCATAAACATCCACGGTTTCCATCTTCTAGTCCTGAAATTTTCAATATGTTGCAAGAAAAGTGGCTGTCCATATCAGATTTCTATTTCACTAAATAAGTACGTTGTATGGCAAAGATCTAGGTTAGTGAAGTTGAACAGCGGAATGTCGAAAAAGTATTAAAGTGTTATGGATAAATTGAAATTTGAATATAGATTATAGGGTTTCTGTGGTAGTTTATGTGGCGCCGGAGCTATTCTTATTTCCCGAGAGGCGGACTGCAGGCGACAACACTGAAAATAGTGGCTGCCTTCTTTGCAGGAGCGCTCCCTTAAGGGTTATTTGATTGGTTGACCGAGCCATCTGTTTGGGTTACCTCCCACGTCAGGTCTGCGGGATCTTTGGTGCAAATGTCTGCCCGCACCGCGGATTTGCCGACTTTTTATACCTCTGCTTCTCTTTCGGGGCAGGCATCTCATTCTAGGGCGGAAATCTGTGTCGTTAGGTGCGGTTCTACAGTGGCAGTACTCCTTCGCGGGTGATCCAACACCACTACTGATGGCCTTCCATCTTGGCGTAGCTTTTGTTGTTGTCTTTCCCATCCGGATCGAACTAAAGTTTGGAATTCTGTGCGCATCGTACGTCAAAAATATTCTAATATTCTGACACACCAATTGTAAACTTTCAAGGTATAGTCCGCTGATTAACATTAGATCGGTACCAAATACAGTAAAGACTCAATAGTTTTTCTCTGTAATGCCTTTGGTTAACGGGCACCTTGCAAATTGACTGGATAAAATATAGAGTGTGTGGTGTACGGGGGGCAACGCTGTCTCGGCGAGAGGACATTACATGGACAGGATCAGTTGAATTTAGAGCCTGGATTCTGTGTACGTGTGGGTTAGAAAAGCTGGACCGAAGACCACGTCTGCAAACGCCGAGGGAGAACTCCCAAGCCAAGTTGAAAGTCACACTCGTGGCTATGCATTCGGGAACGAAAGTGGAACAAAATTTTTTCCCTTTTCCACCTTTTATTCAATAGCTTTCTTTTTCTTTTTTAACCCTTTTATTTTGCACCTTTTTATATTCTCCTATCAATTTTCCTTTCTTTCTTCTCTACGCTTACTAATATAAACGAACCGTTTCCTGCAGATGCACTTTAATCTGAACTTTCCATGATTATGCTAAATCTTGGGCATTTTACGATTTCCCATCGACACGATTTCCACGTGTACTATCCGTATTTTTACAGTTGTGTAAGCTCTGCTTACAGCATACGCCCCCGGAAGCAGCTTTCGGGGGAGGGCTCGGCT
>JAAUYH010014202.1_pt1 | contig 11005 bp, 10 predicted proteins | sample 7278061 | NCBI WGS metagenome assembly JAAUYH01 (sample SAMN14350203, study PRJNA611818) | marine sediment metagenome | isolation source: surface marine sediment (0.6m) | place: French Polynesia: Moorea | collected 2018-08 | reverse complement strand
GATCTAGTGGATGAGGCAGCAGCCAAACTAAAAATGGAGATTACTTCTAAACCAGAAGAATTAGACGAGATCGATCGTAAAATTCTCCAGTTAGAAATGGAACGTCTTTCCTTACAAAAAGAAGAAGACGCTATATCGAAAGAAAGACTCAACAAATTAGAACAAGAATTAGCTAATCTCAAAGAAGAACAATCGGAATTAAACGCCCAATGGCAATCAGAAAAAGAGGTTATCGATAAAATTCAAACTCTCAAAGAAGAAATAGATAAAGTCAACCTGGAAATTCAACAAGCAGAAAGAGATTACGACCTCAATCGTGCTGCGGAATTGCGTTATGGCAAACTTACCGACTTACAGCGTCAAGTCAAAGAAATCGAAACTAAACTAGAAGAAAAACAAGTTGCAGGACGCTCTTTACTCAGAGAAGAAGTAGTCGAGTCAGATATTGCCGAAATTATCTCTAAGTGGACGGGAATCCCCCTCAGTAAGTTAGTAGAATCGGAAAAAGAAAAACTGCTTCACCTCGAAGACGAATTACACGAAAGAGTAATCGGACAAGAAGAAGCCGTTACCGCTGTAGCCGACGCTATTCAACGTTCTCGCGCAGGACTTGCCGATCCCCAACGTCCTACCGCTAGTTTTATTTTCCTCGGTCCTACTGGGGTAGGTAAAACAGAATTAGCTAAAGCCCTAGCTACTAATCTATTTGACACCGAAGATGCTCTGGTGCGGATCGATATGTCCGAATATATGGAGAAACACAGCGTTTCCCGTTTAGTCGGCGCGCCTCCTGGGTATGTAGGTTATGAAGAAGGAGGACAACTTACCGAAGCTGTTCGTCGCCGTCCTTACTCGGTTATTCTCTTTGACGAAATTGAAAAGGCACACAATGATGTGTTTAACATCATGCTGCAAATTCTCGATGACGGTAGATTAACCGATTCTCAGGGTCGCACTGTAGATTTCCGCAATACGATTATTATTATGACCAGTAATATTGGTTCCCAGTATATTCTGGATATTGCTGGAGATGACTCCCGATACGAAGAAATGCGCTCGCGAGTTATGGAAGCCATGGGGAATAGTTTCCGTCCTGAATTTCTCAACCGTATCGACGAAATCATTATCTTCCATGCTTTAGTTAAATCTCAACTACGGCAAATTGTCAAGCTGCAAGTTAAAAACTTAGAGAATCGATTAGCAGAACAAAAACTTGCTCTCAAAATGTCTGAAGTCGCTTTAGATTTCCTAGCAGATATAGGTTATGACCCCGTATATGGTGCCAGACCATTAAAACGGGCAATCCAAAGATATTTAGAAACTGCGATCGCTAAATCGATTCTGCGGGGAGAATTTCAAGCTGGAGATACTATCTTTGTCGATGTAGAAGATGAGCGTTTAACCTTTAAGCGATTGCCTCTCGAGTTGTTGGCTTAGATAAAAATATTAGTCTAGTGTATCAAGCTCGATCGTTCTGTTATGCGATCGAGCTTTTTTCATTTCAATTTCATATCGATCGAATTAATAACTAAGACTTAAGCATATACTTTTCCTCCCCCTGTTCTCTTTGCTTAGACCTGCCATCAACATAAAAACCCATAGTTAAATCAAATCGCTTTAAGATACCAGTTCACTTACCTCTTCTGATTTGCTGTATTGTGGTAGAGAACAGCAGTTGACGTTATCTATACAAACTTTACCCGACTGTAAAGCCCATCTGAGTAACTCTACGCGGTTATCGGTATGAGTTTTTTTCAAGATATTACTGATATGGTTATCTACAGTTCTTTTACTAATATCTAGTACTTGAGCAATTTTAAGATTACTGAGACCAGTAACAACTAACTCTACGATTTCCAATTCTCTAGCTGAGAGTAAAACGTTATTCTCGAACTTATCGCTATCCATAGATATGTGCTTTCCAGTAAATGTACTCATTATTCCCCTCAATTGTATAGGGTAACTTTCACAACCAATCACCCACGGAAAAGTCAATAATTTAGGAATTAAGATAGGGAGATAGTCGTTTAACCTCGGCAAAAGAGGGATTTTCGCGCAGCGACTCGATCTAGGATAATTCTCTATGTTTTGAGATAGCTAATTTTGTTTCTTCGGATTTTCTTAATTCTTAATAAATATTTTTTACTTACTCCAACAGTAGCGATAAATAATTCACTTTGTCGGTGTGAAGCTGTTACAGTTAAAATGAACAAGTTTGATTAGCGTCATTCCCAAGTTCACTTTCGGCTTAGTCTTTGGCTAAGCTTTTTTTGTTGTAACTTGTCCCTATTCATTTTTATTAACTCCACTTTATTAACTCCACACCACAGTCAGAGTTGCGCCTTAAGCATTTTTGAGCAGATGTTTGACCAAATTGTCTTTAACCATCATTTGACGGAACATCTCAATTAAATATTCTTGGGCTTGTTCATGACTTAGGTCTTGGACTTGTTCTTTCAGAACTTGTAACTTAAATTGCTGTTCTAGTGTTAATTGAGCAGATATATTCATTTGTATCCTCCTTGGCGAGATCGATCGCCCTATAAACTACAAAGTGCCCTATTTGGACTTGAGTAATTTTATTTTGCAATAAATCTAACATCTGGACAATAAAATGTCTACCTTGTCAAGCAATAAATAATCTATGCAATAAAACGTAACAAGAATTCTTATCGTTGAGCATAACTTTTGGTGTAATTGGATGCAATAAAAAATAGAAAAAGTAGTAATCATAGTAAGTTTTTGGTAGTTAGATCGGTATTCAGAAGGAGTAGGTAATAGGGAATAGGGTTGTACAATACTATTGTCTTTTACCTCTTCCCTTCGGAGGAAAAAGCCTCAGATAAGAAAATCAACTCAATACTCGATATATTGATATTTATGAATAAATAATCGAGTTAACATCACATGGATAAAATTAGAGACGCAATGGAATTTTTTGAACGGAGTGCGGGTAGATGGAGATCGCAACGAACGACTCATCATTTACCTTTTCGGCGAGCAGAAAGTGGCGGTTCAGATATTAACGTCGAAACCCTAGCAGCAAGTGACCCCAAAATTATTGAAATTTGTCAGATGCATGATGTCAAGCCGAATTTAGCCATGGGTGGAGCCTTTGTTAGCTGGGATGGGTCTATGGCTTGGGATAGAGAAAATGAAAATCATGAAGGGACAACAGTCTTTGCCCTCATTCCCGAGCCAGAAAATCACCGCAAAGGAAAACTACTAAGAGAAAGAGGCTATGCGGAGATAGTTCCTGTAGCTGGTTTATATGAGATGGATCGTGAAGATGGTCTAGTTTTAATTACCGAATACGAAACAATGAGTATTGTAGAGCGTTTTTGGTTTGTCAATCCTAATTTACGCTTACGGAGCAGTACAGTACAGAGATTTGGTGGTTTCAATACAGCAACTTTCTGTGCGGAATCTAGAGTTTTAGTAGAAGCAACAGAGCCAGAACCATCAGGATATAATCCGACCAATACCGTGTATGCAGTTACCGGCTGGTAGTTTTTTTCCTTCATTTTGATGGAGAAGAGGGGGGAGATGGAGGAGATAGGGGATAGTTATAATAATTACCATCGTATTCTGTAATATTTTGTAACCTTACTTAATTGAGTGTCTCTAACTACCGTATGATCGGGATTAAGCTTTTTAATATTTTGCAAGATATACGGAGGTCTTGACTTGTCTATTCCTCTACTGAATTACGCGCCCAAAACACAGAATGCTCGTGTTAGTGGCTATGAAGTTGGGAGCGATCGCCAACCTAAAATCTATTCAGCAGAAAACCTGTTGTCCTATACCGACATGAATGAGTTGATCGAGGCTGCATACCGCCAGATCTTCTTTCATGCTTTTAAATCCGACCGCGAAACATTCCTCGAATCCCAGTTAAGAAACGGTCAAATCACCGTGCGCGACTTTATTCGTGGATTATTGCTTTCTCAAACTTTTAAAAATAGTTTTTATGAGAAAAATAGCAACTATCGCGTCGTTGAACAGTGCGTACAAAGAATACTAGGAAGAGACGTTCATAGCGAACGGGAAAAAATCACTTGGTCGATTGTAATCGCCACCAAAGGAATTGAAGGGTTTGTCGATCGACTCTTAGATAGTGAAGAATACATGGAAAACTTTGGTTACGATACTGTACCCTATCAGCGTCGCCGAGTATTACCTAGCCGAGATCGAGGAGAATTACCTTTTAATATCAAATCTCCTCGTTACGATGCTTATCATCGAGCAATTTTGGGCTTCCCCCAAATTATTTGGCAAACCGAAGTTCGTCGTTTTACTCCTCAAGAGAAACAACCGAAAGCTGGCGATCCATCTCTATATTTGGATATGGCTCGTAGTCTGCCTAGAAGAGGTAACACACCACCTAAAATTTCGGCTACTAATATTAGCTTAAGCTCTGTACCTTATCGGAAAACCACTGCTGTTTAGATAACTCAAATCTAAAATAAGAATAAGAGGAGATTGCAAATTGGCAGAGTAGTTTAATTTTGATTAAATTACGTTGTGAATTTACGGTCTCCTCTTTGTTTGAGTTAAGAGTTTTTATTTTTTTGATTATTTCCCAATACAAAAACGACTAAATATTCTTTCTAAAACTGATTCGGTTACTTCTTCTCCTGTTATCTCTCCTAAAGCTTGAATGGCACTGCGTAGATCGATCGTCCAGAAATCTAGAGGAAGTCGATCGTCAATAGTTTCTCGAACTTGTTGTAGAGAATTTTTAGCTCTAGTTAAAGCAGCAGCCTGCCTTTGATTAATCGCAATATCTAAATTAGCAGCCGTAGTTTTTCCTGTCAGAATTGAACTTAAGACCGCTTGTTCTAGAGCTTCAATACCTTCATTTTTAGCTGCCACTGTCTGGACTATATGTTGGATTTCTGGGGGATATTCGATCGCTTTAGCGGGGGCTAGATCGATTTTATTGATAACCAAAATTAGAGGACGATGTTTGACTTGCTGGTAAATTTCTTCGTCTTCTTGTGTCCATTTTGCTTGAGCGTCGATGGTAAGTAAGACTAAATCTGCTGAATTGGCTGCATAGCGCGATCGCTCTACACCAATTTTTTCGACAGTGTCGGTGGTAGCCCTAATTCCTGCCGTATCTAGCACTTGCACGGGAATACCCCCTACTACCAGACTAGATTCTACTACATCCCTAGTTGTGCCAGGTAAGTCGGTAACAATAGCGCGATCGCTCCTACTCCAAGCATTCAACAAACTAGATTTTCCTACATTAGGACGACCGACGATAGCTACTTTTATCCCAGTCCGTAATAATTCTCCGCGATCGGCAGTAGCTAAGATTTCTGTTACTTGTTTAAGAGTGGTTCTCAGTTGCTTGCTAATTTCATCTTCATCTAAAGGAGGTAAATCATCTTCAAAATCAATTCTTGCTTCTACTTCAGCTAAGATATCCAAACAAGTTTGTCTTAATTGACGAATAGGATGAGCGAGTTTTCCTTGTAATCCTGCTAGGGCAACTTGAGATGCTTGCGATGATTGTGCGCTAACTAGCTCGGCTACACTTTCTGCTTGAGTTAAATCTACTCTACCATTGAGAAATGCTCTCAGGGTAAATTCTCCCGATCGAGCTAATCTTGCTCCTCGGTCTAAACAGAGTTGTAATACTTGCTGTACGGGTATCATTCCTCCGTGACAGTGAAACTCTACCACATCCTCACGGGTATAAGAGCGAGGTGCCAGCATGATTAATAATAAAGCTTCATCTACTAATTGTTTTGTTTCTGGATGATTGATATAACCGTAGAGAATTCGATGAGAATCCCAAGATTGTTTGCCTGGAGTATGAAATAAACTTTTAGCTATGGCTACTGCTTTTTGACCGGATAAACGAACAATACCAATACTGCCTTGTTGCGGGACTACAGCACTGGCGATCGCGACAATAGTATCTCCTTGAGTTAAAATCATTAAGTGTATATATCTGTAGATATAAATTTAATTTCTATATTTCTTTAATTTTATTTCTTGTGTAGCATATAAATAAAGCAGCAGTGAAATCTTGAAATCCGCGAATATCCTGCATGAGTAAAGATTATTACAAGGGTAATTCGTGCAGATCGAACCGCCTTGTAGCCCCAAAAATAAATAGTCAAAAAAAATATAAGCGCGATCGATCTTGGTTTAAAAAGTGCAGTCGTTTTTTACGCTTACGTATTCCCAGCTTACGAGGAAAACCCATAGTACTATCCAGGGGTTTAGCCGTAGGAGTTTTCGCAGGGTGCTTTCCTTTTTTTGGCTTACAAAGCTTTGTTGGCGTATTATTAGCAACTTTATTTCGTGGAAGTAAAGTTGCAGCGGTAGCAGGTACTTGGATTAGTAATCCTTTAACTTATTTACCTATTTACATTTTTAACTATAAAGTGGGTAAATTTTTACTGGGAGTAGAAAGTAAGTCGATTAGTCAGTTAGATTTTCAATCTATTTCTCAGTTTAAAGAACTAGGTTCTACTGTCGCTATTACTTTAATCTTTGGCTGCTTTGTTGTTGGTTTAGTAGCTGGTTTAATCACTTATTTTGCTAGCCTTTATTTATTGAGCTCGAGAAATAAAAATACAGAGTAAAAGTATCTTTTCATCTAACTATTAGACTAGCAGACGTAGGTATAAATAAACTTACCAGTTAAAATAATCGAAAAATTTATAAATCCATATTTATTACTTATTACTTATTACTTCCACAACGCGGTACTAGCTAAATTTTCTATATTTTTTAAATTATCGTCTCCAGCTAAATAGCCAATACCACGATGAAGATGCAAGCGAAATTGTTGTCTGAGGGTTTCTTTGTTGGTATCTAATTGTTCTTGAAGACATTTTTGTTTTAGAGCAATTAGTAAAATATCTGCTATTTCTCCACCAAAAACATTCCAAGTCATTTCGACATTACTGTCAGCAGGAATTGATTCAGGAGAAGGTGTATCCGCTTGAGCTAGAGAATAACAAAATGCCCATCTACATAAGATATTCCATTGCTCGATTTTAGTAATACGTTTTAATTTAATTAGTTGTTCCTTAGCTGTTTGGGATAGACGAATACGTTCGATTGGTGTTTCCATGATTAGTAGTTAGTTGTTAGTTGTTAGTCGTTAGTTTCACCAATCATCATTAATTCAAATTATCGCTTGAGAATATCACGGACGATAATGTCTTGCTGTTTGGAGTTTCCAGCAAAAGAACGATTAGCAACAATTTTTATTTCTACGGCGGTTCCTCTTTCTAGAACTTCGGGGGGGATAGGTAATTGACCTATGTTAATAGTAAATTGATTATTCTGATATTCGATCGCTTCTGGAGGGATGTCCCCTTCATATTTGGTTTTGTAGTCGAATACACGACGAAATTGTGCTTCATCTGACTTGCTAGTACGGTATCTAATCGAAAAATCGGTTAAGACCAAATCGGATTTACCAGCCATATCTTGAAGTGTTAGGGTCAAATTAGAACCATTACCCGATAAACCCTGGCTTTTGAGTTGGGTAGCCTCCTTTTCTTTTAAAGCATTAAAGACAAAAAATTCTGTAACATCATCTCGTTTGAGAGTGGTGGTTTCTAACCACAGATCGTCAGGAATAGAAAAATCAACTTCTTCATCTTCAGTTAACTTCAGGGTAATTTGCTCTTGGGCAAAGTTACTAAATGATTGCGGTGCATCCCAAACTAAAAGAACAGTACTTTCTAAACGATTAACTAATTCTTGATATCGATCGGCAATTAGCGAACCTGGTGCAAATAAAGAAGCTGCTCCTGTTTTGGTTTCCCATTCATTTTTAGATAAAGTAAACCCTCTATCTTTGAGTTGGGAGAGTGCCACCGTAGCTATTGGTCGATCTGGTGTCAGAGATTTATCTAAGTTAATTAAGGTTAAAGTTCCTAACCGTCCTTGTTTTCCTTTTCTGCCACTTCTTCCTTTTCTGCCATTGTAGCCATCTTGACACTGAAATTCTTCTGTCGTACAGTTATAGTTATCACGACCTGGTTTACCCGTACAACTCTGTTGATTCCAGTAAGAAGAAGCACATTTACAGCCTTCCCCTCCTTCTCCTCCTTGTCCTGGTTCTCCTCCTTCTCCTCCAGTGGCGATAACGTAGATTTGTGCTAGGTGACTTTTATCGGTGGTATAGACAGTTAGAGAACCCCCGTTTCCACCATCGCCACCATCGCCACCATCGCCCCCATTACCTCCATTAGCCTGACGGATATTATAATCGGCATCTGCTTCGCGATCGCTACAAATTGCTGGATTCCCAATACTGCCATCACCTCCAGGTAGACCATTGTCTCCAGAAAGATCGAGAGTCATTGGGGTACCATCGGCAAAAACCGTCAGATTATCACTATTTTTTCCTTTTTGACCATTGGTTCCCGGTTGACCTCGTTGTCCCTGTTCGCCCAGTTCTCTTACTTCCGCAGCCAAACTAGGAGAACATAAGATAGAGTCCGCAGTAGAGGTGAAAAACTGAGGCAGGGCAAGAATTGTTAAGAAGAGAGAAAATTTAGCAGAAAAAAGTACTTTCATTTCTGGAGAATAGCTAACGGACAGTCAATGAGAAATTCATTGCTAGTGATATATGGTATCCCATAGTTTTTTAATGTCTAGTCTGTTTTTTAGGTTTAATTAATTTACTGAAACAACTAAAAGCTGATAGCTAAGAGCTTAAAACTATTGAATAAAATAGACTTAGCTAAGAGCAATGAGTAATTGACATAAAGGACATTTATTTATGCAACTTCTAGAACAAACCGAATTACCCAAACCAGAAGAAAAAATTACCCTCTACGGTGTTAGTTGGGAACAATACGATACTCTAGTCTCAATGTTTATGGATCGATTTCCTGGTTTACGGATGACTTTTCTGGAGGGAACATTAGAAATTATGGGGACATCTTCAGAACACGAACGACTCAAAAAAATGATTGCTCGTCTCTTAGAAATGTACGCTGTAGAAAAAAGAATCACCCTCAATGGTTACGGCAATACCACCTTTCGTAAAGAGGCAAAACAAAGAGGGTTAGAGCCAGATGAATGTTATTGCTTAGGAGAATTAAGAGAAGTACCCGATATAGCGATCGAAATTGTCATAACGAGTGGTGGGATAGATAAGTTATCTGTTTATCAAGGTTTGGGTGTAACCGAAGTTTGGTTTTGGCAAGATAATCAGTTTATCTTGTATCGTCTCCAAGAAGAAAAGTATCACAAAATCGATCGCAGTGAATTTTTACCAGATTTAGATTTAACTTTACTCAGTCAGTTTGTTAATTACGATAATCAAACCGAAGCAGTAATTGCTTATAGAGATGCCTTATCAAAATAAATACTACTCTTTAAGTAAAAGATAATATAAACGTCCATCTCCATGGAGTAAGCCAGCGCGCTCTCCCGCTTCAGTGCCACTACCCAAAAAGACATCTACTCTCCCCGTACCTTTAATCGCACTACCTGTATCTTGGTCTAAAACAAAGCGATCGACTAAATCTATTTTTATCTCTCCTGTCTCTGTCACTACGGGAATGGGGGCAACAATTAAAGCCAGTCCCCCTGGAGGCATCAAGGATTTATCAGTAGCAATAGAGCGATCGCCTGTAACCTCTACACCCAAATTTCCAGTCGGGGCTTTGCCTTCAGTGTTGCGGAAAAAAACAAAGCGTTTATTGCGGGGAATGTATTTATCTAAAGCTTCGGGGTTAGCTTGGAAATAGGCAAGGAGTTTGGGTAAGGTTAATTCTTCTAGGGTAAATATGCCTTCTTTTACTAATTCCTTACCCAGACTAGTGTAGGGATAATTAGTAGTACCTCCGTAACCTACACTCATAGTCGTCCCGTCGGTTAATTGTAATCTAGCCGAACCCTGAACTTGAACCAAAAAAGCTTCCAAGCGATCGCTCATCCAGACTAATTCATTGCCAGCTAAAATACTTTTATTGCCCAATAATCCGTCTTTTCCTTCTAGTTGAGCGCGGGTAGGATGGGGTTTAGACCAATTATCGAAATTAGCAGGTTTGCGGTAGAGAGGATAGCGATACTCCGCAGTAGGGACTCTGCTAGCCCGATATACGGGTTCAAAATAGCCAGTAAAAGAAACTGTACCCCGATCGTCGTTGCCGATAGAAGAGTAAAGCACGAATTCTCGAGCGCTCTTTTGTTGTAATTCTTCTGAGGAATTGGCACTCAGGAGTAATTGACGAAAACGAAATAAAGAACGTCTAACTCTATCTAAAGTGACTCCAGGTACGGGATAGTTACGATAGGCTTTAGCAGCAGAAGGGGTACTGAGATAGTAAAGACTATTATCGAGCGAGCGAATTAGTGCTTGTTTATCTCCTGGTTTTTGGGAGTTACCCCATAACTGTTCGTCGATACCAAGATTATGCCAATTGGTTAATTCTAATTTTTGTAAAGGTCGAGCTTGTACGACTGAGTAACTAATGGGTAGTAAAGTCAAGCCGAGACTGAGGGTAAGGGAAGAAATCCATCTGTGCATAGCAGTTTTCAAATTATCGTCTGCTTTTTTTGTCGGCTATTTTAGCTCTTTTGTTTCCACGGAACAATAGAAATCGCCTGAAATTCCCGAAGAATAGTTATAGGAAATTTTTCCTAATTCCCATAACAATTCTTGTTGCTTTTCATAGGGTAAATGTCCGTAATTTCCTAGCCATTGTTAAACCGCGTCTAATTTGAAATCTATAGTTTTCGAGGTAACTATCTTAAGTAGCAAGTAGCGAGTAGCGAGTAGTAAGGATAGGTTAAGAACTCAAAATGTTTCTAAACCTAAAACTACTGTTTTCTATCTCGACGGGGTTTAAAACAATTATTGCACTATCTACCGAATTATCTGGCAGAGGAATTTTTTCAGCTTTGGGTGATTTCCAAGAAAGAATATACCACCTTTTAAAAGGTAAAACTAATGCTGCGTAACTAGATCCATCTATGAAAGGTGGTATATTCTTTCCGGGAAAAGGCCTTG
>JAAUYH010104183.1_pt1 | contig 11008 bp, 9 predicted proteins | sample 7278061 | NCBI WGS metagenome assembly JAAUYH01 (sample SAMN14350203, study PRJNA611818) | marine sediment metagenome | isolation source: surface marine sediment (0.6m) | place: French Polynesia: Moorea | collected 2018-08 | reverse complement strand
TTCTAGCTAAATTCACCAAGAGGGCTACAATGGACAGCGACTTGACTGGCTTTAATCTTTTACCAGATGAGGAAGAGAGTGAAATCAAAAATTTTTTACTAACTGATAATGAGCTTAGCGACTATGACCCCCAAATATCGAACAACAATGTGGTTTGGTCGGTTTATGACGGCAATGATTCAGAAATCTATCTCTATGATGGCAGTAGCATTATTCAGCTAACTGACAATGAAACCTATGACTCTAATCCGCAAATCTCCGCTAATAATGTCGTTTGGGTAGGTGATGACGGCAATGATTCAGAAATCTATCTCTATGATGGCAGTAGTATTATTCAGCTAACTGACAATGAAACCTATGACTCCAATCCTCGAATCTCAGGTAATAATGTCGTTTGGTCAAACTATCCTAACTATCGCGATCGCAATTCGCATATTTATCTCTATGATGGTAGTAGTACCATTCAACTAACTGACAATGATGCCGATGACTTAAATCCACAAATCTCAGGCAATAAAGTCGTTTGGTCAAGCTCTAATTATGGTAGTGATTCAGAAATCTATCTTTACGACGGCAATAATATTACACAACTAACTGATAACGATACAAACGATTACAATCCGCAAATCTCAGGTAATAATGTCGTTTGGCAAGGCTACGATAGTACAGATGAGGAAATTTATCTCCATAATGGCAGTAGTATTATTCAGCTAACTGACAATAACATCTCTGATTTCAGTCCGCAAATCTCAGGTAACAACATAGTTTGGGTAGGTGATGACGGCAATGATTCAGAAATTTATCTCTATGATGGCAGTAATATCATTCAGCTAACCGATAATGATACCGATGACTTGAATCCACAAATCTCAGGCAACAAGCTAGTTTGGTCAAATTATCCTCTAGATCGCTATGGGGATTCGCATATTTATCTCTATGATGGCAGTCGCACCACTAAATTAACCGAAAATGATACCGATAATTCTCATCCTCACATCTCAGGTAATAGAGTAGTTTGGTCAGGGGATGATGGCAACGATGCAGAAATTTATCTTAATTTAACGCTTGATAAAGGAATTCGGATTGAAGCCGAAGATTACCAAGAATATTTTGATACTACTCCTGGCAATAATGGTGGGGTTTACCGTAATGATGATGTCGATCTCGAATCCACTAGCGATATTGGAGGTGGATTTAATGTTAGTTGGTTCGCTGAAGGTGAATGGTTGACCTATGATGTTGATATTCCTAAAGACGGGATTTATCAAATGGTAGCTCGTGTAGCCTCCAAGCTTGATCAGCCTCATCGTTTGGATGTTTCCCTTGAAGAGCAAGTTACTACCTTAAGTTTTCAGGGTACTGATGGCTGGCAGTCTTGGTCAAATGTCAGCAGTGACGGCATAAATCTGACTGCTGGCAGTCATGAACTAAGGTTAGATATGGGGAGTGGATTTTTCAATTTCAACTATATTGATGTAATCCCTTACGTTGAATCCCCTCTATGGGAATGACCAGATCGTAAATATTAAGCCCGCTTGAACGGTTATCAATAAGGTTGACGGGGAGATTTGGTATTTTCATTAATTAAACTGGCCTTATATCAAACCTTTTTTCTTAATTCAAGAAATTATAAAATTTGGTCATAAGTTAAAGATTTTATAGTTTCTGTAAATCTTTTTTGATTACTAAAAAATTATTTAGGTTGTTTATTGAGTGCAAATTGTTTACTATATTCTAGTTAAATTTTCAGATACTTTACCTGATCTGTTTTAAGATTGCTATGGTTTTTTCTCATTTCTTCCCTCCTTATGATATAGTTTTTCCTACTTGTTCTTATGCTCATAAATAAATTATTGAACTGACATTTATTTAGGCAAAATCGATTTAGATGAAGTGACATACTTTCGATACAAAAAATTTGTACAAGCTTAATAGAATAATCATTTCAGTCGCCTTATAATTAATTTGATTAACATTTATTATTGAAATTTTATTTCTAATTAATACACTTCGCTTGAATGCTATTTAAGATTCATATTCTAGTTGCTTTAAGCCTTGAAGATAAACATTAGAACTTAGTTCAAATTTCTCAGAAGGAGTCAATTATTATGGCCTTTATTTCGGATGGTAAAACCAGTACAGATTCATATTTAGTATCACAAGAGGGTTACGATACGATACCTCTACTAACAATAGGAGATGAAATACCCTTACTAGAAGGAGAATTTCCCTTTCTGCAAACAGATCCAGCTGGAGCATTTCCTGTTTCAGGACTCAACCAATCACCATTAGACGGAGACTCTCCTCTCAAAGCCAGCGACACCGAAACTTATGTTCTTCCAGGGAGATTAGACGGAGTCCAACATGTCTTTATTGATGGAGTTAACTATGTTTTTGTTAATCACAACTTAAGTCAAACAACAACAACAGAACTTAATGATGGACAGCTAACAGGTTCAAGAGTATCGCTTCTTGCCTTTGATAAAAATTGGGATATCATTGGTGGTCGCAACCTCATAGATATCGTTAGAATTGCCAGTGTCGATGGGACTGATGCTCTAAGAAATACCATCAATCCAGCTACGGGAAATCTTTTTGTCGGTTCAGTCTTTGCCGAATATATCCTCAATCCAGAAACAGGAATCTACGAACAAAATCTAGAAGCTGGTAACGACTCCTTCATTGTAGGGAATTCCGCTTTCTTGGCTTTAGAATCCGACGTAGCCGGATTGACCTGGCAGGAAAGGCTTGAACAAAGTTTTGATGATTCTTTTACTTTTAACTCTCTCAGTTCTTTATCGATTGCCGAATCTGGGTTTCGCCTTCCAGGAGGTCAAGCATTACCTTATGTGTTTAATGGCGAACGGGATGGCGATGGTATTGCCTATTTCCACATTGGCAATGGTACTACAGCGCCGATCTCAGGCTTAGGTGCTTTTCCCAAATCACAGGTCTATTCTCCCCTCGATTTTCGTCAAGAAGCAGATGCTGATGGTACACCGATTGGTAAAACAATTGTCTTAGGGCTCGAAGCCTTTGGTGATGGAGAAATCTATCTTTTTGAAGGCAACCAATTTCCAGGAAACGCTGATGGTTTTGCGGACACAGAAGATGCTCTTTATGTACTAAGGGTAAAAGATAATGATGGCAATGTTCTGGAGGATGAAACTTTAACTGAAGGAACTACTTTTAGTGTGGAATGGGTACTGGTAGATGGTGATCCTCTAGATAATCCCAATGCCGTTCCTGATGGCAAAGCGATCAATACCCTCAACGCTGGGGCTCTTTCTGATTGGGTCAATGGAAGTGATGAAGGGGTACTGCGTTCGACTAATTTTGAAAATCTAGGAGGTTTAGCAGAAGATCCCAATAATACAGGTACTTTCTACTTTACGACTAGTAGTGGGGAGGGCAAACTTTATCGTTTGACTTTTGGTGATAATCCCACTGGAGAAGGAACTGTAGAGTTGTTACTTGAAGGTGGAGAGGATAATGGTGGATCATATGACAGTGTTACTGTAGATAAAAATGGTAATGTGCTGTTACAAGATAATCAAGGGGGCACTTTTGTTTACGAAATCGCCAGTGATAGCTTAATAACCATCTCTAAAACTAACGAAGCAGTTATCGATCCCAATGGCAATATTACCTGGCAAAGCGAAGGGATTACCGAAATAAATCATAATTTCAATGGTACTGGTTTAAGTGCTTATTTATCTAGTGTTGATGCCCTTAGTTTCGGAGTTATTACTGATAAAGGAGGGAATTTAGCAACTGGGGGTCAATTATTGCTCACAATACCCACAGCTCCAAGTCGTTTTGATACTGATATTTATCGCTTCCAAAACCGAGGAATTCCTGGTTCTTACATTTATGCAGGAGCAGAAGAACGAGATCTTATCAACAGTAATTTTAGTGATACTTACCTTGAAGAAGGTTTGGCCTTTAAAGCAGCTTCTGCCCAAAAAGATAATTTGATTGATTTATATCGCTTCCGTAGCAGTCATGGAACTTATCTGTTAGTAGGAGAAACGGAGCGTAATCAAATTCTCAACGATCCCGATTTTTCTGGAGAATATACAGAAGAAGGTCGAGCATTCTCCGTTTATGATGCTGGCTCAGGAGAAGGGACTGACTTCCATCGTTTACGTCGTCTAGATACGCCAGGTGCTTATATTTATGTCGCAGGAGATGAACTAGATAATATCCAGAAGAACTTGAGTGATCTTTACGCTTATGAGGGTCATGCTTTTGAGGCTCAGACTGAGGCTGATATGATTTTTTAACAGATTATCGTTAAACAATCATTGCTTGCAACGCAGTTTGTAAATCTTGGGTTAATTGGGTAACAGCCTGTTTTGCCCCCTTACGATGTTGGCGGTAAGCGATCGCGCGATCGCTTACCGCCATGGGTTCTCCGATAGTTACTGTTGACTTGCGCCACCCTAAGTGAGGACGACGAGGATTTTTCCTCCCTTTAATTCGGGCAATCGCATCAAATAAAAGTAAGCTGGTTTCGGCAAATCTTTCAAAACAAGGTTTTTCTGGAATATAGCTGCCAGTCACGGCGACAAAACTTTCGACCAAACGCATATGCAACATCTTTAAGTCAGCTTCGGTTGCAATCCAATCTGCTAACCCTCGTTTGAGAGGAGATAAGTTTTTTAATTTAGTCAGATCTTGTTGATAAATATAATTCCAGCCAGCTTCTTCTAAACGGCGACAGCGCTGAATAATATTACCCTTTTTCTTGAGACCAAAATATGATTCTCCTACCGCTAAAGATATATCTAATAATTTTTGGAGTCTGAGAGTAAGATCTGCTTCTGGACAAAGTGCATCTGAAGACAAATCCGATAAATGGTAATGATAAAAACGATGGTAAAACTGTTCCATTTCTGAAAGAAAATGCTCTCCCAGTCTCAATATACGTTGATAATATAATTCTTCTGGTTCCTTGGAGTTGGCAATTGCCTGTCCTGATAAACCACAATCGGTTTCGAGGTTACTCAACAACCAATCTAGCTTTGACCATTGAGGATTGATGTAATGATACTGAATATTGATTGGCACAACGATAACTTTTTCCCTACGGTTAGCTTTTGCCAGATCTTCTACCCCCCAAAATGCCAATTGAGCTACCCCAGGTTCGAGAGGACTCACAATTTCACTATGACCGTTAGTCGCCCCCTCAGGAGCTACCGCTAAAGGAAACTGACCATTAATTAATAATTCTCTTGCCTTCTTCATTGCTTGCCAGTCTAGGGTTTTACCTCGATGAACAGGAATACCTCCCATCTGCGCAAACAACCAACCCAGCCAATCACCAACCCAGATTGTCATTCCCCTGTCATACATAAAATGACTGTGAATGGGAGATTGTAAATTAATGCCTTGTTGACGTGCAATCTGGGGCATCGCACGAGAGAATAAATACAAACCAGTCAGTGGATCGTCTACTTCACAATGACGAAAAGCTAAGAGCAAGCGAATTTCCCCGCTCTGGAATTGATTATAAAGCTTAACTAATCTTTCGCCATTGATGGTTTCAATTGGGCTAATTCCCGCTGGTAGCCAATATAGCAAGCGAAATCTTTGTAAAATAGGCAGTGACCAATGAACAAGCTGCAGAATAAAAGGATTAAAAGTTGGAGCAATAAAATCTAGTTTGGGTTGAGCGCGATGCATGCTTCTGTTATTAGTTATCAGTTATCAATTATCAATTATCTCCTTCAAAGCTTGGCAACTGAAGCTTAACCTGGATTATGGGTTTAATTTTGAACCTGAAACACTTAACTCCTTAATATCAAAATAAGCTATTTTTTCCCTCAGTCTCTATTTTTACTGAAAATTAAATTCCTGATTATGAACTTAAGATGAACTTATCGATATATTTTCGTAAAGATTGTGACAAATAAGAATTTTGATAACGGAGTGGGACTTCTCATTCCGAATTTTGTTTGGTATCTTTTGGATGGTGATAATTTAGTTGCTTATAAATAAATCCCAGCATTTATGTGAATAAATGTTGTAGGCCAGTACATATAGGTAAATATAAACATTGTAAATTTTATTTAGAGGAAGCATGACTCAATCTACGACAGCACAAGTAACCAAAGAAACTGAACTAAATGCTTTAGAATCTATAGCTCAAAAAGGAATTGCTGCTACAGAAATTCGTCCTTGGGGTTCTTTTACGACCTTAGAAGAAGGTCAAGGTTACAAAATCAAGCGCATCGAAGTAAATCCTGGTCATCGCTTAAGTTTACAGATGCACCACCATCGTAGTGAGCATTGGATTGTAGTTTCTGGAACAGCCAAAGTAACCTGTGGTGATGAAGAAAAAATCCTCAGTAGTAATCAATCTACTTACGTTCCTCAATGCACTACTCACCGTCTGGAAAATCCTGGAGTGATCAAATTAGTGCTCATTGAAGTTCAAAATGGTCAATATCTGGGAGAGGATGATATTATTCGTTTCCAAGATGACTATTCTCGTAAATAAAGATTTGGCAATAATTTAGCTTAGTGGTAACTTTTTTGCGGTAGCATTAGCTAGAGAAACTCAAGAGCTCTCAAAATGATACATATTAGTCAAAATGCAGCCCAGGAAATTAAGCGAATTCAACTTAGCCAGCAAAAACCAGACAGTGCCTTCAGATTAACAGTTAAAGAAGGAGGCTGTTCTGGTTTATTTTATAATTTTCAATTAGATGCCTCCTCTTTAGAAGAAAATGCTTCTACTCAAGAAACAGAATTACGGTTTGAAAGTAACGGAATCTCTATCGTGGTAGATCAGAAATCCTATGTTTATCTAGAAGGAATAAAATTAGATTATGCCGAAGATCTTATGGGAGGAGGTTTTCGCTTTCAGAATCCTAATGTTTCTAGTTCCTGTGGTTGTGGCATATCTTTTGCTCCTAGGAGATCAGAGGATAAGTAATAGGTGATAGGTAAATGAGTCAAGAGATTGCTTTTTTAGGATTAGGCTTGATGGGAGGTTCCATGGCGGCTAACCTAGCTCGTCAAGGGTATAATGTCATGGCCTGGAATCGTACTAGCGATCGCCCTGGAGTCAAGATTGCCCAGCAAGCGGGGGCAAAGGTCGCAAGTTCTATTGCCGAAGCTGTAGCTAATGCAGAAATTATTTTGACCTGTGTCGGCGATGTTCCTGATATCAAGGAAGTACTACTGGCAGATCAAGGAGTAATCAACTATGCTCGTCCCCATAGCTTGATTGTAGATATGAGTACTATTGGTAGCAAGGCAGCTCAAGAAATTCAGATAGAGCTCAATAAACGCCAGTTACGTTTTATGGATGCGCCAGTGTCTGGGGGGGATATTGGGGCAATTAATGGTACTCTCACTATTATGGTAGGAGGAACAGCTGAAGATTTTGCTGAATGTAAGCCGCTGTTTGAAGTAATGGGTAAAAATATCCATCTCTGCGGCGAGGTGGGTAGTGGACAAGGAGTCAAAATGTGCAATCAAGTCCTTTGTGCCCTATACATGGTAGGTTTATCTGAAGCCATGCAGTTGGCAAAGCACCAAGGTATCGATCCTAATCTCATAGTAGAAGTTTGTGGCACTGGTGCTGCGGGTTCTTGGGCATTATCCAATTTAGGACCCAAGATCATAGAATCTGATTATCAGCCTGGATTTGCGATCGCTCATATTATTAAGGATTTACGCTTAGTCCAAGAAATCAGTGAAGCTGCGGGTGGTCATATTCCAGGAGTTGAGCTAGCAAATAGTTTATTTAAAATGGTTCAGTCTCTGGATAATGGGGAAGGGGGAAAGCAAGGTACTCAAGCTATGATTCGCGCTTATCAAGAGTTGGACTTTAGTGAGTAATTTAGACAAATAATTGACTAACTAAACAGCTAAACTTAGGCAAAAGAGGAGAAGTAACAGAATCATTTTCCAACAGAGTTGCCACTAAAACTAATCTGGCATTTTCTCGACGATAGATTGCAACTTGTTTAGTGAAGCGATCGCAAATCCAATATTCGGCAACACCATAAACTGAATATAACTTTAATTTAGTTTCGCGATCCCGACTTTCATTGTTCTTCCCTGGGGATAACACTTCAATTACTAACTCTGGCGCCCCTAATAAATGTCCTGCTTCATCTTCTATTTGGGCTAACCTTGCTTTACTTAACCAAACTACATCAGGAATCACACTATCTATCTCCGATAAAATCATCCCAGGAGCGATAATAATTTCCCCTAAACCAGTTTGTTCCGACCAAATATCGAGATAGCGAGCCAATTTTACACAAACTTGTTGATGTAGACGATGAGGCGATCTGGTCACAAATAATTCTCCATCGATAATCTCATAATTAACTGATTCGTTTTGGGGGAGAAATGCTAAATCTTGAGTTGTCCAAAATACTTTATTCGCAACTTGACTCATAAGCTGGTAGAGGATTATTTGGATTAATTGTAGCAACCATCAAATATTTATGTGCTTCATTCACCAATAGAGTAAAAAATGACTCTGAGAAACGCTATTTTGTTTAAAAGGGCTTGCAATATATCGCTTGGCACGATCGCAAATAAGTGAGAGATAAGATAATGTACTAATAAAGATTTTTTTTTAAAACTACTACTTTTAGTCTCTTAACCAAAAGCTTACCTAAACTTTACTAGGATATTAAGAAATTGAATTACAATCATCCGGTGAACTTTAGTCGTACAATTTGTTTTCCTGTAGTTACATTTGTTACAGACTTAGCAACACTATTGTGTGTAGCGGTTGTGATTTTCTTGGTTTCTGCTATATAATTGCCGATAGAGAATCAAAGATAATGTTTATCAATCAAATTTGTTGGAAGACTTTATCTCGTAAGTCTTTGGGCTTTTCGTGAATTAACCTTTAAGGTGTGAGGATTAATTAAATTATGTCTAAATTATTTTTGAGTGCCTTGAAAGCGGCACCTGCTATTATTGCGAGCTCTTTAGCTATGTCTAATGTAGCAATGGCTCAAACTGTAACTCCCAATGAGTCTTCTGTTGACGCAACATTAGATCAAATTAATAACTACAACAAGACTGCTAATCGTCCCATGTCTCAGGTAACTAACGTTAACCAACTAAGAGACGTTTCTCCTACCGACTGGGCTTTTGAAGCCTTACGCAGTTTAGTAGATCGTTATGGTTGTATTGTCGGTTATCCCGATCAAACCTACAGAGGAAATAACTCCTTAAGTCGTTATGAATTCGCTGCGGGTTTAAACGCTTGTTTAAACCAAATTGAACGTCTAATTGCCTCTTCTGAAGCGGTGCTGAGAGAAGATATCGAAACTATCAATCGATTGCTGCAAGAGTTTGAAGCAGAATTAGCTACTTTGAATGGCCGAGTTGACAATTTAGAAAGTCGGACTGCTTTCCTCGAAGATCATCAATTTTCGACTACTACCAAACTAAAAGGTGAAGTGATCTTTGCTCTTGGTAACACTTTCGGTGACGATATTGACTCTCAAGCCACACTCAGTGATCGCGTGCGGTTAAACTTTGATGCTAGTTTCACCGGAAAAGACCTTTTGCGAACTCGTATCCAAGCTGGTAACACTGAGGGATTCCGTTCTGACATTACTGGAACTGATTCAACCCGGGTTGGTTTTGATGTTAGTAATGGTAATAATATTGAACTCAATGATTTATACTACCGCGTTCCTTTCGGCGATAAATATAGATTTTGGCTCGGTGCTAATTCACTAGGAAATCACAACATATTGGATGTTGGTAATCCCTATCTCAAAAGTAGTGGCACTGGCGCTTTATCCCGTTTTGGTCGTCGTAATCCTCTAATTTTCCGAACTACTGCTGGTGTTGGGGCCGGTGCTAATGTCAAATTTAACGATGTTTTCGCCTTTAATGCTGCCTACTTAAGCAACAGTGATGCTGCCGACCCTTCTCTTAGTGAAGGTTTGTTTAACGGGTCTTATGCTGCCAGCGGTCAGGTAGTAGTATCACCGCTTGAGAAACTTGACCTAAATGTAGCTTACGTTCGTTCTTTCCAGACTGGAGACGATGTTAACCTTTCTGGTAGTACCTCAAGTAGTAACGCCAAACGTCCTTTTGGAGAAGTTGACACCACATCTCACCATGTTGGTTTTGGCGGTAATTACCAATTTACCGATAGAATTGCCCTCGCTGCTTGGGGTGGCTGGGCTAATGCTACCAATAAGGAAGATAGAGGTACTGCTGGTATCTGGACCTGGAATGTTAACTTGACTTTCCCAGATCTAGGAAAGGAAGGTGCTCTTGCCGCTGTTGGAGTTGGGATGCCTCCTAAGTTAACTGCGGGTGACAATGTTGATAAGGATGACGATACTTCCCTACTAATTGAAGCGTTGTACAAATATCCCATCAACGATAATATCCTGCTTACTCCTGGTTTTTACGTGGTGACTAACCCAGACCACGATTCAGATAATAGCGCTGCTTTTGTTGGTTTAATCAGAACTACCTTCAAGTTCTAATTACTAAGATCACTGTAAGTTTAACAAACTAAGATAGAGGCGTTGAGACAAACGTCTCTTTTTTTGTATTCCATGCATCTGTAAAGCTTTGACTGTTAGCTTCAACTACTATGACGATGAAAGATTTCATCAATTATCCAAGTCGTCGTCACTTTAAAATCATGAATAGGGCAAGGTAGTAATTCTAAATAAGTAGCTTCTCGAATCAAATGCCCAACTTCTCCGCTGACTTCAATGCGATCAAAGATATTAGCTACACTTTCATCTATTCCCAATTTCATCATCGATCCCCGCAGCCTTACGTTAGCAGGTTTTAAAGGATGTCCATTAACTTTAGCCATCAGATTATGAGCAATTGCTTTTCCCTGTTGATAGGCTACTTGAGCGGTTGGTGGAAGGGGTTGATACTAAATCCTGTTGAGATACACCATTTAAAAGTTGTGTGAAGGCAGAAGACAGGGGGCAGAAAGCAGGAGCTTTTAAAGCCATTCAAGACTTCCAATTTAAAAGTCGGG
>JAAUYH010035234.1_pt1 | contig 11010 bp, 15 predicted proteins | sample 7278061 | NCBI WGS metagenome assembly JAAUYH01 (sample SAMN14350203, study PRJNA611818) | marine sediment metagenome | isolation source: surface marine sediment (0.6m) | place: French Polynesia: Moorea | collected 2018-08 | reverse complement strand
TGCAACCTGATGAGCCAGACTCTCTCTTAAATCAGACAGCCATCTGTCCCAAAAACCCTGACGACGGACAAAAACCATTGACGGTTGCCGTCCAATCTTTGACGCAGTTGTTCGCTGTCCAAGGTTCATGAGACAGGTGCTGATCACAGTTCTGGCAATGCTGTTCGCCTCGTCATCACGCGCGCCCGGGAGCGGTTGTCACAGGATGCCCGCAGCGTATGCCTAAACGTTTGCGAGACGGCGTAGCCGGCGTGAGGGGTCCTCGTGCTTTATCTTAGAAGCGGTGACTATGGTCAGTCATTCGCGTCCACTCTTCAACAACGTTGGAGCCGTTCAATTGGGACCGCCGCGGTGAGGGGACGGCAAGTCAACACGAATCTGTGTAATGAATAGCAAAGGAAGGAGAGTCGACCCCGGTTGATACGTCAGGCGTTTGGAACTCAATGGAAGGCGTCGCAAGATCTCTATGCGCTTGATTGTTGGTCGCTTCGAATTCACGGGGGTTAGCCAAGCTTTCGCTAGCGCCCTTGCAGAGTGTTCTCAGGTATCGACGCCGCCAAGGGCGCAGGCGGATTGCGAAACGGGCTGATGAAAGTTCAGGGCCAAAACCAACTTGTAATTCGTGTTATTAGCACGTAAAGTTGCAAGCATTGTAATTGGTTGGAGTTGCTATGTCTGTTGAATATGAGGTTAATGTCCGGTCGGCGGAGCCCTGCCCGAAACACCTGATAGCTTTATTCAGAGCCAGCCAAGAAATCGAGAGTGCTGCCTGCAAGTTGGCAGGTGAAATTGATGAGCCAACGCTTTCACATCTTCTTTGCTTGGCGCATCAAGTGGCGAATATCGCCAGGCAAATCAAACCCTGAAATCCAGCTACCCGTTAGACAATTTGCCAGCCAAGCGAATTGCTCTCGCAGGCAGCAATGTCACGTGAAAGGTCTCGCTTGCTCGATCACATCAAGCAAGTCACCTCGGGAGATCGGTTTTTCTAGAAGCGGGACATCGGTTAGCGAACTCATGGTCTCGAAAGCATCAGTTGTCACATGACCAGTGACAAAAATGACCTGGATATCCGAGTGCAAATCAACCAGTTGCGCTGCAAGAGACGTTCCCTGCAATACGCCTGGCAAGTGTATGTCTGAAACGAGGTAGTCATACGGCCCCGTCGCTACGAAAATCTCCTTCGCCAAGTCGCCGCTCGTGGCTGTGACGACAGAGTATCCCGCCCACTCAAGGTGCTTTCTCATGAGTGCAAGCAGTTCGCCGCAGTCTTCGACGAGAAGTACGCTTCCGCGGTGCTTGCGCCCCGCTAGAGTTCTGCCCTCCCTTTGTTCTGAAAGGGGATGAGTGCGCTCCGCCGTGTCTCGGCCCATGGCGCAAAACACCTCAATGAACAAGCACGAGACTGTGTTCTTCTATCTGGCTTGGTTCGCCAGAACGCATATTCGCGAGTTTGACCAACTCCGACGAAAGCGCGAGGAGTTCCGTCGCGCTATCAGACTCGTTCAGTTCATTCACTTTGAGCAAAAATGCCGCGAGATTTCGCATGACATCTCGAGCCTCTTGAAGTGCATTCTCACCGGCTTCGCCCATGACATCCCTTTCCGTTATCATCTGCCCCACGTCAGTGCTAATAGCACGAACTATCAGGCTGGTACGTGCTATTAGCACCGATTGCAATATAAAAGTGCGTCCGGAACGTCTTTTGCGTTCAACTGAGGAGAGCGCGCACCCTAGATAACAGCTCGTCTCGCGTAAATGGTTTTTGAATAAACGTGCTTGCACCGCGCAGGCGCGACGTAGAATGCGAGACCTCAATTGAAACCCCGCCGCCGCCGCCTGACATCACCATTACTGGCAAATCAGGTCTTTTGGTCTCAATCGCGTCCAAAAGGCCTAATGAAGGAGTAGAGCCAAGCCAGAAGTCGACAATTGCAAGTCTGAGATCAGTGGTCCCGTTAATGATCTCAAGTCCGTCATGCTCGTTTTGTACGCCTACCACTTTGAAACCTTCGGCTTCTAGCATGCGCTTTATGAACCGCAGAACATCAGGGTCGTCGTCAAGAACCAGTATTGATCTCATCAAACGTACTCTAAGCTGTTGCCCAACGCTAGTTGTGTCAGCACACGTTCAAATTGCCGTCGCTCACCTTCCGGTAGAGAATCTATCTTCTTCGCGATGTTAAGGATAGGATCTTTCTTCAGTGTCTCCCGTCCCAAATCGGTAAGCACGAGAGGAGCAGTCCGCAACGCGTGTGACCCGCCCTTCTTTCCAACGTATCCTCGATTAACAAGAGTGGAGACGGCCCTGCTGACGGTGGCGTGGTGTGTGCCCAAATATTTGGCAATATTCGCAACACGCGCATCGTCCGTAGGCGCGGCCTCCAAAAATCGCAGTATCGACCACTGCAAAGGCTGCACAGCAGAAGAACTCCGCTCCTCATAGATATTTCTGACAGTTCGCTCCATGAGAAGCGCTGCCGCTACCGCTCGATCCATAGAAGACACACTAGTTACGAAATGATACGCAAGTCTAGCCATGAGACACACAGGGAAGCAAAAGAATTGCGATTTTATGGTTAAATCCAAGGCTGTAGACACCGGCCAACAACACGACTTGCGTCCTAAACTGCGATGAGCGTTCTACGGGCTTGCCCACCACGAAAGCGCGTGCCTTGAACCTTATCGCGATACCCGAGTGTTTCTGGATTCACTGCGCACCGGAGGGCTTGCTCTATTTGCTGAAGCAGTCATTTGGTCGTCCGTAAACCTTGCCAAAACGGAAGTAATGTCTCTGCCTAGATTCTTGCCCAAATCTTCGTCTCTTCATGTCCGATAGAGTGAACGACCTTTGGTCGAATGCGATCGAATGGGATCAATGAGTTGATATGGACGTCTATCACAATTGCTTCGAGGCAGTCTTGGCAAAGATAGTGTGCATTCTCGGGTGGGGACACAAACTATGCAGAAAATGCTGCCGCTGACTGCCTATGCCGTGCCGTTTGCATTCCGAACTCAAAGAATGCCCAATCGGATTGTCGGACTCTATTGTTTGGACAGGCTAGGTAACATGGGTTCTTCCGGCGGCCTCCGTAAGGGCCCTTTCAACCGCCTCGAGCAAATCGGCTCGTCTGACCGGCTTCATGAGACGAATGTCGTTGGGTCTGAGGCCATTGCCGTACATCGCGGCTTCGGTAGCGTAGCCGGTGAGGAATACCACCGGGAGACCTGGCCGAATGGCTCTTAATTCCTTGGCGAGACGTGTGCCTAGGATCTCGCCAGGCATAACGATATCGGTCACCAACAGATCGAATTCCGGATCAGCCTTGAAGGTTTCATAACCGACATCACCATTGCGCGCGACAATCACTTCATAGCCTGCGGCTTCCAAAGTTCGCCTGAGCAGATCCAAGACATCGGACGCATCTTCAACGACCAGGAGCCGCGCCCCCTTCGGTGCAGCCGTGGTCACAGTCTCTGGGGTGGATGGCGATACACGATCTAAAGCGGCATGAGCCGGGAAATAGAGCTTGAATGTCGTGCCTGCTCCAAGCTCAGAGTAGACCCGTATCGTCCCACCTGACTGCCGAACAAATCCGTGTACCGATGGCAGGCCTAACCCAGAGCCTTCGCCGACGGGTTTGGTCGTGAAGAACGGCTGGAAAACCTTATCTAGGTGCTCTTCCGCAATACCTAAACCGGTATCGCTGACTGCTAGCATGACATATTGGCCTTCAGGCAAGTCATCCATCCGGGTCTGCAAATACGAGCGGTCAATGCGCATGTTAGATGTTTCTAGGGTCAATGTGCCTCCATCCGGCATGGCGTCACGTGCATTGATCACGAGATTCAGCAGGGCATTTTCCAATGCGCTCGGATCAAGCCGCGCAGGCCATAGGCCGGCCAAAAGTGATGTTTCGACCCTGATTGTCGCAGGAAGGGTGCGTTGCATCCAAGAACTAGCGTCGCGCACCAATGTGTTCAGGTCGATGGTCTGGGGCGAAAGGTGCGATTTCCGGGAGAAACTCAAGAGATTCCTGGTGAGATCGGCGCCTCGCCCACAGGCCTTTATCGCCGCCGTAAGCGCGATTTTATTTTCGTTCTCATTTGTTTCGTCAGAAATCAATTCAAGATTACCCATGATGACGGCGAGCTGGTTGTTGAAATCATGTGCAACGCCACCTGTCAGTTGTCCGATTGCTTCGAGCTTTTCTGCTGCGCGCATCCGGACTTCCAAGGCGCGCCGCTCCGTGACATCTCGGCCGTTCAGGACATGTTCGTGTTCATCTTCGTGGCTTGTTCGTTCCTGCCAAATCACCTCGAGCGTCCTGGTTTCACCTCCGAGAGTCGCGAGCTCAAGTTCCAATACCTCGGAAACGAGGGTGGCCTGAAACTTTGCCTGAATCAAACCCTTGGTCTGATCGTTGGCTGCAAGCTCCAAAAGCTGCTTGCCCTTAAGCGCACGCGCTTCGTAACCCAAAATGCGTTTGACCGATGGTCCTGCAAATCGAATTGCGCCATCGCATCCGATCACCATGACGAGGTCGGATGAGTGCTCGATCAGCGACTGGTAGAAATGCGCTGTCTCGTCCCGCTGTTTCGCGGCCTGTTCTCGATCGAGGGCCATGTTGGCGAGAGCGTCGAGAACGGACTGAACCTCGTCGGACTCGGCTTTGAAATCTATCAGTTTGGTTCGTCCCGAACCGTAGTCCGCCATGGCGGATGAAACTGCCGAGAGGTCGCGCGTGAGCGTCCGACTCAGAAGGTAGGAAGCGAAAACGGTAAGGAGCACCAATGCAGCCGCCAAAAGGAGTGATTGGCGTCTTGCTTCAGACAGCGACTGTTCCATCATATCGAGAGAGAAGCCAAGGACTGCGCGGCCAAGAAACTCCCCGTTTATCTGCATGTCTTGCACAACGGTCAAGGAACCGTCGCGCGCATCATGGGGATCGGCTATTTTCGGATAGGAGCCCGGTTCAGGGGCGGGGCCTTCACTTGCCACCTGCACGCCATCGGCATCGTACACAACCAGGAAGAGAAGCTCGTCGTGGGACATGGTCTGACTGACGTATTCGCCGAGCCGCGCCGTATCGAGCTCAAACAAGAACCGTGCAGACGTCGCGGCAACCTGTGCCGCCAGGTCTTCCGCCGTGTTTAAGAGGCGATGTTCATAGTTGTGTCGGAAGTTGCTGTTGCTGTTCCAAACGATGATGGCCAGCATAACAACCTGCACAGAGACAAGAGCGAAGGCAAAGCGAAACCGAAGTGACCTGAGCATTTAGTTTTCCAGGGCCCGCAATCTCTCGGCCATTGATTCTGCGGCCCAGTTCAACGCATCATAATCCGCTAGCCGCACAGGAATAAAGCCTGGCCAGCCCATGTCCTGAAGAACCGCAGAACTGCCCTCCACATCCTCAAACGTCACGAAGAACTCAAGGATTCGATTGGCAAGGTCAAAAGGCATAGAACTGGAAACACTGATCGCAGGAGGTGGTGCACGTTCAGTTTCGGCGAGAATCCGTATGCTCTGTTGCACCTCCGGCGAAGCCGTGCGCACGATCGGCACCATAATGATTGATGCGTCGACCTGGCCGCGCACGAGCGTCGTCAATGCGGCGCTTTGGCTTGGGACAAAAGCCACTTCAATGTCCGCTGTCGGATCAAGTCCGGCCTCTGCTAACCGACGAAACCCCAAGCCAGTCGAGTAGGCCAGCAAATCCGCAGTGGCGATGGTTGCCTGCCCACGAAGGTCTTCAAGTTCGGAGAATGGGCTATCTGACAAAACTGCGATCACCGCAAAAATGCCTGGTCCGTCCATCTGGACAAGCGGCCGGTAGAGGTCCAACTCGCGTATGAATTGAACAGTATCTCCGCCTGATAGGATCATGTCATAGAAGTTGCCGTCCAGCACCCGCCGAATGAACGTCTCATAGTCGGGGGCACCACGTATCCTGACAGCGATTTCAAGTTCTGTTTCCATTTTCTCGACCAACGGTCCGAAGTCGGACAGGACCTGCTCTGGGCTCCGTGCTGGTATAATCCCGAGAACCAGCGGGTCATCCGTCGATCCGTCCCCGGCAAGTGCAGGCACAGACAGTATCGAGAGCATAAAAAACCAGAGAAATGCACTTGTAAGAGCTGGCATCGGAATGTCCCCCATTGCGCCGTTTGCATGGTTCTCTCGCATTAACATGCAATGATTTGAGCGTCGCGTCACCGTCATACCGCTAGGTCTACGCTCGCCCGGTCAGCCAGAAAGGCAAATCCCGCTCCATGCATTGGTCTAAAAGCGAGCGCTCATAACGGTGCAACGTGTTGTCCGGGATCAGCACCCTTTTGGCCTGACTAGAGGATTTGCATTTCTGGCTGATCTGAGCCGTGAAGGAGTGAAGATGAGACAGAAGGCTAGAACCGACAAACCGACGGCCGATCGGATCGTCAAGGGCATTCGCCGCAAGACGCGGAAGCACCACTCGGCAGAAGAGAAGATTCGGATCGTGTTTGAAGGTTTGCGCGGCGAAGAGACTATCGCTGCGAATTATGCTGCTTTGAGAGTTCTTTGTGCCTTTGGGCACTTTACGAGTTTGCCAGACAACAGATTGTTCTTCGTTAACTCGATCGGTCTTTCTGTCACGTCGCTCCCGCAGACTGTTCAGGAACAAGCCGGACCGCAAAGTCGTGAGTCTAATTGATGGCTAGTTCATGCGCCGAAAACCCTAGGGATGACTTGCGATAACATAAACTGAGTGAATTATTTATCATTTCCGTTATTTTTTTCACCCTATCGGGTTACTTGGAGCTGCGCGTTAACCCTTTATTAACTCGCGGACCGCAACGCTATTACACTCATAGGTTGACTAGTCTGGGGACGATTATGACTAAGAATACAGAGTGGATTTTGGACGTGTTGGACGACTTGCAAGCTTTCTGCACCAAGAACGGGATGGACAGCACGGCGGTGAAGATTGCAGAGACGAGAAGTTTCTTGGGTGAAGAACTTAACCTGAAATGCGAAATGAGCGAGTGCCGGTCCGGACAAAATAATCACGTTTTGATGTAAGCTCGTCAGGTCGCGTTAACCTTCCGTTAACAAAAATGAACAAACCTATCGCCCATCGCAAAGGTCTGACCCTGGCGATCGTTTGATAACTGGGTGGTGAGGTGAAACGTGAGCTTGTCAGAGTTCGAAGCGTTTCTTGATGACTTATCGGCGTGCTTCTTGTCCGAAGACCTCGATTTGTGGATGGCGCGCGTGCGAGTCCCGCTTTGCTTGATCCTGCCTTCCGGTTCGCAGGTAATCAAATCGGACGTTGAGATGCGTCGGTTCTTCAACAACTGCATCGCCGCAAATCGCATACAACAGATCGACGCTATAGTGCGTCGCCCAGTCGAACTTGAAGTTTGTGAAGACGGCGTAATGCTCGCCACCTACGAAACTCACCTTCTTCGTAGCGGTCATCGTCTGGTCGATCCCTTTCAGTCCACAGCGATGCTGCGAACGAGCAGATATGGCTTAGTGGCAGGGTCAATTCTCAACCCAATTGATCTCGACCCGGGATCAAAGTCCAACGGGCGGAGCGGTCATTCCAGTCAAGCAGCTTGTTCATTAGAAAGGTCGTTTTTCGAAGGCTGGCAAGGGGTCGTGCATTAGCCTTTCGGGTGTTGCGCGTGGCTTCTACGGTGTGATGAAGCAACCCCTTGAAGGTGGACCGGCAACACGTGGGTGATATATCCGGATTGGAGCACACCCCGTTTCTGGTCCGGTCTTCACGCGGCCTTTCGGATAACGATGAAGGCAGCTGCAAATTCGCTCGGCGTCAAGTTTCCGAGCGAAGATTGCGGCCTGGTTTTGTTGTAATCGGCCCTCCTGCTGTCGATCCGGGTTCGAGCGCCATCCATGGACCGGAACCACGAAGCGTTGAGACATTCCTTGCGGAGACGGCTGTTGGAGGCCTTGCTGCGCGGCTGCAAATGATCAAACGCAGCCTGCAACGTCACCTTCATGACGAAGGCACCAGTTTCCGGGACGTCCTCGATCAAACGCGATCTGGCGTCGCCCAACACTATCTGACGTAAGGGCACGCGACCCTCGAAGAAGTCGCATAACTCTTGGGAGCATCAGGGGCAGGCGGCCGCCAGGCAGGCGTCACGAAAGCTGTGCTTCTGTAGGTTACGCGCAAGCGAAGGGGAAAAGGCAATACACTGCTTGGTCACTGTGGCACCTGTGTTTCCCTGCCAGCGCTAGGTGCTGAATTCTCGGCCTATCGGTCGATGGAGCAAGGTAATGTGTTTCAGGATCCGGCTCGACACTGTTTCTTCGTTTGCGGCTCGATCTCAAGACGCGAGACATGCAACCAAAGCGCTGATCGAGAGGAACCCATCACCACTTGCCATTTTGTACGCGGGCCTCGGCTTCGGCGAGCTGGGGCTCCTCGCTCGATGCTATCATTGCTGACAGGGCTTCTTCCAAATGGTTGAAGTCGCATGGCTTGGCTAGAGTTCTGTGACCACGAAGGCTCTTGGCAACCGGTGCTTCGGCACCGTGGCCAGTCAAAAAAAGAAATGGTGCTCCAACCGCGGCCAACTTCATGGCAACCTGCTCACTGGTCTCGTTTGGGCCAAGACCAAAATCAAGGATAGAGCAGGAAGGCGATGTCTCTTCCAGGTATCTCGTCGCGCTATCGCGGTCTGTGAACACATCGATTTTCGCGAAGCCCATATCGCCTAGATCGCGCTCCAGACAAGCTGCGATGGCAGGATTGTCTTCCAAAACCATGACTGAGTGATTTTCAAACATGAGCTTCCTTGCAAGTTCCTCCTCTATAACATCAGCTGGATCAAAAATGGTTAACGGTTTCTAAATTGCGCTCGATGAGCCATCCAGATACCGGGCGAAAGCTGCGCTATCGCGATGGCAACGTCACACTCCAGTCACACAATGCTGCGCATCGGCGAGATTTCCTTGGTTGACAATGCTCAGTTTTGTTGCCCGCCTAGGGGAGGAACAGACGAGTAGTCACCAGTGACCCCTCTTGTAGCCTTCGAGATGTCCAGGTTGGTTTCTCGCATATGTTGTATTGGTCGGGGAGACGTGAATCGGAGTTCGCAATGGATCTAGAAGGACATCCAGTTCTGAAAACGGTGCAATCTCGTGAACACGAATGCGGGACTTGTTCATCGTACGCGGCTAAACCGGAAAAGCGGATTACATCTCCATCGCGACTCGTTGGACACATCGTCGAACTCGCCGCCAAAAAATCAGTTTGTGACCATTGACAACCTTTAGCCGTGCCATATCCATTTGCGGGCTGTCGAAAGAGGCGGCGGCCGAGTATCTTGGTGCACAAGAGGAAGACATTAACAGGTGGTGCTCCGGACGGCGTTCTCCGCCAATGGCGGTTTGGGTTATGCTGTCTCGCTTGTTCAAGAGAATAGACTGCGTCGCGAAGTCATCTGTTGGACAGGTCGAACTCGTACTCAATGATGAGCAGGAATTGAACCTTTTTACAGCCGATTGCTCGGTTGACCCGCTTCCGCTTGGGGCCGAAGTATCCGCTGGCGCGATTGCCATTCTTATTGCCGTAGCGGAGCGGGCAAATTCCTCTGCAGTATAGTAGATACCTCAGTGAACAGTTTGTTCATTCACTGGAAACAGAGACGAGTCAGAGTTCTTTTTGTGGCGCGTCCGAGCAGGGGGCCAAAATATTGATGAATAAGTTTCCGTTTTCTCCAGCAACCTAAACTTGGGATAAGTTGTAGGACCTAACCGCAGAGCGACCCTTGCACTTTGAAAAGGTGGTTAACTTGTTGTTAACCGGTAAGAGTTCACCTGCCACAACCTAAAGCAGAACAGGGAATGTACGAGTGCAATGGTTTGAGCAAGTCACGGGGTTTTGTCAGTGCCCGAGATCAAGCGAAACAGCTGAATCTCCGAAAGGGTTTTGACAGAATTTGGGAGTCGCGATTTGTTATTCGCACTTCGCGCGATGTCCCAAAGCTCCCGTTCATAGGGCGGCTACTTCTGGAAATCTTCGAAAATCGAATGTTGTGACTGCAGTCGGGAGAAACACCGACGCGTTTGTATCGGGGGAAAAAAATTGGGGGACTCATCTGAGGATCTAATCATCCTGTCTCTATGTGCGGTTTGCGAACGCACGAAGCGCCAACATAATCCCAACCGTAGGAGTGAGGTTCAGAAGGCGGCAAATGATATTTCCAAAAGACTAAAGGACAGCCACAAACACAGCGTGTGCCAGCTGTCTGGAGATCGTGAGACAAGGTGTCCACTGCTTAAGACTTAGAACGTCGAAATCCCGATCGGCTGTTTCGGAATCAGTGCCTGGGGGCGTTTCGGTCTGGCTCAGTCAGCCAATGGAAATCACCTTCCTCCATTTTCTTGATTTCCTTTGACACCAAACGCGAAGCGTTAGACATCGCCGCTGCGGAGCGATCCATGTCATTGGCCATGAAGAAGGCCTGCAAGTCTTCGAGAACACATAGCGTCCAATCCGGTTTCTGATCTGGCATTGGGACCTCCTGGATCAGCAAAATGATCGTGTCAGAATGGGACAGTTCTACGAAGTAAGTGCGGCCAGTGTGGGGCATCCGGCGACAATCTTTGATTGGAACTTTGCCAGGCTCGAAATCGCTGCCGTCAGGTGAGGCATGCACGTCTCCCGGCGCGGACAGCAAAATGCCCTGCCAGTGCTATGCAACAATACTCTGATTGAGAGTTAGCTGGTCAATGACAACTGTGGTGTTTGATCTGCGAGGAAGCCGATGATTTCATAGGCAACCGATGCGGCAGCATTTTCGAAGGGAAGTGAGCCCAACAGTTGCCTTATGCAAGCATGATTGCCTTTGCAGAATCCCATGTCCCAGTTTGTGAACAGCGGAAACTCGAACTCTCCTCGCTGCAGCTCTTGCATAGCGAAGTGCCGATCATCTTGCCTCATGCGTTCTAACAGATTCTGTAGCGCCTCCTCTTCACCTTCCAAGTAATGAAAGAAG
>JAAUYH010107345.1_pt1 | contig 11011 bp, 10 predicted proteins | sample 7278061 | NCBI WGS metagenome assembly JAAUYH01 (sample SAMN14350203, study PRJNA611818) | marine sediment metagenome | isolation source: surface marine sediment (0.6m) | place: French Polynesia: Moorea | collected 2018-08 | reverse complement strand
GACTGCAAGTTTTTGAAAATTATACTGAAGATCGATTACCACGAGATACTACAATGGAGAGCCAATTCTGTTCATGGTTTTGCAGAAAATTAAGACTTCTGTTGTGTGGTGTACTGAAAAACTGTGCTAGCGATGTCTACCAGTAATATGGAACCATCGAAACTCTATAATTAGCTTTGAGAGCAGTACTCAAGTGGAAGATTCAGTTTTCTGAAAATAACTAGAGAAACAGGTTTATTCTCTATCTATTTCTATCAATCTAACACGACCTGAGACTGTATAGCTTTAACCATCCATGTCTGCAGTATTCCTAAATCTTCTTGTCCTCACTGTATTCATGCTGACGAAATATTCCCAATTTATTTATATTTCAATTAGAAAACATTTTCCATGCGTTAAACACTGCATTTTTTCGAATTACTTGAACTAGCTCGTCCATACTTCTGCCTCTTTCTGTTTCATCTCTGACTTGCGATATTGTCGCATTTGTCTTGTGTATCATCCCGATTTTTGAGCGCTGCGTCTGATATAGAATACTATTTCAGGCATAAGTTTGTAATGAATTTTTCAATAAAATAATTGGATATGGTTTCGATTGTATTTTCGATGTTACAATTGGAACCAATTCTGTTAAGGTTTTAGAATTGCATGGGCATTACTTCTTTTTCTTCTGGACTAACGAAAATCATTCAATATGTGGTCATACAACTCCGGAATAATGTCGATTGGATATAGCACCACATGTCTATTCCATCCAATTTCAATTCCTTGCGTTCGAAATTTTCCATTGAACTATACATGGTTGACTAAATTTGACATGCAGGGAAATTGTCAGACATCAATACTACTGTAAAAATGGAGGCTTTCTAATCCTAAGATGAACCTCATCAGAACTGAAACTTGTAAATGATAGGTCTGTCTTTTGTTTTCTTTTAGCATACCTGCAGACAACTAACATATTCATTTTGAATATTAGTTACATATCTACCGCAAGTCACTCACGCGGCTCATCGTTTTATTGAATCCAATTTTTGAATAAAACAATGTTTGACAAGTGAGCTCATTTTCATAGTGAAGAAGTGCAAGTGAAAGGGCGAACTAATTAAATTTTCGAAATGGCCTGATATCATAACGGAAATATACTCAAATAATAATTTCATTGTATTCTTTTTAAAAATAACATTCTCTTATAGGTGTATTAGGCTTGTCGAGAGGATAAATCGTTTCATGGTCCATAATTGAGTATGTGATGCACAAAACGTTCGAGAGCAGATGGCGAACATACAGACCATACTAAAAGGAGGAACCGGTCGAACATTCATAGCAGAATCAGGTTGGTTCGGGATAAAGAAGCAACATTTACTGTTCGGCACAGAGCAAAATTCGTATATGTCCTTGCTTTGCACGAAGAGACATAAGTCATTAGCTACTCTAGTTTGTATAGTGAATAGGGAAATAGCAGTAAATACTAAACCGAAAAATAGTGGCTCTACTAACACAAATGTAGAACAAAGAAAAATGAAATACTATAAGTAGATAACTAGAGCGCGGTCTACGTAATCGTGATGCCCTCAAATCGAACTACAGGCTAGATAGCGGAATCGTACCTGCATTACATTCTAACATTCGTCTATGAGAAACGAAGCTTACTTCATAAGATTGCCGTTCTTTATGTCAATGTTGATCTTATGTGGAATTCTAGACTACTACGAAAATTTCAAGAGATAAACTTAATAAAAGTGGTGCACTGGCCTTATCATGACTGTTGAATCCTATTTCTATAATCATATATGATTGTGAAGCTTGAAACCAAGCCGAAATGTTTAATGCGATATATGAGAAAGACAAAGTTGCTGAGAAATATCGAAGTGCGACACAGGAGAATGTCAACACTCTCCTTTTAAGATTTAGTAATGACCTCTGCCTATTGTCTGCTATCAAATTGCTACAATTAGAAACAAGGATGATCATAAATTGACCTCAAAGCAAAGTAAGAATTATCTATGAATAAAATGAAGGGCACTGCTATAGTGAGCAGGACACGAATTTAACGATGTTATTCATTGCACGCACGAAGTTCGAGAGACAACCGAACTACAACGCTTAAGTCTAGAATACAGATGAATAATAAATTTAGCGCATTGAAGCAATCAAACTTGAGGTCTATTTGGATCGCTGAAATTTCTAACGTCCTTCTTTGAATTTGTAATGCTAGCGTGCCACATATCCTAGCAGCACCGAATGAAAATATTGAAAATTTCCGATTTCAGAGCTCAGGGCTAAGTTCTAAACACATTGCAACTAAGTTTATTGCAACAATAGAAAATAAAAATTTCAGTACGCTTTCGTTTTTCGGAGCCTTTGAATTATGAACTACAATATTGCAAAATGATCTAGAAATCTCTGGAGTCTATTAAACAGAGTATGAAGTCACAGATCGACCTCATGGAATTGTAATGAGAAAACTACAGCACAAAGAAACGTCAGTAAACAATAACTTGCGAATCAAATATGGGGCTGTAAATTTTAGAGTTCTTATAGTGGAATCAGACAGTTGATGACTTGTCCTAATTTGATTTGATCTAATGGATGTATCCGAACGTGCTTTAATGAGCATTTTTTCGATCCTGCAAATGTGAACAACTGAAGAAAATTGCTTGCAGTGCAATCTTTGTTGGTTACTCCATTTACAGTTAGATCACGGGCAGTAGCCCGACTAAAAACCCATTTAGGATGCGTAGAATGCGCCATGAACGCGGGTAAGAAATGTAACTTTACCGCTGTGGACATGAATTCAACGCATGATGGGTGCCAATTTTTCATTCGTCGAATACAGGACCTAAACATGTGTTCATTGTTTCCTATTCTACAATTCTGCGAAACAAATCATCAGTCCTACATACACTGTACTTCGAAGAACCAACACTCCCACCACGTTAGCGAAAAATGCATCCCTGTTGCGCACAACCACGACGGCCTGGTCGTTGTTGCCAAACAGGACGGGATTGCTTATCTTTTTGGGGACCGTTTCGACCATTGCTCGGGGGAGAAACCGCTGCTGAAGTAGGCGGCTCGTTCTGGGTGTGGTATATTGTGCTTTTTTTACTCGCGGTGGGTTTTGTGCGTTGGGCGTGCATCTATGTCTGGAGTCGGAACGGTACGTGAAATATCCCTATGTGAATCCTAACGGGGCCCCATTCGACGGACCACTCGGCGATATCCCACTCAACTTGGCATATTGGTATTGCTGGTACGGAAGCGTTGTGTGTGGGTTATTGTCCTTATATTCACTCTACTGTGCGATTTGCAAGAACCCAAGTGATATACCTGCGAAAGTGTTGGGACCACTTTACTTTATCGCCGCAGCAGCGGCATTGCATTCATGCGTATCTCCGGTTGGGTTATGGGTAATTGCTGCAGACGCCAGTTTTCGTACGGCACAAATCTTCTTCCTACTAATTGACCAACTTGTGCTGGGTTCCCGGATTCGATTTCGAGTTCAATATATTCCATTGGCGTTTATTATCCTAATCATCAACACTGTTTTGCGAAAAATCCAGAAGCAGATGCTTAATCTTTATCAATTTCCTTTATTATTTGGCGTATCACTGGTCGCTATCTTGTTGTCCAGAAGCACGGATTGCTGTTATGCCCCTGTGAGTTCTGATGATACCGAAGTGGATGGTAATGGTGAACATGAAAATGTTGTGAGAGCAGAAGATGAGAACACATGATGGTATCACGATTTGTGGAACACAAAAGCCGGACATTTAGAAAAGTCAAATCATACTATCGGTGGACTTCAGTACACTAAAAATTCATAGAAGACTACCTGTTTGAAAATTGAAGACTTAATCACTGTAAAACATGAAGTTAGTGCTGCTTTCTCCAGTTGTACTGCACCGGTACTGTGCTCGTTCTAGTAGTGCTTATACCATATATGTATTGAGTGGATGCGGCCAAGGAACGAAACCGTACATTGTCGGCAGAGGAAGTCGAGAAAAGTTTTCTCGGCATAAGCGATTTATCGAGGATTCAAGTTAGTTGAAGTACTCTGTCGAACAGGGAGTATAGTTACTCACCTTTTCGCATTATTGCTTTGGCTCGCAGATTGTTGAAAAGTACACCCTAATCTAGATTTATTAGAAAATGATGATTGATTATCTACCTTTACAGCATCATTCTAGATCACATTGGTTACCTAGATCCTGTTGAGTCTCGAACGAAATCATCCCTACCATTTTAGTCACTTTTTCTGCAATTATTTAGATATAGTGCCTGCCAAAGACTATTAAAAATATATTCTGGTATCATTGTAGAAGTATTCATCAATTTGATTACTCTACTCTCTTGGGATCGTATTCGTATTCATTCCATAATAATTTTTCTTAGTAAGAGAAATTCTCACCTAGAATATTGGAGAATTGCTCTAGATAAATTGTAGTAAGTCAACATTTGATTCAACTTGTTCCATTTTACATATATGAATGTAATACTGAATTAGTAGAATAAATCAAATATATTGTACATTACAGTGCTGAAAATGATTGGAAAACGTGTGTTCTTTGAAGCTTGCACACAAAGAGTCTGTTTCAGATTCGACTAATGCTCCATTTTCATTTACTGAGCGTGGTTTGGAATGTAGCGGAAAAACAGAAACGCGAGTGGAATGTATATAAATCTAAGATTTGTACTACCGATTTCGAATTTCTGCAAATGATTTTTTTCGACCACTTTGCATACACTTGGAGATAGGCGGCAAGACAGATGCCTTCAAATTTCAAAGTGCAGATGTTCCGATATCAGAGTTCTAGCCTGTGTGGCGTGCGATATCAACCCTGAAATTTAAGATCAAGACAAAACAGCGGATAAAATATAGAGTGCTGAATAATTGATTCCCAGAGGAAATGATGATATTCGCAGTTACCTAGAATGGAATGATTTATTCTTCTTACCTGATAGTCTGCATCAAAAATATTTGTTCATGACGATTCTTGGAGAATAAAATCAGAATCAATTATTGGCACACTTTGGTGCCTGCTACTTCTATTAGTAGATACTAAGATAATTCATCAAAACTTGTGATCCTGTTGAATAAACATAAAATAACTGTTACAAGCAGGAATGTTTAATATCAATAGATTTATCAACAGTGGAAACCTCAGAATGGCCTTAGAATTCTATCAAGCAGTACGAAAATTCTCTTCGCACTGATTAACTCTCGAACAATGATTCTCAGTCTAAGTTTACTGTGGAAGTATGGCACTTGTTAAATTCGCATATAGTGGATAGAAGACTTGCGATGATCAATTATCATCGGAAATTGAAATGGAGTTACTTTACCGCTTTACGTAGAAATTTGAAATCGAAATGGACCTTACTGCAATAGAAAGGTACATTATTGATAGAAAAATTGAAAATGGAAAGCGTTCAAAATGAGTAAAAAGGTTGTTCCAATTAGAATTGTTCTTTCTCTTTTGTGAAATTATAGCTTCAATGCGGAGATTGGTCTGCATGACAACGTTTTCTCAGATTCTGGTTCTATACGTAGTCATTTCATTACTTAGATAAGCAAGGCCCCAGTTCAACAATTTGAGTGAATTCTTCGGATAGGTGTAGTAAATAGCTGCTTTTAAAAGAGTCAGCCGAATATCGCAATGATTTATATCATGCATCTTAAAATTTTAGAGGGTGGCGCATAATACGGAATACTCTCGAATTGCTCAAACAAAGTTTTCATCATGTGGTATTGAGAAAACGAAGATTGCCATCTATATTTTCATCGTAATTGAAGTATGTCCATTCATTCTAATTCACGCTTCATATATTATTTTAAGTATTCCATTATGTCTACTCTTCTACTGGTGAAGCTGATTGATCCTCAAATTCTGCTTCAAAAACGCAGGAATTAATTTTTTAAATTTGTATTTAAACTCCTCACAAGTACTTCAAGATCACTGTAAAAGTGTTTCACTTTCGATTGAAATTTCAATCTTCTGAATGCCATTAGGCATCAATTTAGTCGATTGTCCGTATATCAAACCATCATAGCGGTCTGCATATGAAAGTAGATTAGGTAAATTCTGCGAACAGTAACAGAAACCATCTTATTTACGTAGGATCATAATTCAATGCACTTGTGGTGTTGTTACTTAGTATCTTAACACAGAGCTTTTAGAAATTTCAATGCATTATGATTCGACACTCGTGAGAAATAAAGCATATTAGAAGTGAAAGCAAGGCATCGAGTTTCTATGCATTGGATTATTGCAGAGATCAGAATTATAGATCTATCTAAACAGGCAATGTCGGAGAAAGACACTGATACCGAAATTAACGTAATGTTCGCAAACAAACAAATCGAAAAAATACAGTTTCAAAAAATCTTAATTTGACTAGTTGAACAGTCTATTGAGTACTTTCATCCACAGATTTATAAATTTTTGAATAAAGCATAGGCGAACGTACATTTGAGTATTTCCAGTTATGAAAAGATCTATAATCGTATGTAGTGTGAATACTTTTTTGAGGGAAGCCTGGAGAGGTGGCTCAGAATAGTATACCGATCGCCAAGAAATCAGTGGAGAGATAGTTTATGTATGGCTAGAAAGGTATGATAGAAGCATTACACTGTTAGCGGATAGTCGCCATGTCGACTTTGCTGATAGAATGACCTTGCTGGCAGATCGCCTGTGCCCACCCCGAAGGGGTGTCTTCGTGGCTTTTGTACTACTTCCCACCTTCTAGGCAAGCAAAAAGTCCGTGGGGCTCTCCGTTTGGAAGCCTTCTTTGATGCTTTTCATTAGCATGTTTAGAGAGTTGCCTCTTATCAGCACATGTTTTTCCACACCTGCAGCATGTTGAGCTCTTTTTTTTGAAATGCCACTTTTGAATCACGTAATAAGGGTCAGTAGGTTCGTGTCTTTCACTTCACCCAACGCGGTACTTGTACAGTACGGTGCTAACTTACTTGACTAAGATTTAATATATTACAGTGCAAAGTCAGACTCTCCGCAATCAATGTATCGTACTGGATGCCATGACTATAACCAAGCTCTATTTCTTTCTGTTCTACACACAATAGCGAGTAAATACTGCTGCTTCATAACACGTTTGTGTTGTTTCAGTGAACAGTACCCCGTTGTTACGATAAGAATTGAATAAACGTCTTTCGTACTTATTGAAGTAAATTTTCGGTTCCGAAAAATAGTAGAATGGAAAAACCGAAAAAAAGAAGAAGAGAAGCATGGCGAAGGATTAATATTTTCACGAATTATCCAAGAGAATATAATTCTGTGGCTGCAGAGCGCGGATACGCACAAATGCGGACGAGATATTTGTAGCGATCGGGATCAATAAGGGGAGAGTTCGGATAATTTAGAGGACAGGTAACTCACTCCGAGTAAACTTTCACCTTTTGCTGGTAGAAGTTCGTTTTCAGCTTTGTGCCAAACAAACTAATACTACAGTACTTCTTCCTATATACATTTCGACTCAACCCTCAAAGTATTGTCCGCGTAACAGCTGTACTTTCTTCATTTTCACATACTTCTGGCGGGTGTGTGCAATCAATACGTCAGATTTGATTATGACTCATTGGTTTCGGACTTTTATTTGGTACATCCAGAACCATGTGCCTGTTGGCATGCAGTTTTGAATAACGACGTTTGTTTGGTCGGAACACATGTCTTACAAATGTGTTGGATCCAAAGCAAACAATGAACCCGACAAACATTTGTTTGTTGAGGTGGATTACTCCGAGTTTGTTCTTGTTTGATAGAGATGCATGGAAGCTGTACTTGTTCTAATTAATCGAGAGCTGCAAAGGCATTCATCTATGCTCCGATGGCTGTATCTTGGCGTTTCGGCAGTAGCTCTAGCGCTTGAAGCCAGATCTGCCACTGTTCGAAGCATTCTCGTCGATAAACTGCTTCTAGATCTTGAAAAAGTGAATGGAGTTGTGCAAATATTTGACACTGAGATGGAATAAGGCAAACGCGAAAACATCTGAAGGAATAATCGGAGAGGGAACGTGAAGGCGCTGTACTGAGTGCTCATCATTTGTCTGTGCTGTTTGAATAAGTTATTCAAGGTCCAGGGTTATTTTCTGGCAAACAATTCTATTAGATTGATAGCTATGATTTCACACTGCAACTTTGTATTCAATTAGATCTGCATTTCTGCGCTCTTTTTCGCTGATGGTACTTACTTTACCCGCGAAAATCTGCGGTGACCTGAAGTTAACGAGGATGGATCTGAAGTTGATTGATTTTCGGCCAGTGTTATTGACAAGGAAGCAGTTTTGTTCAGAGTGAAAGCCCTGAGATAGCTGTGTATGTTGCTAAGAACAATTTTTAAGGAGTTTTGTGCCATTGTCGGATATTTTTAATATCAGCACTCAACAGATGTTCCACAAATTAAAGTTCTCAAATGAGAAACTATATGTATTCTTCGATGATTCCGATACAGATGCAATCCTTCTTCAAGATTCATGTCCGTGGACTAGTGCTGAATTCTATTCCGAGGAAAGGACGGATGTCTTGGTCATGCATAACGAAGCCACTTCGCTGTGATTCAAATAGGCACCATCTATCGAGAATTAGCAGAGGCATTGTATAAGGAGTGTTTCTGCCGTCGGTATTTCCATCATGATTTCTAAGTGTTTAATACCCGAAAATTGGTAGCAGTCTTCTCTATCAGGAGCTTAGAAGCAAATTTTTCTGAAACAAATTTTTCTTCTGCTTATTCACTCCGGCCTAACGCTCAATTCAACTAACTAGTCTTCTTCAGTTGCTTAGAATTACTTTTTATATTTAATGCGCATGAGAACCGATTTAATGCTACTCTTTAACTCAAAAACATTACTGCGCTAAAGTAAGTTGGGACAGGGAGACTTCTTAGGACTCAAACAATACCCTAAGATCTCGATAATGAGGTTCTTATTACCAAATCTCTAAGAACGGAGGAGTCCTATTGAATCACTCTGTCATACTTTCTTTGAAGGCGACAGTTTCGACTGTTAAGTGTTTTAGATTTTCGAACTTCTTGTAATGTACTGTTTTTTGACATAAAATACAAAAGGAGGATTTCATTAAAAGGGTCTACTAGTCCGCCATGATAAATTTTATTTGAGCTAAACATTTACGAATCTGGCGACCAAAGATCAGCACTCGATGTTCAGATGTTGTCAAATCTGTACAAAAGAATATCTTTATTTTTTTCTACTAAAACGTTGGTGAGAATAATTCGAGAAGATTCAGATCCAGATGATATGTTATTACTAGCCTTCGTTTCTGAAAACAAGCCATTAACTGCACAAAATGTTAGGAATGAGCAAATATTGTCGGCCATTTATGTAAATCTTATTGATGTGAATCAAGCAGAACCTCTTTGTATGAAGCAACTTGTCGTAGTTTTGGATAGATCACTATGTCCACACGCGATAAGATCCCGAGTCCTTATTTTGCTGCGCGTAGAGTACTTTTGTACTAGCGACAACCACATTGAGGCGTAAGATTTGCCGCGTAAATAGGTAGAAATCGATTGTTGTGCAAATAATGGTAGCTCCTGCTACCGCTCCCTCTGCTACTCGTCCAACTGATCCAGCAGTTTGGAGCCTCTGCTAATTATTCGTCTCGCTTTAATTTTAGGTATCGACGACGGTTAAATATCGACAAAATAGTTTACGCTAACTTCCAACATAATGTTATCTATATACTAATTCTACATGGTTAATCTAAACCAATTAAGTTGAGTCCCAACTAAGTTCTGAATCAGTAACAAGTAATTTTCTCAGAACTTGACCTATTGATTCAGAATTTTTTGCACCGATTGCAAATGTGAAATTGTTTTTCTAATTTTGATGACGCTTTTTTGCTTCTGCATGACAAGGGGCACCAAATCATGAGTCGATGAAGTTCTTTTTAAATATACTCTGCGGTCGCATGAAAGGAATAGATGCTTAAAATCCGAAGTATATCTACGGAAAAAGCTTTAACGCTGTCATTATGGTTTCATTCCACCTGTTCTGGTCTAATAATGGCGCTCTGAACGAAGAACAGTCAGATGAAGCTTCATTGACTACACGATTCAGGCATTAATTATTGCGAAGTATCACATAGCGAATCGATTTTTCAACACTGCCTGCAATCATCGTTGCATGGTACAGTAGGAAAGACTAGCCTAGCTATCGAACCGATAGCTTGATAAGACCTAATAAATGTAGCCGCACTCGTAAGATATGCTACTGAACATGGATAAATGTGTGCTGGCTAGAAACCGAAGTTAGAACAAGATTTCGTTTCGTTGAAAATTTCTTAAATTATCTGAAGAACTGAGAAAACATGCTAAAGTGCCTTTTGAAATTAACCGATCAGTTTACTTGCACTCGCTGTCCGCATCACTCAGTTGTAATTTTGAATTGTCTGACTCTAGCTCATTCCTGCTAATCGTACATCTTCGAGTAGTGCAACAACGCGTTCAGCTGAATTGACGTTCATGATTTCGTCGGCCATATACAAAATAATTCGTTCTAGAAGAAATAAAAACGACCGTAGGTATGATGAGCTCAATAATTCCGAAAAATGATTTTGGCGTCATGAACGGCAAGCCTGATGAAAAGGATTAGCTACGATTCAACTCAACAATGTATGATGTAAACCTTGAATTCGGAATATTCTATCACTGTTGTTATGTGCAGATACCATTCCAAAATAAAAAACTCTCGATTCACAATACTCTAGAAAAGCCAAAACGCTGACAAAATTTAAAAATTTTATGTTTTGGTGGTTAAATTTGAGGGGAAAACTATACAAAACCCGATTCATAACTTAAGACATAATTTTCAAGTGAGATGTGAAGCGGATGGAAAAATTTGAACAATGCGGATACAGAGCATGACTAGATAATGAATATTTTCGTATTCCCTTAATTAGTGTAGACACGAAGAAACATGAGACTCGAAGTTGCTTTCTATAAAGAATGTCAAATTCTTTTGTGATTATTGCTACTG
>JAAUYH010217538.1_pt1 | contig 11012 bp, 16 predicted proteins | sample 7278061 | NCBI WGS metagenome assembly JAAUYH01 (sample SAMN14350203, study PRJNA611818) | marine sediment metagenome | isolation source: surface marine sediment (0.6m) | place: French Polynesia: Moorea | collected 2018-08 | reverse complement strand
GCCGTCAGCTCGGTCGTTACGAGGCCGAGCTGGCCTTTGTTTCCCGTTCCGGTGGTGGCTTCGGCGAAACTCTCGATGTTCCCCGGCTGCACGGCCAGGTCGATGACGTACGTAGCGCGCAGATTCGCTGCGAGCAGAGTCATGGCCTGGTCGGAGTACGGAATCAACAGGTGGACGTTGATACCCGAGTCGGTGGACAGCATAGGTTTGCGCTTGGCCGTCGGTTCGGCCTTGGTCACTACCGCAGTTGCATGAATGGACTTCTTGCCTGCCATCGTTGCTCCTTGGGGAAAGGAGCCCGGGAATCCCCTCTAGTGGTCTCCAGAGCTTCCGGTGGGATCGCCGGGCTCTAGGTTCAGGGATACTTGTTCACAGCTGCGGTCCTTTGCTCTCTCTCGAGCGAGATGCTTGCGCTGGGTCACGAAGTCCAGGATCTCGATGACCTCCTCCTCGGTGCCCTCTGCGAAGCTCACCGTCTTTCCAGGGAGAGAAATCGTAGCATGGTCGAACGGTACCAGTCTATCGACCAGTCCCACCGCTTTGGCTTCCACGTACAGATTCCGACGGGTGAGCGTGTTGTGGACAGGGCTATCCCGTAACCCCTCCGGAGTCATCTTGGGGGTTTTCCCCACTTTCGATGCTTCTTCTTCTTCTCTTCTCTTCATGCAGTAGTAGTAGAAGAGGTTGGGGAATTGTGGAAAACGTGTGGAATTGGGGAAAACCTATCGGGTTGCGGCCGAGGCTTCAATCTGAACTCGATGGGGAAAAGTGTCAGTCGATTGTGGAGAAGTGGGAAACCCCGTGGGTTTTCCACAGGGTTTCCCCAGCCGTGGGGCCGGGCTCTCACAGGCTTGTACGCCCGGCTAGATAATTCCCCCGAAGGGAGCCTTCTTTGCCGCCCACGGCTACCGCTTCAACTTCCTGATCTCCCTCGCAGTGCGTACTAGTAGCCGCCCCTCAATAGAGTCACGGCGGTACTCATCCGCTTCCGCTTCACACATTTCTGCCGCCATTTCTAAGCCATCCTGAAAGGCCTCGTCCTCCTGGAGCCTGCCCCACACTTGTTCTACCGCCCCCTCCTGGGGGCGGGGTGGCTGGCGAGGCGGCATGCCTAGGATGGCGGGTGGCTCTTGGCTGCCTTTAAACTCTTCTAAGCAACGAGAGCAAAGATCGGTTCCCGTGTCTGTCTGGTTCCCACAATTCCCGCAGTAACTCACGACCCCTCCTCGCTGGCGTCTTGCTCGCCCAACTTACCCGCCTTTTTCAGTGTGCAATGGAATCTCTAGGCCGCCGAACCGAACCACGATGCTGTCCGGCTTCGATAGAGGCCGGAACAGGAACAGCCGCTTGTCGTGCTCCTTGGTGACCGGAGCCAGGGGGAGGCCGAGCTCGCTGCGGTACCAGCCACCACGAGCTCGTACGTCGACCTGGATGGGAGCCAGGCGTGTATCGCAACCGCGGATCCAGACGCCCAGGTAGTAGTAGCTGGGAAGCTCCGCGCGCTCGAGGAGGATCTTGGCCATCCGGGAGTAATGGAGCTGCGACAAAGCCGGGTCTAGCTCCTCACCCCCGGACGCCAAGGTTTCGTGAACAGTCACGGTCACGCCGTGCTGCTCACCGACCCATGTCTGACCCCGTGCCGACCTAGCCGCCGCAAGGTGGCACGCGAGCGCCAAGAGAATGGCAAGAGCCAGACGAGAAAGTTGTTGGGATCGCTGGGACATCGTGAATACCCCGGTCCTACGGTTCGGACTCAAGCGCACGCCGGGCTTTTCGCTGTTTTCGGCCTCTGCCACCAGCATGGGCTCTCAGGTTCAGGCCCAGGTCAGCATCCCACATCCGATGCAGCGCGTTCATCACACGCTTGGAGTGTGTACGACCGTACTTCAACGGTCCGAACACCGCTCCTCCACCACCAGCGGAGATGGAGGCACGCCCATGGCGTTTTCTAGCCTTACGTTCGCGCCGACCTGGTCTATTCCTTCGACTCATCGTTGACTCACCGGCTGGTTACTTCGACGACCTACTCATGAGAGTTACGACGCCCAGCGACCCCAAGCGGATCAGGAGATCCAGAACATCCCCTGCAGCTGACCGTGGAGAATCATCTCGATCAGCCACATGGCGAAGCCCCATACCGATTGACGCTGGAAGTCCTCGACGTCGGTGAACGGATCATCGAGGTCCGGGTTTCCGCCCCCGATATCCACGCCCGCGTCGTTGACTTCCCAGTAGTCAGGATCGGCCGCAATGGCGGCGCATGGCGCCAACACCCCCATCGTGAAGCTGAACATCACCATCAGTACCACGAAGCGCTTCATGGTTTCTCCTTTGGCTACGGACGCTGGGTAGCGTCCTGGGGAACCCCCTCAGTTGCAGAGGGAGAAGTCTGGGGAGAAAGAACCACTGCAAAACCGTCCTTGCCGTAGAACACCTTCATGCCAGCGATGACTTCTGGTTTCTCGGCGACGATGACCAGGCCGTCCTGGTGAACGCTCTCCACGGGTCCAGAGATCATGAGATTGGCGAAGGGGATTATCGCACGCGACTTACCATCGTGGGTCGCATGCGTCGTCTCGAGTTCGTCGTAGAGCATCAGACGGCCTCCGTTATCGGGTCGATCTCGAAGATGATCGCCGAGCTACCGTCGTTCCTCATGACGCAAACGCAAGCCGTCCCCTTGGAGATGCTGAACGTCTTGTGGTCCATCTTGTTGGACTCTGGCTCTGTGAGATGACGAGATAGGGTGACCACCGGCCGCAGGATCGGCTTCACTACCACCATCCCGTCAATCAGCAGCGTCATGATGTGACCGGCCCAGCCTTGGAATGGCCCCTCCACGACTTCGATCTGCTGACCCTTCTTCAGGGTGGCTGCCAGATACTCAGTGACGCGGAGAGGTTCGTACTCGGGGCGCGGCGGTTCTACGAGGTCATCAAACTCATCGGTCATTTGTCGGTCCTTTCCAGGGATAAGAAGTGTAGCACAGCTACCAGGCGACCTTGTCGCCCTCCGCTGGCCCGTACCCTGCGTTGGGGTTGGGCTTCTTCTCGGTGGGAGCGTCCTGGGTGATATCCCCCGGGACTGCGGTTTCGCCACTGGCGATGCGTTCCCGCAGGCTCTCTGCGTCCTCGTGCTCGGAGATGGGTCCACCCTGGACGCCCTTGCCACCGTACACCGGGTCGTGTTTGGGAGCCTGGGGTGGCTCCTCGTCCTCAAGCGCGGCGCCTTTGTCAGGTCCGCGGCCGTGCTTGATGTCCTCGTCGGACACGTCCTTGGGCGACGGCTTGAGCTCCTCCGGGAGCTCCCTCTTGGGCGCTTTCTCCTTGTTCACGGTCTCCTCCTCAGAAGGGTAGGTCTTCGTCTCTTTCGTTGTTGATTGCTCGGCCTGGTGGCCTTTGCGTCGACGCTTCCTCATCAGCTTCTCCAAAGTTTCCTGCAGCCGCATCCTTGGTTGCCTCGAATCGAGCCGCCATGGTGTTGCGGCGCTCGCGCAGCATGGGCACCAGGTTGGTCGGTGCTCTGCCCACGAACTCCCACGACGGGATGAAGTATTCCATGCTGGCCTTCTTCACGAACTTGGTCGCGATCTTCACGATGAAGTGGATCCAGGGGAACTCCTTGGGAGGAGCGGCGTCGGGATTGGCAGCTCGGTACTCGCGCTTGAACTGCCGGTACGCCTTTGCTCTGAACTCAGCCCAGCTGGCTCGACCACCAGGAGTCACCTGGAAGCAGATCACCTCGTCCCGCTGCTGCTCCTCCACGAAGAAATGGATGTTCTCCTTGCAACGAAGACGGTCATCCCCGTGATAGTACGGGGAAAGCCGGTTGTCTGGGCAGAGGATGCAGGGGAGTGGATCCCCCTTCTCCATGGAGATCTCCTGGCCCCCCACCTTGCCCGACCAGTCTTTGTTGGCCTTCCGACCCCAATCGACGGCCGTGACCATGTTCTTGGATCCGCACTCCGGCTGAGCTGAGTCTTCTTGCTGAAACTTCGACCGGACCTCAGCGCTTCCGATGATGACGCCCTGGATCCAGGGGACGTCCCGGTCAATCGGGTTCCGGGCGGGACCGAAGCGGATCCATCCCGAGGCCTGGACCATTTCCCCCTCATCGGTCATCAGGTTCTTCTGGCGGATCGCGCAGTAGGTTAGAGGCAGGTCGGTGTCGGCGTACCCGTCCATGTCCTCTTCTTCGAACCCGGTCACCAGCTCCTGAACCAAGCGTGCAGGCAGCAGTCCGTCGCCGGTCAGGGCCAAAGCAGTCTCCTCAGGCTCCTCCTCCGGGGGCTCGGGCTCGGGGGTGTGGTCAGCAGGGTTTTCTCCCCGTTCTGCCGCGATCTCAGCGGCGTCGGGCTCGCGGGCGTCGGTGTACTCAGGATCATTCGTAGGCATAGTCGCTTTCCTCCAGGTGGATGTCTTTCAATAGCTTGCGGTCCAGGAGCGGCTTGTCCAGGTCCTGGTCACACTCTCGAACGACGCGACAGCTCGTACAGGAGAAGATGCCGGGCTGCCTGGGGAACTGGCCCATCCTCATGGCCGCCATGGCCGTGATGGCATCTTTGCGGCCCGCCTCGGCGAATCTGTCGGTCATCACCATCGAAAATCTCGGGTCGGCCTCCATGGGGGCCCCTGGTTCCTTTCCTGGGACGTATTCCGGAGTTTCGCCAGCCTTTGCTCGCCGACCGCTCCAGGCCGGGGTCTTGACCCCCCGTTTCCTTGGCAGGTGACCAGGCAGCCAGTACCAGGTGGAGATGTCCGGGAGTCGGCCGATCGTGCGGCCGTTCTCGATCCACTCGTTCACGGTCCCGTCCTCAGCGACCTCCCGGTGCAGATCCCCGACCTCTCCGTCACGCATGGCCAGGGCGTACACCCGATGCTGGTAAAGCCTCTGAAACACCACGAACGGGTTCCGGTGGTTCTTCACGATGGGGGCATCCTTGCCCGTCTTCCAGTCGCACAGCTCGATCAGGTACCCCTTCTCGTCCAAGCGCTGCTGCAAGAGATCCCAGGAGCCCGGTACCTGCTCGTCGTAGTGCATCAGCCAGGCCGGGAGGTGGCGCATGCTCTTGTGGATACGGATGAGGTCCATTCGGCCCGGGATCTTGTAGGCCTTGGCTTTCGCCTTCTTCGCCGCGTTCAGCTCGAGCAGGTACCCCAGCTCCACCTCCGCGGTCTCCAGCAGCTCAGTGTCCTGGTTCCAGGGCGAGGAGCAGTACCCCACGACCATGGTGGCGTACTTCTCCATCCACTCGGCCATGAACTCGTCGCGGGTGATTTCCCGCTCCTTCTTCCGGTCACGGCCGTAGAACACGGGCAGGTCGGATCGCTCCGGGTACCTGGGGTTGCCCTCGCGCTCGATCTTCTCGTAGGTCCGAGTCACGTAATCCAGGGCGTAGCTGAAGTCTTCCTTCAATAGCTGGCGTAGCTCGTCCTGGCGTTTGTGCCAGGCTTCGAGGACGAAGTGGACTGTGTCCCCCCCGATCCCCTTGGCATGCCGATGCGATTCGGGGGCGTGCTCGACGTTCTCGAGCTTGAACATGTATCCGCAGCGGAGCCACTTCTCGATGTCCGTAACGTGATACGGACCCATAAACCTGACGGTTGGCACTTCTTCTTTCCCCTCCTCATCTGAGGACGGAAAGCCGGAAGTGGATCAGTCGAGGTTCCCGTCCCCGCTGGAAGGTACCGCGGGCCCGACGGGGTCGGCAAGACCCTTCACCCCAGCCATGAGATTCCGGATGGCGGCCATGCCCCCGGCCAAGGAAGCGGCCTCGAGCCGGAGCTGCTGGGCCTGTTCCTCAAGTGCCTGGGCCTGGCCCAGCCTTTCAAGTCGCCCCTTCGCATGGGCTTGGAGGTTGTCGTCCAGCTGCTGGAGCAGGTCGGTGACCTTCTTGTTCCGGACGGCCCTTTCTTTCCGCTCCTCGAGAGAATCAAAGAGGGCCTGCTGGTCCTGGGTGAACTCGGTCTGCAGTCGATGGTTGTCGGTCATGCCGTTGTGCTATCCACGATGAGGCCGTAGTTGGCCAGGGCGGTCAGCAGATTCGCCAGGGCAGCGTTGCCACCCCGCGAGCCCGTCACTGTCTGCTGAGTGGTGGGTGCGGTTCCGAAGAACCCGGCGTTGGATCCGTCGTGGTCCAGGTCGCCGTCGATCTCGCAGGCGTTGGCGATGACAACGTCACCACCAGCCTCGATGGTCAGTCGCACGGAGCCACTGGTGGCCACCGTGTCGGTGTAGAACTCGATGGGTCCGCCCTGGTAGTTCCAGAGCTCGAAGGCGTCCCCGTCTGCTCCGGACCCGGCGATCCCAAAGAAAGCACCCTTGTCGGCTCCCCCGTTGTTCAGGATCTCCATGTAGGTGTTGCTGAGTCCCGACTGGATGGAGAACGGGTAGATCGTGTCGTGGAAGGTGCCGTCTTCGGATGTCAGAAGGCTCATGGAGCCAGAGACGTTGCCGGTGTTGGCGTACAGCATCCGTACGCTCTCGTCGTAAGCGCCGTCGGCGCGACTGTGCAGGAACGACAGGTAGTGGGGCGGGTTCGCAGCGGCGCCACCAGCGGACTCAGTCGGGACAACGCGAACGAGAGTCTCCGCTTTCCGGCTCCCGCTTCCGCCAGGTCCGCCGCTCTTGAACCCTTGCCCCTCGAGCACCAGAGGCGGAGATGCCTGCAGCACGCCAGTCAGGGCGGCCGTGGAGTTTTGAAGACGAAGGCCTTCCGTGTCGTCAACGGCAGAACCGATGGCGTCGTTCTGGATTGTTATGGCCCCGGTCGCCGTGTCGTCGGCATCGCTCCGGAGGTACTGCGGGTGGTCGTCGTCGCCAAGGCCGGTCAATGCCCCGTGGTCGGAGACCCCGCCCCCCGCAGCCTGATTGATCCAGGCAGATCCGTTCCAGGTGAGAACGTCGTTCAGGCTGGGGGACGGGGCAGTCACGTCAGAGATGTCGTCAAGGTCAGCCGAGTGGGGGTTGCCGGTAGCCTGAGAGTGGTCGAAAGCGGTTCTCGCATTGGCCACGGTTAGGGAGTTGGTGCCGTCGTCCAGGTTCCCGTTGAGGTGAAGGTTCTCCCATTCGAGACTGGAATTGCCCAGGTCATAGGTTCCTGTGATTGCCGGGACCCAATCCGCCCCCGCTCTCATCTGCCCAACAAGTCCTAGCTGTATGAGTGTTTGCCCCGAAGCGTTTTTCAAGTTGGTGATGTAACCATCAAGCCAAACAGCGCCGGTCGAGCCCAGGTCTCTGATTCCACTCCCGATCGGAATGTGGTCCACGCTGGCCACCGAAGGAGACCCCGTTGTGTTGACTTGAAGCATGTCGGTTCCCGCAGTGTTCTTAACCAAGAACGCTGGGAACCCATCCACTTGAATCGTGACAGCCCCCGTGAACGGCGTGTTTCCTGAATCCAAGCGATGGTAAAGCAGGTCGGCCTGAGCTTCTGTCAGGCCTCCACCACCGCCGCCTCCGCCACCACCAGGACTGAATCTGGTCATTGTCCCCCCACTTCCAGCCCGGCCAGGATCTCGAGGACCGGGGTTCCTGCATCGGCCACAGCGTACCACTCGCCGCAAGCCAGGTTGGCGTCAATACCGAGCGGACCCGTGAGCTCAAACCCATTGCCTGTGGTCACGTCGGATCCGCCGATGTAGATGGTGTCGGTGTTGCTCGCCGCTGGCTGGATGACCACGGCGATGGTTGCCTGGTTTGCTGTCAGCTGGATCGCGGCCGCGACTGTGGTGATGGTCTGTTGGCGGCTGGCACCGCCCCCCATCGGTTCAATCTGGGTTTTGGAGTTTGTTGACATTGCCACCGTCCAGGATTGCGTCACAGAGTCGTATTTGGGCGGCGTAGGCGATGACCAGTTTTCGGTCGTCCTGGCGCTGCGCCTCGAGGTACTTGGTCTCGATCGCGGACCTCAGGTCCAGCACCACCTTTGCCGTCCCAAGGTCAGCCAGAAACAGTGCTACCCGTTTTTGGTCCCCGTCGAACCTCCGCTTGAGTCGCCAGACCTTCCAGCGCTGTTCCAGCCACCGCCACCAGAACATCAGTTTCCCCCGTGGTACAGGTTGAAGAAGAACTCTTCGTCGGCCGTTGCGTTCTCGATGTGGTAGGTCACCTTTCCTACGTTGGGAATCTGCGTGTCCTCCACCAGGGCCCCCCGAAGACCTTTTCGATGGTAGATGTTGAACCCATCCTTGTCCACGATCCGGAGATCGTAGATCGTCGTGTCAGTCGTCGGCCGGATCCGAACCCCCACGATCATCCCATTGAAGTGATACGAGACACCTGTCCAGGCTGCGCTGGAGGTAATGACCTGGTGCTCGTCGTTGACCCTGATCTCGGCTACGTTCACGCCGTAATCCTCTCATACACAACAGTTTCGTACCGGATCCCCAGAATCCTCTCGGCACTATTGCGGATGGCCCACTGCTCAATGTCCCACGGCCTGGCCATGCCGACCCTACCCGACTGGAACTTCTCCCCGTCGGTAGGCTCCATCCGAATCCGGTGCGTCAGGTTGAACTCGAGCTCATCAGTTGGGATCGATGACGTTGCGAAGTGGCCCGACCATTCTGTGTGCTCCGAGCAGACGTTCCTGGCATACCCATCCGAGTCTTTCACGAACCTCGCCAGCGGCCGCCCAAGGGCCAAGCGCTCGAAGAAGTTGTCGAACGCATGCCTTGCGATGTTGAGCCGATCGTACTGCGTGTTTGCGAGGTAGCTCGACACCATGACGAACCGATCGCGCTGTTCCCGTGTCCAATGAATCGGCCGGACGAACTCGATGTAGTGGTTGCCCTGAAGGTAGTGCTGCTCGAGCGGGGCTACTCGGCCACGGGGAAGCGTGGCCTCGGCCAGCATCCCACGACCAACGTAGGTTGCGGCGTGGGAGAGCTTGGTGTGCTCGGGGGTGCCTGGTCTGCCCTGAAGGTTGCCGATCAGTCCACCGACAATCGTTCGCGAAAAGGACAGCATGATGTCCCCCTGAACAAGAGGGCCCCTCTGCCACCCTTCTGCCTTCTGCCGCTCCAGGAACTTCTTGACCGAGTAGCGTCTCACCACATTGCCCAGGTGGGCCTCACGTCGACGTGGACGAAGCCCCGACTTTCGTAAGCAGAGATCCCGCCTTTGGGCCCCAGAAAACGACCGGCCACGATGGCGAGCTCGTTAACGCCCATCAGCCTGCTACTGAAATCGACCGCCTTGTTGAGTCCGCCCCAGAACTGAGGGACGTGGGTACTGCGTGGAGCTCCACCGACCCTCGCGTTGTGTTGCGGGCATCGGATCCAGCTGGTGACATGAATGGGTCCGCCTACGACGTCGCGTGTAGCCTGCATGACGTCGACCAGGCGTTGGTCGACCAGGTCCAAGTCGCACTCCCGGCACCGGCACCGAGCCTCTTTGATATGGAAGTTGGTCCGAGTGCCGGTCGACGTCAGAAACCACCCTTCGGAGTCAAGCAGTGCAGCCTCAATCACCATTCACTACCTTTTTGATGTCATCGACGGTCTCGCGGATGTGAGCTGTGTCCGATCGCAACTCGATAACAGTCTTCTCCAACGTGTCGATTCGCTCGTCGTGTCCGTTGACCTCTGCCATGACGTAGCCGATGCCAATGAACATCATGGTGCTGACCATCCCAGCAAGGATGCCCGCAGCCCATTTCCAGATTCCGTTTCCTACCCCATTACCGTTCATCGAGGACGTGCTCCTGTGGTGATTTGGTTGAGAATGTCCTCTCTCTCGCGCGCCAGACTATCAGTTACGGCTCGCTGGCGCCCCCCCACGAACGGGCGGGTCACTCGTGCCCTGGAACCCCCTTGCCCGAATGGACTTGGGGCTCCCTGCGGAGCTCGCTGCCCACCACCGAATGGGGTGGTCTGCTGATCCTCTGGCTTGCGCTGGGTCTGGCCGAATGGGGTGGTCTGCTGATCCTCTGGCTTGCGCTGGGTCTGGCGAAGACGGTCCAGCTCACGCTGCAGGTCGTCCCGCTGAATGATGAGCTGGATGAGGTTACTTTCTCCGGTCTCTCGAGGCAGAACTCCTCCGAGCCGCCCCTTCTCCTGAGTCTCGAGAACTCCTTTCATCTCGCGACGGATGGACCGATCGAAGGCCTGGATCTCCCGCTCCACCTTGTAGGCCTCGAACTCACGCTGCTTCGTGACGTCGACGGGGTAGACCTTGGAGAACAGGAAGTTGGCGAGCTTTTGTTTTCCGTCGAAACGGTCGTCAAAGATGAGCCGATCCATGGTGTTCGCCCACCGGATGTTTCTCAGGGCATTAATCTCCCGTCGACGCATCCGCATCCCCATGAACTCCTGCGTTTCCCTGGGCGACCGCTCCACGTCGGAGTTGAAGAACAGGGACTTGTTCATGATCCACTCGACCGGCGCCTTGATGAAGGGACTTAGCATCCCCGTGGCCATGGCGCCGGGATCCTGCAAGCGCCAGATGTCCGCCTGAGGCAGCCACGAACCGAACAGGAACATATAGACCTGGCCGTCGGGCCCGCGCCCAACCGGGACCGGCAGCTGGTCGTTCATCCACTCCGGCATGTCCTGCTGTTCCTCACCATCCGGCATGTAGATATTGAACGCCGTCCGCTTCCCCTTCTCGAGGGCGAGGAACCGGCCAGGCCTGGTGAGCATCATCTGGAGCTGGAGAGGAATGTTGCGAGCAGTCCAGGTCCAGAAGGGTACCGCCACCCCACGGATCCACCGTTCCGCAGCTGTCAGGTCGAAGTAGTCGAACAAGTATCGTTTCACCCTGAAGGCGGCTGCATGGGGCGGCATACCCTTCTTGAGCCCATCGAAGTAGAGCGCGATCCGTCGGTGGTTCTCCATGTTCTGTCCGATGAAGTTACCGGCACGCAGTAAGACGTTCCTGTCTCCACCAATGAATGGAATCGGCGAGAGAACTGGTTTCTTGAGCTCGTTTTTGAGCACGGACCCGAGCTCGGCAGCGTAGAAACCTTGACCGAGGACGCCCAGGTCGGACATGTCCTTCAGAAGCTCCTC
>JAAUYH010195066.1_pt1 | contig 11012 bp, 1 predicted proteins | sample 7278061 | NCBI WGS metagenome assembly JAAUYH01 (sample SAMN14350203, study PRJNA611818) | marine sediment metagenome | isolation source: surface marine sediment (0.6m) | place: French Polynesia: Moorea | collected 2018-08 | reverse complement strand
TCGAATACCGGAACCGTATCCGTATTCAACGGGTCGTCCGAATTGGCTGGCGCGAGCGTTCCCGTCGTCACGATCTGGAACGCCACGATGTTCTCGAGCGCGCTCATTTCCGTCACCCCGGTGGTGAGGGGATCGTCGAAGATGAGCGTGTCGAAGAAGTCTCCGGTTGTGAAGTCCAGCAACGTTGCCGCCGTCGAGTCGACGGTGACGTCGAATTCTCCTACGGCGACGTATTGGTACTGGTTGGTCCCAATCAGCTCGACCCGGTAGGGGATGATCGTCACCGTCGTCTCGCCGGAGAGCGCGGTCAGCGACATGCTTTCCAGGTCGAACGCGGTTCCGAAAAACGACTCCACCTGCGATGGGAAGAGGTTGATCGAGCCGGCATCGAGGTTCAGCGTCGCGCCGGGCGCATAGACCGTGAACGCGTATTCCGGCAGCCCCGTCGTGGCGTTGAACCCGATGAGGTCGCCCTCGATGATCGCGGCGTTGCCGTCCGGAACCGTCTCGGACTGTTCCACGGTCGTCTCGCCGGCAATCAGGCCGGGCGCCGCCCGGTCGCCAGCCTCGTCGACCTCGATCACGACTGCGCTGCCGTCGAAGTTGAGCCCGGCGAGATCCGTCAGCACGATCGAGGATCCCGTATCCGACGAGAAACTCTCGAAATCCTCGACGAAGGACCCGACGGGCGCCGGATCCGGCCCGATCACCGTCACGTCGAGCGTGCCGTCGACGGGCGGAGCGATGCCATCGCTGACGGTGTAGTTGATGACGAAATCGATGGTTTCGCCGGGCTCGAGCTCGAGCTCGGCGACGTTGATCGATACCACGCCGTCGATGATCGTTCCCGTCACCACCCCGTCGCCGCCGACCACGTCATTGAGCGGGTCGACGATCGGAATCGTGACGCCGGAGGCATCGGTGATCGAGACCAGCGTGATGCTCAGCGGATCCAGGTCGACGTCACTCACGAACTGGTTCAGGTCGAACTCGATATTGTTGGAACTCAGGACGATGTCGTCCGGAATGGTCCGCGTTTCGGTGCCCGGGATCGTCGTGGGTGCCGTGTTGGTGTCGGACCCGGTGATGTTGAGCGTGACGACCCCGCTCGCTGAATCGGTTCCGTCGCTGACGGTGTAGTTCAGCAGGAAGGTCCCGAGAACCATATTCGCAAGACCGAAAACCGTCGGGTCGATCGTGACGATGCCGCCACTTTCCCCGGTGCCTCCGACCTCGAACACATCGATCTCGAGCTCGTTGCCGAATTCGTCGGTGAAGACCAGCGACGTCACGGTCAGCGGATCGCCGTCTGCATCAGTCGCGAGCCCTCCGGCGGCCGCCAGATTGATCGTGATCAGGCCATCCTCTTCGGTTTGGCTGATCGTCGCGTCCCCGGCCACTGGTGGCGTGTTGACCGGGGTGTCATCGGGATTGTCGATTGTCAGATTGATCAAACCCGTGGCAGTATTGTCGGTCGCTTGCCCGTCATCGACGGTGTATTCGACCACCAGCTCGCGGAACTCACCATCCCCGACATTGAGGGCATCGAGGTCCAGCGTGAAGATTTTGCTGCCCGGGCTGGTTTCGACGAAAGCGACGCCCAGCCGTTCGCCGTTCTGGATCACGAGCGAGGTGATATCCAGCTGAGAGATCAACTGTTCCATGTCGCTCACGATCGGCTGGCCGTTCACGGTCAAAGTGTTGAAGTCGATCGTGAGCACGTTCGGAACGCCATCCTCGATGGTCGCTTCGATATTGGCGTCCAGCGCGGTCGGGGCCGTGTTCGCCGGCGGAGTGCCGACCGTCACGAATACGGTCGCTGTGTCAAAGCCGCCATTGCCGTCGCCGATCGTGTAGGTGAACGCATCGAGGCCGGAGAAACCGGCATCCGGCGTGTAGGTGAAGACCCCCGGCGAGGTCTCCACAACCGTGCCGTTTTCCGGCTGGGTGAAGGACTCGACCGACAGCGTGTCGTTTTCGACGTCGGTGTCGTTGAGCAGAACGCTGATGTCGACGGCTGTATCGACGGGCGTTGTCGCCGAGTCGTCGGCGGCGTCGGGCGCGTCATTCACCGCGGTCACATTGATGGTGACCGTTGCCGTATCGGTCAGGTCTCCATCCGTCAGCGTGTAGACGAATGTATCTGTGCCGTTGAAGTTTTCGGCCGGGTCATAGGTGAATGTGCCGTCCGCATTAAGGACGACGGTGCCGCCATTGGCCGTCGTGATAGTGTCTGGCACCACGCTGAGGACGGGACTGTCGATATCCTCGTCGCTGCCGAAGCCGTTATCCTCGAGCACGCACCCGAAGAGCTGCGTGTCCTCATCCACGGTGAACTCATCGTCCTGCGCGACCGGCGGGTCATTGACCGGCGTCACATTGATCGACACGGTCGCCGTGTCGGTCAGGGTGCCGTCGGTCACCGTGTATTCGAAACTGTCCGGACCGGCGTAATCCGCGGGCGGGTCATAGGTGAACGTCCCGTCGGCATTCAGAACGACGGTGCCGCCTTCTGCCGTGGTGATGGTCGCCGCGACAACCGTGAGGCTCGGGCCATCCACATCGAAGTCGGCGCCATTGCCGTTGTCGAGCAGGACGTTGCCGGTCAGCTGTGTGTCTTCGGCGACCGTGAAGTCGTCATCCACCGCGACCGGCGCATCGTTCACCGCGTTCACGGTGATGGTGACCGTGGCGGTGTCGGTCAGGGATCCGTCCGTCAGCGTGTATTCGAAACTGTCGGTGCCGTTGAAGTTTTCGGCCGGGTCATAGGTGAACGTGCCGTCCGCATTCAGGACGACGGTGCCGCCGTTTGCGGTGGTTATGACTTCGGCCACGACGCTCAGCGCATCGCCATCGATGTCACTGTCCACGCCCGCGCCGTTGTCGAGCAGGACGTTGCCGGTCAGCTGTGTATCTTCATCGACCGTGAACGTGTCATCCGCCGCGACCGGAGCATCGTTGACGCCGGTGATCGTGATATCGAAGGTCTGGATGACGACACCGCCGACGCCATCGTTGACCTGGATCGTGATGGTTTCCGTCGCCGTTTCGCCTTCGGCGAGGCTTTCGTATTGCCCATCGGGGTCGAATACCAAGCTGTAGCGGGTGCCGGTACCGAAAGCCGGCGACAGCGGGGTCGTCGTAACGAGTGACAGCACACCGGCGCCCGTGATGCTGAGATTGTCGAGCGTGATCGCGTCTCCGTCGAAGTCATAGGCGTCGATGGTGAAGCTGACCGAATTGTCCTCGTTGGTGGTCTGGTCACCGCCGACGATCAGCGGACCGTTATTGGTGCCGTCGAGGAAGAGCGTGTAGTCATCGAACTCGATCGCCTCCACGCGTTCCAGCAGATCCGTGCCGTCGTCGCCATTGGAGGTGTTCAGATCGACGACGGTCGTCTTGTTCCCATTGGCGGGCTGCACGTTGTAATCAAAGATCGACCCGTCATAGAGCGCGGTGTCGAAGCCGTCCTTGCCGTCGAGATTGTCGTCCCCTGCACCGCCGTGCAGCGTGTCGCTTCCCTGGTCGCCATGAAGGGTGTCATTGCCGTCTAGGCCGTAGAGCAGATCGTCGCCCTTTTTTCCCTTGATGAAATCGTCGCCCGACGTGCCATTGATGGTGTCGTCGCCGTTCGTTCCGTTAATTGGTGCCATGAATTGCTCCCCTGTCGAAAAATCCTTCAAACTTGTGGAACGTTAACATGTTTTCCGAATTTGACAGGTGGAATTTGCGCAACGGACGCGGAATTGCCGGATACGTGCGGGCCGTCCCGGTGTTCGAAACACCGGGATCACAACCCTGCGGCAAGGTCAGCCCGCGTGAAATACACCCTGTAGTTGCCGAATCCCGGGTCCGATCGAATTCTCGGCGCCCCCGGCATCCGGTCCGGGGGTCGTGATTCGAGCGACTAGAGCGCGAGCCAGAAGAGCAATACTCCGCTCATGCGCGTGTTAATTTCATTGTAGCGCTACACGGTGGACTCGTCGGCCTTACCTGGCATGGTGATGGATCCGCCGCTCAATTGCCTGCCAAAGCGACGATCCTCTCGGCATCCAGCTTGGCTCAATACGGGCAATGATAGGCGTGCCTGCCGGTTTTTCTTCATAACTCTGTTGACTCCCGGCAGTGGCCCCACGCGGTTGCGGCCTGGCCGGGATAGCCGGAGAAGAGCATTATTTCAGTAGGTTAGCCATTCGGCGTATGGGAATTCGACGAATCCGCGACATCCCTTGATGGGTTTCCGCAAGGCACGCGCGAGATCGGCTATTGCTTGCACGCGGGCACGCTTTTCCTGACCAAACAAACCGGCCAGCGTCCTTGTCACCGCAGAGCAATGGTCCGAGTCATCCCCCGAGCCCGATCCGCTCTCGGCCAACGTGGCCCTCTTCCTCAAGCGCTGGCAGGATCGGTCGACGGGGTCCCCCCAGGGTGCCGAGCACGGCGCCGCCGGTCACCGCATGCAGTGCTTCCAGAGCGGAATTCGTCGCAAGAGAATGACCCGCGCCGGATGGCCGGCGCGGGTCGTCTCGGTCTTCGGGTCCGGCCCGTGGCCTACCGAAGCTGCGGAATCACGAGTTCCGGACGGATCGTCAGACCCGGCGCGAGCTCGATCTCCGGCTTCAGGATCACCGCCCGGCGCTTGGCGCAGAGCAGGTTGCCGACCTGCTTGATGTCATGCGTGCCGGCGAGTTGTTTGGCCTCGTTGCGGCTGACCTGCCGGTAGCCCGCTGGACAGGACGGAGCCGGAGGCGCCTTGGCGCACCAGATCGTCTGTCCGCCGCCGGTCACCCGCTGGATTGTGTAGCCCTCTGCGCGCAACGCGTTGGCTTTGGACCGGCTGACCTGGTCGAAGCCACTCGGGCATTGCAGAACCACTTGCGGCGTATCGGGCGTCGCACAGATGATCGTGATTCCGCTCCGCCGGACACGCTGGATCTTCCAGCCCTGCGCCGCCAATGCGTTGGCGCGCGCCAGCGTCACCTGCTCCCAACCGGCCGGGCAGACCGGTTGGATGGGCTCCGGATCGGGCTCGGGATCCGGCGTGACCGTGGGCGCGGCGATGATGTTCACCCGTGCACAGTCCTGGTCGTTGGCCGGTACCGGATCACCGGCGGTCTGCAGCCCCATCAGGTTTTGCAACAGCGCAGCGTCGATCGCGCCTGTCGGCTCCAGCCCGTTCGCGGTCTGGTAGGCGATGATCGCCGCCTGGGTGCGCCGCCCCGGGATGCCGTCGGCGGCACCTGCGTTGAAGCCCGCTGCGTTGAGTGCCGCCTGCACGTCGCGCACCGGAACGTCGCCGCCCCAGTTCAGCTCGGCACAGTTGGTCAGCGTACCGCGCAACCGCGAGGACGGCCGAACGGTCAGCGACAGGGACTGCGACGCACCCGCGGCCAGCGATGCACCGGTAAGGGTGCAGCTGATCTGCCCGCCGCTGCTGGAACACGACCAGGCCGACGGGCTGTAGGCCTGCAGGCTGGCCGAGCTCGGCGATAGCGTGTCGGTAATCCGGATATCGCCGGTGAAGGTCCCGGGTCCGTTGTTGGACACGTTGACCGAGAACCGGCAGAGCGACCCGGCCTGACAGCTGCCCTGGTTCGCCACCTTGGCAACCGCGAGGTCGGGCATCGGCGGCGTCTCGGGCGCCGGCGGATCGACGATGTCGATCGGCTCGCTGTTGGTGTCGTTCACCGCGTTGGCGTCCTTCACCGAGGCGTCCGGCCAGATCATGTCCTTGATGTGGAGGACCACGTTGGGACCATAATCCGCCGGCACATCGAGCAAGAGCTCGACCCGTGCCCGGTCACCGGGCGCGAGCGAAAGCCGGGCGCCGAGGCACTCGTAGCTCGCCGTGCCGGTGGTGGCACAGATGAAACCGCCCAGCTGGCTCTTCAGCGAGGTGATCGCGAGCGCCGGGTTGAGTTCCCCGCGCATCCCGGCCACGCCCTCGAACGTGTCGTCACCGACATTCTCGATCCAGGCCTCGACCCGGCAGCTTTCGCCACGGACGCATTCCGTCTGGCTTCCGACCTCAAGATCGGCCCGCATCGGCGGAGCGCCTTCCTCGATGCGAATGATGATGCAGGACTCGTTGTTGGTGTCGTCCATGTCACCGCCAAACCGGTAGGCATCGCCGAAAAGCGCCTCGAGCAAGGCGTCATCGACAGCCGTGCCCGGCGGCAAACCGTTGTCGCTGCGGTAATCCGCGATCGCGTCCTCGGTTTCCGGGTCCATCGTGTTGGTCAGATCACCAAGGTAGCCTTGCTGCATCAGCGCGGATTGCACCATCAGCAGGTTCGGCTCGCCGTCGGGCGCCAGCGGGAACGCCACGCTGGCGCAGTTTTCGACCTCGCCCGGCGGGAAGTCTGCCGGTACGTTCCAGACGACGCTGAAGTCGCGAACAGCGCCCGGCGCGCGGGTCATGGGTGAGGTTCGGCAGAACCCGTTGGTGTCGCTGATGACAAAGCAGCTCACGTCCGGAGTCGCGCTCACCAAGGACATCATCGGACCTTCGCTCAGTTCATCGGCGATGAAGTAGGGGCCGGTGTAGCCGCCCGGACCATCGTTCAAAACGGTCATGTTGAAGACACATGTCGTGCCCTGTTCGCACCATGTCGGTCCGCGCTTGCCCATGATCAGGTCGAAGGTGACCGGGAACGCTTCTACCGGCGGCTGGCCGATCGGGATTCTGGCGCAGTCCCAGTCGTTCGACTCGTCGCCATCGCCCTCTTCGATACCCATCGGTGCGAATTCCAGGAAGGCGCAGTTTCGCACCTCTTCCCCGGTGCTGCCTTCCGGCAGCACCACGCCGAAACGGAAGACCTGTGGCACGCCGGGTTCGAACACGACCTCATCGGGGCTGCCGAAGTCGCCCAAGGCACACAGCAACCCGCCACCATCCGGGACGCAATCCAGCCCACTGCCAAGCGCCGGGCGCAAGGTGTCAGCAGGCAGGAACGGGCTCGTGTCGATCCGCGCGCGATCCATGAAGAACAGCGGAAGGCCAATCGTACCCCCCTCCTCACTCACGATCCGCAAGTCAAACTCGCAAAGGTCGCCCGGGATGCAGACATCGCTCACCGGCAGTTTTTCCATCGACAGGTCGAACACCCGCTGCGCGATGGCTCGGCCGACGCAGGACTCGTCATTGTCCTCGTCATCGTCGCCCTCGGGTTGCCCGGTGTCTTCCCAGCGCACATAGGCGCAGTTGCTGAGGATGCCGCCGAGGCCTTCCAGCCAGTCGAAGGCAACGTCGAAGGCGAAGGTCTCGCCCGGCTCCAGCGTCGCGGGCCCGGTGAAATCGAGCCGGCAGAGCATCGAGCCGCCAGGGAAGCTTTCGCAGGGCGCGCCTTCGCCGACGGCCCGAAGGTGCTCGGCGGGCAGGCCGGCAATGCCGATCATGTCAACATAGTCGCCGATTACGACTTCCTGGTTGATCGGCTCGTCGCCATCATTGGTCACCTCGATCGTGAAGCCGCAGGTGAGTCCTGGGCGGCAGTCGCCGGCGAAGTCTTTCTCGACCGCAAGCGCGATCATCTGGGGCTCTTCGTCGAAAACGAGCTCTGCACAATCCTGGTCGTTGCCGGGGTCGTCGTCACCACCCGGACGGCCCATCGCAACCCAATCAAGGATGCCGCAATTCGCGAAGTTCGGACCCGGCGGGTCCGCCGGAATGTCGACGCGGACGATGAAGCCGAAACCGGCCGATGGCGGCAGTGTGACAACCGCCAATCCATCATAGGCGCAGCGCACACCGCCACCGAAAGCGGTGCAGTCCAACAACGGGTTCGGGGATGTGATGGCGGGGCCAATTGGTCCGAAGCCATCGAAGCCCGCGACGTCATAGAAGGCGATCGGGCCTTCGTAGAAGTCGGTGCCCTCGTTGACGATCAGGACACGGAACTCGCAGGTGTCGCCCGGCTCGCAATCGGGAGACCAGAGCGACTTGTCGATAGCCAGGTCCAGCCGCTCACGTGGAATCTCCGTCTCTTCACCCGGCAGGATGAAGGGGTGGCAATCGCTGTCGTTCGCGGGGTTCGCGTCGCCCGCCATACCGGCAGAACCGGGGTACAGCGACTCGTAGAGTTCCTCGTCGATGCCGCCCGGTGGCAAACCCTCGGCCGCGCGATAGAGGTCGATGGCCATCTGGGTATCGGCATCGTAGACACCGTCGATCGGGCCCGGATCGTACCCTTCGTGGAACAGCGCCAACTCGATGGCGGCGGTCTGACCCAGTGGATCCTCGTAGGCGCCCAGCCACAGGATCGCGGCGCAGTTCAGGCCGTCGGTATCGAATTCGGGCCCCGGCCCCCACCAGATCGGCATCCGGAAGGTCATGATCAGGAAAACCGAGTCCCCGGGGTTGAGTGTCAGGTCATCGTGCCGGCAGGAAATCGGAACGAGACCCGTGAAATTGCTGCAATCCCATCCCGGCGAGGAATCGATCAAGATGCCGGGGTCGATGTTGTCGGCCACCAGAAGCGGCCCTTCATAGGGGCCCGAGCCGACATTGGTGATGGTGACCAGGAAATCGCAGTCGGTGCCCCAGTCGCAATAGGTGGGGCCGGTCTTGACCAGCTCCAGATCGGGCGCGCCCGGGTCGGGATCGGGGTCGGGCACCGGCCACCACGGGTAGTCTTCGGGCGTCCAGGCAAAGGCGGGCACGTCCTGGTAGACGGCGATATCGCCGATGCGGGTGGCGTCGTTGTCGGTGCCGTTCAGGCCCAGGTCGGCGTCGGCGAGATGGCTTGCGTCGAGGCTTGTCGTGGGCGTGGCAGGGCCGGGGAACGGATAGGGCTGGAACGCCTCGGCGGGCTCGATGTCGACAAGCTCGGCGGCGGCATTGCCCTGGACCCCGTGCACCTCGGTGATATCGGTCAGATCGCCAGCGGCGTCGCGGCAGGGGCCTTCGGGCCCGCAGAGCCCATCGCCGGTGATCCAGACGAAGGCATCGGCCGCCCCGGTGTCGAGCGCGCCCGTCGCGTCATAGCCCAAGGCAAAGGCCACGCCGCCGGCGCTTCCGGCACGCAGGTAGGGCGGGCCCTCGAGCTCTCGGTCCTGATAGCCGACGTCATAGCGGCCGGTGGGCTGCCAGACGCCGTCGACGTCGCGTTCGAACCGTAATACGCGGGATTCCTGCGGAACCGCAAAGGCGTCCTCGGCCATCAGACCGCGGTTGCGCAACCCGCCCCGCTCGGCGACGAGCATCACGTCCTGAGCGCCTTGCGACGGGAAGGCGATGTCGGTGACCGGGTGGCTGTAGCCCGCGCGCGCGATGGCGGCGGGGTCACGGAAGAAATCCGGCAGCACCGCCTCGCGGCGCACGTCTGTGGTGTCGAACGCGCCATCGGCGCCGATGCCCACGGACCAGATCGTGTTTTGCCACTCGTCGGGTGCTGTCAGGTGGTCGGGATTGCCAAGCCCCTGGCTTGACCAGACGGCGTAGAACAGGCGCACCTCGCCTGTCAGATCGTCGTGCCGCACGCCCAGCCCCCAGACCCGGCGGCGGAAATCGGCAACGTTCCAACAGGAGGGATCGCGCGAAAAATCACCGCTGGGGCAGTCATCGATCCGCGCGCCGGTCGTCGGATCGAACGCCACGGTGGGCAGGCTCTCGTTCAGCCCGCTAGCGGCGTCGAAAAAACCCGCCCGTCCGTTCAGCCCGTGGTCATAGTGCCCTGCGTCGAACCCGTCCGACAGGCGCAGCCGGTGGATCATGCCCGTCTCGAGGTCCGACACATAGAACTGCCGGTGCCACTTGTCATAGGCGATATTGCCCAGCGCGGCGCCACTGTTGGGTCGTCCGTCCAGCGTGATATTGGCAAAAACTTCAGGTACATAGCCGTTGAAGGCGGCGAGGCGATAGACCGTGCCAGGTCCCCCGTCAGCACCCCACTGGCCCTCCATCCAGCCGGTGCCGTCGAGGCTGCGGTGCAGTCCAAAGGCGGAGGTCGCGGTGACGTAGATATTCGGCGCCGTCGCGTCATCGAGCGCGACGCCGAAGATCTGTCCGGTTTGTGCCGCGGTGCTGCGGAAGAGTTCGGGCGGGTATTGCCATTGCTGCCCCGAAGGTAGCCCCGGTGGCGAGCTGAGATCGAGTGCGCTGCCTGTGCTGCCCTCGACATCGATCACCGTGCGTGCTGCGCCTTCCACGATGATCTCCGTCGTGCCGGAGAACTTCGTTAGGAATCCGGCCCCCGTCGGCAACTCCTGCGCCAGGACCGGCGCGGCGAGGCCCGCTGCCAAACCAACAAGACCCAGGCGCCGCATCACGCCCCGAACCATCCGCGACAAGGGCCGCGCGCCTGCATACGAACTGCTCATGGAACTCCCCTCCCAAGGAATAGGCACCGACCCTACAGGCGCCACGGCGGCCGGGGCGTTGATCCAAATCAAAATCGGTCGGGACGATGGCTCCGGCCGGAACGGCGCAGCGGTTTTCCGCTCATTCTCCGGCACGTCCGGACATTTCGGCGGCCTGCCGCTTCCGCTATCGCCCGGACGGAATTTCAGCGGAACACAAGTGTGCCTGGGCTGCCGGCGGGTTCTGCGCGCAGAGCTGATCCGGTCGCGGATTCGAATGTGCGGCGCTCATCGCCCGACGGTGATGCGACGAAAACGGCACCACGCCCCGCACGGTGGAAGGCTGAGTTCGAAGGTTCCTTTCGTCGGCGCACGGCCGACGCCGGGGTTCATGAGCCTATGCAGAAAAGATGTGGATGAGCTGATCATGACAGCGACATTCCCACGACAGGACCGCAAGCGGCGAACTGCCGGGCTTACCGGCGCGAGCCGGTAGTGGCATGTGGACAAGAACGCCGCCCGGACTTCTCTGCGCACTTCTGGAAGTCCACCCCACGATGCGACCGGTGTGCCTTCTTGAAAACACCGGCAAGCCAAAAGCCGAAGAACCGCGACCCAGCCGTTTTCCACATTGCGTGCGCATGATCGTTCGGGGAATGCTGGACACGCCGCGCCGAGGCCGGCGAACAGAGTTGCAGACCGGAGATGCACTT
>JAAUYH010101625.1_pt1 | contig 11013 bp, 9 predicted proteins | sample 7278061 | NCBI WGS metagenome assembly JAAUYH01 (sample SAMN14350203, study PRJNA611818) | marine sediment metagenome | isolation source: surface marine sediment (0.6m) | place: French Polynesia: Moorea | collected 2018-08 | reverse complement strand
TTTGAGCAACTGGTTCAGGAATATTCACTGACGGGAGATCGGGTTGTGAATGGCATGATGGGGACACTCAGTCGAGGAAAATTACCTGATGTTCTCAGAAGTGCTATTGACTCAGCTAATCCTGGCGATTTAGTAGGACCAATAGAAATTCAAGAAAGGTGGTGTTTATTGCGCTTAGAAAAAGTACTACCTGCGTCACTGGCAGATGAGAAACTGAAGAAAGCTTTGCAGGAAGAGATTTTTGAAGATTGGCTCGCCGAACAAATACAAAAGATGCGAATTCAGATGGAGTTCGCTTGGTAAAGAATTCATCACTATTTTAACTTCAGACAACCCTATGTTGACAAAACAGAAATGCTGGGAGGCAGACATTCGTGACCCTCCCAAAGGAAACGACTGTCTCAAACACTAGAACTACGAAAACTTTATTTGTAAGGAGAATTCAAAGTTATGACAACTTTAAAACCCGATCTGTCTGGTAAGTACTTTAATGTGGTTCAAGAACCCCGCAATGCTGGTCAGTACTTGGATGTCCAATTTAATATCCAAAACACTGGAAGCGCTTCTGCTGCACCTTCGAGGGTAAACTTCTACCTATCAACAAATACCTACATCAGCACATTTGATCGCTACCTGGGCAACGCCTTAGTTAGCGATCTCAGACCTGGTGCCAACACAGGCACCTTAACAAAGCGTTTGTATTTACCAGGGCTGGGTGACTCGTTCTGGAACAGTAAAGGCAACGGAACATACTCCATTGGCATGATTGTGGATGCTGGCAACTTTGTTAGTGAGAGCAACGAAGGCAATAATAGTAATACTGGCGAGTTCAAGGACTACGATCAACTGCCAATCTATGCCAAAAAAACAACAGTAACTGTTAATATCGATCGAGTCAAAGGCGACTTTGATGGTTGGCGGAATTCTTCCGACTTCTATTCAAGAGTAAAAATCAACGGACAAACCTCCGTGAGTCCTACTGTCGATGGAAAAAACGATTTGAGTCCTAACTGGCAGTTTAAAGTATCAGGAACTTTAGGTCGTGTCCCTATCACCATTGAACTGTGGGATAGTGACACTGGCTATGACGATCACGTTGATATCTCTCCCATTAGAAATGATAAAAATCTGACCCTTTGGTACGATCCAATTACAGGAAGTATTACTGGAGACAAGTCTGGTACTAGAGGACAGCAAATCTATTCTCGTGGTGATGGACATGACTCCGACCGAGGAGAAATTTGGTTCCGAGTCAATCACGCCTAACGAAAGTACATGAACCTGCGGGAGCAATAGGTACCACTCCCAGCAAGTTCTAGGCTTACCCCACTAAGTCCTGCTTCTGCTCATAGGCTGAGTAGGACTTGATCTCAAAATCCCATCTAGTTATCACTCCTGACCATGATTAGCCCCAAAATTCTCCCCCATTCTAATTCAACTTCCCACAAGCTTAAACTTGTTGGCGACTCTGTCCCCGACCTGCCCTGGGACAAACCACCTCTGTCTTTGCTGACTTCCCAGCAGCAGGTACAATTCCAACATCAGGCTCAAACTTACCATTATCAACTAGGAACCAAAATATGGTCTACGGATCTTCCAGGCAGCCAGTTTTTAATTATTAAAGGGAAAGTACGCTTAAAAGAAGCAGAAGTCAATCAATCCCTAGCTACTTTAAAAGTTGAAGAATGGTTTGGTGATCGATTAGGTCTGTCAGGAGAGTTTAAAGCGATCGCTGCTAGTAAGGAAGTAGTGGTAGTATGTTGGGATGTCCAACTCTGGCAACAAGCAGAGTCACCAGAGATAGAGCAGTTTTGGATAACAGAGAGAGGGCGTTATCAATCAGAACCTGTCCGTGAATCTGAACCCATATCTGGCTATCCCTTTGTGGCAAGTCTCAATACCGCTGCTGCCTGCCTAACAATGGCAGCCCAACAGTTGCAAAGTCCAGCCAGACTCGATCTAGTCCAGCGTCAGTTGCAAGGACAAGGTTGGAGACAAGTAGCAGCAGCAGCCGAAAAACTAGGACTAAAATTACGACGGTTGCAAGTGAGGTGGTCAGATCTACATCAGCTCTCTTTTCCAATTTTACTGACCTGGGGAAGCAAACACTGGGTCATTGCCTATGAAGTTAAGGGCAATCGCTTAATCATAGCCGATCCCCTCAATCCCAATCATAACTGCGAAAGTCTAACTCAATCAAGAGTTGAAGAGGCTTGGGACGGTAAGCTTTGGCAGGTAGAACCGATGCAAAAGCAAGAGAAATTCGGCTTAAGTTGGTTCTTACCTGCGATTTGGCGTTTCCGTCGCTTATTAGGAGAAGTGTTATTAGCATCCTTAACTTTGCAGATTTTGGGATTGGGAACACCAGTCTTAACCCAGGTAATCATCGACAAAGCCATGGTACAGCAGAGCATTTCCACCTTAGATGTGATGCTCATTGGGTTAGTTTCTATCGCTATATTTGAAGCTGTGTTGGGGATTTTACGGATTTTCACCTTTACCCATACCGCCCGTCGCATCGATTTAAGCCTTTCTGCCCAAGTATTTCGTCATTTGATGCAACTTCCCTTATCTTATTTTGAAGCCCGTCGCGTGGGAGACACCGTTGCTAGAGTTCAGGAGATGGAGAAAATTCGTCAATTCCTCACAGGAACTGCTCTGACTGTGATTCTAGATGCGGTTTTTGTAGTAGTTTACCTGGGGCTAATGTTTTACTACAACGTCACCCTAACTGGGGTAGCTTTGGCGGTTATTCCTCTTTTTAGTATCCTGATCTTAGTTTCTACACCGATTATCCGTAAGTGGCTCAATGAAGCTTTCAACCGCAATGCTGACAAACAATCATTTTTAGTAGAAACAGTAACTGGCATCCATGCAGTCAAAGCTCATTCTGCCGAAACAACAGCTAGAGAACGCTGGGAAGGTTTGTTGGCTCGTTATGTTCGTACTGACTTCAAAGCAGCAACTGCTTCCAACATCAGCGGTCACATTAGTACTTTTTTTAATAGCTTATCTTATCTACTAATTCTAGGTGTAGGTGCTCATCTAGCGATTCAGCAACAGCTTACTGTAGGAGAACTGGTGGCTTTTCAAATGCTCTCGAATCGAGTTACCAGTCCAATTCTACGACTCGTACAACTGTGGCAAAGTTTTCAAGAGGTTTTGCTGTCAGTAGACCGACTTGGGGATATTCTGAATGCAGCACCAGAAGCAGAGACTGGTACAGGATTAGCGTTACCAAACTTGTCAGGGAAAGTGACTTTTGACAATGTGATGTTTCGTTACCGTCCTGAGCAAGAACCAATTCTGCGGGGGGTTTCCTTGACTATCAAGCCTGGGATGTTTGTGGGAATTGTGGGTCGTAGTGGTTCGGGCAAAAGTACTCTCTCTAAGATCCTACAAGGACTTTACCAACCAGAGTCTGGTCGCATCTTAGTAGATGGTTTCGATATCAAAATTGCGGATTTGGCTTCCCTGCGAAAACAAATTGCTGTAGTTCTTCAAGATGACTATCTATTTAATAGTTCTGTCTTAGAAAATATTACCCTTAGTAATCCTGAAATTACTCCACAGGAAGTATTACAAGCAGCTAAACGAGCAGCAGCTCATGATTTTATCAGTGACCTAACTCAAGGCTACGAAACTAATGTTGGTGAAAGAGGTACAGCTCTCTCTGGTGGTCAACGGCAACGGGTTGCTTTAGCCAGATTATTTCTGTCCCAAGCACCTATTTTAATTCTAGACGAAGCTACTAGTGCCTTAGATAGTGAAACAGAGCAAATCGTCTTACATAATCTTCAGGAAGTAGCTCAGAATCGCACTATATTCATGATTGCCCATCGCTTTGAACCCCTCAAGCGAGCTGACTTAATTTTAGTCATGGATAAGGGTGTGTTGGTTGAGCAAGGGACTCATGCAGAGTTAATGGCACAAGAGGGGTTGTATTCATCGCTCTATCAACGCCAGAGAAGTTCGGAATTTTGATTAAATATTTCGGCTGAGATAACAAAGCTAATAGGTAATACCATGGAACAATCATCCTTAAAATCCTCTACCGTTCAAGCTAGACAAATTCGATCCCAATTTGTCAATAACGAACATTATCTTTCCTATGAGTTGGGACAAGCAGTTAAAAAATTACCATCTTTATATACCCGCTTACTGGCAGGGGGCATTAGCCTGATAGTTTTGGGAAGCATCTCCTGGGCTTATTTCAGTCAAGTTGATGAAGTAGCTGTGGCTCAAGGCAAATTAGTTCCCTCAGACCAAATGCGACCAGTGCGCTCTCTCGGTGAAGGAACAATTCGTGAAGTGAAGGTAACATCTGGCGATCGCGTAGATCGAGATGACCTATTGATCGAGCGGGATTCAACCTATACTCAGACTGAGATTGACCGCTTGGAAAAATCAGCCCAACTAATTCGTGAAGACATCGCTCGTTTAGAGGCAGAAAGAACTGGTATAAGAACTGCTGGAGTATCCTTGCAAGATCAGTTACTCGCTGCTCGACTTCAAGACTTTGAAGCCCGTCGTGCTGCTGCTATTGCTGAAGCTAAGCGTCAACAAGCGGTGATGGAAAAAGCCAAAATTCAGCGCACCCGTTTACAAGAAAATTTAGCTAATGCCAAGACTAATTTAGCCAATGCTAAAACTAATCTGGTTAATGCTAAAAGCCTTTTTTACGGAACTCAAGCCAGTCTGGAAATTGCTCGGAACGAGGAAAGGGCATTAGAAAGTCTTTTAGCTCCTGGTGCTATTCCCAAACTCCAATATCTTAGGTCTCAAGACAGGGTGCTTAAAACTGAAGCTGAAGTCACTAAAGCAAAAGACGAAATGACTCGTGCCAGTAACAGTATCATTGAAGCTCAAGATAAAGTAATCTCTCTAGAAAAAGATCTTGCTGCCCAAAAGGAGGAAATTCGTCAGGCTCAACAAGCTTACCAGGGAGCGCAAAATGAAGCTAATAGACTGGCTTCTGAGCGTCAAAGTGAGATTTTAGCAAGACTTAATCACCGTCGGGAAGAACTGACAACAATTGAGGGAGAACTCGCCCAAGCCAGGAAACGACTAGAGAAAGAATTTATTAAAGCCCCTATTGGTGGCATAGTTTATAATATCAAAGCTAGTGCTGGTCCAGTGCAGACAGGAGAAGAATTATTATCGATTCTGCCAGAAGGTGAAGAGGTAATTTTAGAGGTGAATGTCCTGAACCGCGATATTGGTTTTATTGCTAAGGGAATGCCCGTTAAGGTTAAGATTGCTACTTTCCCTTTTCAAGAGTTTGGCACAGTGAATGGAGAAGTAATGGATATCAGTGCTGATGCCATTTTAGACGAGAATTTAGGCTTAATTTTTCCTGTCAAAGTTCAACTAGATCGACACTCAATTGAAATTCACGGTCAAGAAGTTGATTTAGTTCCTGGGATGGGTGCTACTGGAGAAATTGTCACCCGTAAAAAATCTATTCTCTCGTTTTTAATTGAACCAGTTGCCCGTCGTTTGAGCGAGGCGTTTTCTGTACGGTAATAGAGCGATATTTACCTTTTTTTTATCCAATCCTACCAATCTGCATAAAAATTCAAAGTTGTCGTAAATAGAAGCATCAGATTAAAAATAATAGGAATTTCCATCGCTAAATTATCGCTTATAACTAAGTGCCATTAGATTCCCCCATAGTGTTGGAATCTAATGGCACTAGGGAGGATAATCATGAATACTCAGTGGGGAAAAATAGTTTCTAAAATTTTATGTTGGCTGTTCTTAGAAATTGCCTTTAATTTAATTGGAATTGACGATCTAGTTGATTACAGTGAATTTGTGTCAGTACCTAAAGTAGTGATTCGATATCATACATAATAATCAAGCTTTTGCCAAAGTCGCGATCGGACATTGCCATGCTTTGAGCGATCGCAAATTCTATAAATTGTACTTAGAACCAAACGATTCGTGGGTAAGTTAGTTATTTTAAAACTAGGAGAAGGCAACTTAGAAACAGGCTTTCCCATAATTCTGCAAATTGGTGAGGAAAATACTCGCCCTACCGTAGAAATTACGGGTAAATTACCTCCCAATCCCGAAATTACTCATCATTATCATCATTGGCAATCTATTTATCGTAATTTAAAGCTTTCTTCTCGTCCTATTGGTTTACCCAAAACAACTATTACCCCAAATACTTTATCAGAATGTCAGCAAGCAGCAGATAATTTCAAAGCACATCTTAATAACTGGCTGGCAGCCGATTCTTTTCGTCAAATACGTGAAAAATTTCTCGAAAAACTTGCTTTAGAAGATAATATCCGCGTTCTGTTACAAACTAAAGATTTTCAATTACAACAACTACCTTGGCATCTTTGGGATTTACTAGAACGATATACTAAAGCAGAAATAGCCTTGAGTTCTCCTGTGTACGAACAGGTGAATCAAACCCGATATATTGGTGAAAAAGTCAAAATATTAGCTATTTTAGGGAATAGTCAAGGAATTGATACTCAAACTGACCGTTCCCTTCTAGAAAGTTTACCCAATGCGGATGTTACTTTTTTAGTCGAACCAGAACGTCAAGAAATTAATGATCGACTGTGGGATCAACATTGGCAAATTTTATTTTTTGCAGGACATAGTTCTACTCAAAAATTGAATGATACTGGAAAAATCTATATCAATCAAACAGAAAGTTTGACTATTACTCAATTAAAATATGCCTTAAGCAAGGCAGTGGCAAAAGGTTTGCAATTAGCTATTTTTAATTCTTGTGATGGTTTGGGATTAGCACGGGAGTTTGCCTCCTTACAAATTCCCCAGATTATCGTCATGCGAGAGCCAGTTCCTGACAAGGTAGCACACCAGTTTTTAAAGTATTTTTTGTCAGCTTTTTCTCAATGTAATTCCTGTTATTTAGCTGTGCGAGAAGCGAGGGAGCGATTACAGGGTTTAGAAACTCAATACCCTTGTGCTAGTTGGTTGCCTGTTATCTACCAAAATCCTGCTGAAGTGCCTCTAACTTGGCAGGAGTTGTGTAGTCAAAATATATCTGATTCATCTCAAACTTTAGTCACATCAAAGATAACTAAAAAGAAAAAACTATTTGATTTCTTAGTAATGCTGGTAACAAGTACCTTAATTACTGGTTTAGTAATGGGAATGCGTTATTTAGGTTTATTACAATCCCTAGAGTTAAAAGCGTTCGACCAATTATTACAAATGCGTCCCTCAGAAAAACCCGATTCGCGCCTCTTAATTGTAGCTGTAACTGAAGAAGACGTAAGCAACCAAAAAGCAGAAAAACTGCGAGGTTCTTTATCAGATAAATCTTTGGCTCGATTATTAGCAGAATTAGCAAAATATCAACCAGCAGTCATTGGTTTAGATATTTATCGAGATTATCCAGTGGATGAGAATTACCCAGAACTAGCTAAACTGATGAAAAATAGTAGTTCCCTAGTAAGTGTCTGTAAAGTTAGCAATCCCCATATTGGGAGAGCAGGTATTGCGCCATCGCCAGGAGTTGACTCAGATAATTTAGGTTTTAGTAATATTCTTCTCGATTCAGATAATGTGGTGCGTCGTCATTATTTAGCTTTAACTCCTCCTCCTTCTTCTCCTTGTAATGCTTCTTACTCCTTAAGTGTTCAACTTGCTTTACGTTACCTCTATAGCCAAGGAATCAAGCTAGAATTTACTCCTGAAGGTGCGTGGCAACTGGGAAAACTCACCTTTAAACCTTTGGAATCCCATACTGGAGGATATCAAGGAATTGATGCACTAGGACACCAAATTTTACTTAATTATCGTACTACATCTTCTCCAAAAGCGATCGCATCCCAAATATCTTTGGGAGATATTTTAGCGGGAAAATTGAATGCTTTAACAATTAAAGACCGTATAATTCTCATCGGAACAACAGCCGAGAGTTTTCGGGATTATTCATTGACTCCTTACACTGCTAATGGAAAAAGACAAATCATTCCAGGGGTAGTTCTTCAAGCACAAATGACTAGTCAACTGATAAGTGCTGTTATGGATGGACGACCTTTATTACGAACTTGGTCACTACGGAGTGAAATATTTTTGGTGTGGATTTGGTCTATAACTGGTAGTTTATTAGCTTGGTATTTGCGTCAACCTAATTATTTAATAATAAGTCTTGGAGTAGGACTATTAATTTTATATGGCACTAGTTTATTCCTCTTAGTTGTATTTGCTTTGTGGATTCCTCTACTTCCTCCATTGTTAGCTATGTTAGGTAATATTATATGTATAATAGCCTTTTTTTCTACACAACAAAAACACAAATTATCTCAAAATAAAAATTGAAATTTTAGTTTCTTGCGGTCTTATAAACAAATATTTAATCTCTTATTTAATTTAAATCATGAATAATTATCTGCAATCGCTAAAATTAATTGCTACTTTCCTGATAATAACTATCTTGGGCAACATTGGTTATTCTCCTACGCTATTAGTAGAATCAGTTGCTTCTGAAGCTAACTCCATCAAATTCAACCCACCCCCGCCTCCTCCAGATCGTAGTGCAGCAGGCGATCGAGGTGAAGCAGCTAGTCGTGGTTGTGGGAATAGAGAGCAATCTTTAATGGCATTAGTTCCTAGTTACCAACAAACAATTAATATCAATCAAAAAGAAACTATTCCAGTTACGAAAATTTGGGCTTTAACAACTTCTGAACATCCTACTTTTTGGTTTTTTATTCCCTATGAACAATCTGCGATCTCTTCAATGGAGTTTGTTCTGAAAGATGAGTCTCAAAAACCTAATAAAACTATATATCGTAATTTCTTAAGCAAACCAGAAAGACCAGGTATTATCAGCGTTTCTACTGATACCAATACTCTACCTTTAGAAATCAGTCAAAACAAACACGAAAAGATGTACCATTGGTTTTTTAAAGTAAGAGTTAAATGCAATCCTCAACAGCCAGCCATTTTACATTTTGTTGAAGGATGGATCGAGCGAACTGATTTAACTTCAGATCCTGGCAATCATTTTGAGCAACTAACCTCTTTAGAAAAAGTAGCATTTTACGCAGAAAAAGGAATCTGGCATGATGCTATTACAAATCTAGCAGAACTTAGGCTTACTAATCCAAATGATGATAATCTAAATTTTTTAGCTGAATGGAAAAGGTTACTGCAATCTGTAAATTTGGAAAATTTAGCTAAATATCCACTTATCAAGTGTTGCAAATCAAGTGACTTAGTTCAGTGAACTCTAATGAAGATAAAATTTCATCTGCCGTTACTTTTAATTTATGACACTTCTCAAAACTCTTCAACACCGTTTAACTAGCATTGACTTACCCTGGCTTCCCCCTCAACACATTTTAATTGACCAGTGCCATATTCCTGATGGATTCAAAATAAACCAAAATATAGTAAGCATTTTAGCCGATATTCCCCGAAATAGGAGTTTTGTCGAATTACTATTTTCCTTGTAGTGCCTAACTTGTAGTGCCTAACTTGTAGTGCCTAACTATTACTCATAACCTTGCTAATTTTAGTAATAGAACTTTAAGTTTTGTATTTATTGCATATTTTTAAGAGTTAACTGTGATGGTCATCGAGAAGAGAAAATCAATCAATTCTAAAGCATTAATTAGAGTTTAGAGTACGCAATTCTTTATATTACTTGGTATATTTCGTTTACTAGAATGACATTGAGAGGTAAATTTTTGGCTCTCAGTCATAGCCAGAAGAATCGAGTCATGAAATCGATTAAGACATCAGGCATCATACTAGGAATGACACTGACCATAGGAGGACTATTAGTTTTAGTTCGACCCACACTAGCTATTTCTCCTACCGAACAGCAGGAAGCAGTTTCTACTCAAGAAAATGATGTTCAAAATTTGTACGAACAAGGTTTAAGTAAAATCGCGTTTGGTGACTATCAAGGGGCGATCTCTGACTTAGATCGAGTCATTCTTCTTAATCCTGAATATGTTGAAGCTTATTGTAATCGAGGAATGGCACATATTGGCTTGGGTAATGCTGAAAAAGCGCTCGCGGATTTTAATCTGGCACTCCAAATTTCCCCCGATCATGCTGATGCATATAATAGACGGGGGGTCACTTTAGCAGAGCAAGGTAATCTTAACCAAGCTCTAGCCGACTTCGAGCAAGCCATCTGGTTTGACTCTAATTTTGCTGATGCTTACTACAATCGAGGTAAAGCACGAACCGAATTAGGAAATTATCAAGGTGCCATCAGCGATTATAACGTAGCGATTAAACTCGCTCCTAATCTGGCAGAAGCTTATGGCAATCGAGGACTCATTCGCGCTCAGTTAGGCAATAGCGAAGAAGGTTTAAAAGACTTGCAACAAGCAGCCAAACTTTTCTGGCATTCAGGAAATATAGCTGCATACCAAGAAACTCTTACTTACATTCAAATGATTCAATCGCAGTTAAATTGATAGAGTTTAAGTTTAAGATAAGTTCAGGATTTAAGCTTGTATACGGAACATTGGTACTGGTATTGTAGTTATTACTTAACCTAAACTTTACTTTCGTACTGTTACCAAAAATACACCATTTTTGAACAGCTCCGCTAAACTTAAATATGTCCAGTTAGAGCGGTTTTTAAAAAAGCGTTTTAAACGAAGACTAAAAACAGTAAAAAAATCCTGGGTCAAAGGAACAGAAAAAGATTTTCCATCGGGGACTCAAAATACCTCTTATCTTGAACGATTCAATTTAAGTTTAAGACAAAGAATTTCATATCTACATCGAAAAACTCTAGGTTATTGTAAAAACAAAACTAACCTTGATCGAGCGTTATGGATCAATTTATTTGATTATAATTACTGCCAGTTTCATAAAAGTTTACGTAAAGATTTAACTGGAGAAAAAGTCAAGTTTAAAAAAAGATATCAAGAAGTTACTCCTGCAATGAAAATTGGTTTAACAACCAGTCAATTAAATTTCAGATTTCTCATTATTTCTCCTATCCCTAAAAGTGGGTGAATAAGACAACTGCATCAGTTTGTAGGGACT
>JAAUYH010068919.1_pt1 | contig 11013 bp, 10 predicted proteins | sample 7278061 | NCBI WGS metagenome assembly JAAUYH01 (sample SAMN14350203, study PRJNA611818) | marine sediment metagenome | isolation source: surface marine sediment (0.6m) | place: French Polynesia: Moorea | collected 2018-08 | reverse complement strand
GATGCGCTGGGCATGGTCGGCATCCCGTCGCCCGAGGAACGGCTGAAGGCCTATCCGCACCAGTTCTCCGGCGGCATGCGCCAGCGGGTGGCGATTGCCATCGCGTTGCTGCATCACCCCGACCTGATCATCGCCGACGAGCCGACCACGGCGCTCGACGTCACCATCCAGGCACAGATCCTCTACGAGGTGCAGCGCCTGGTCGCCGAGCAGAACACGGCGATGATCTGGATCACCCACGACCTCAGCGTCATCGCCGGCCTCGCCGACCGCGTCTGCGTCATGTATGCCGGGCGCATCGTCGAAGCCGGCAGTGTCGGAGACGTCATCGACCGGTCCATGCATCCCTACACCCATGGGCTGATCGGCTCTGTCCCGTCCCGAAACCCGCGCGGCCGGCCTCTGTCGCAGATTCCCGGCATGGCGCCAACGCCGAGCGAGATGCCGGCCGGCTGCGCCTTCCGGCCGCGCTGCCCGCGCGCCGGCGAGCCCTGCTTGGCCGAACCGCCCAGCGTCGAGCCGGCACCCGGCCGGACCTTGCGCTGCTTCAACCCGGTTGAACTGGAGCCGGCCGAGTGAGCGCCCCGATCATCGAGCTGCAGGGGGTCAGCAAGCGCTTCGTGAAGTCGCTCGACGCCGCCGCCAAGGTGGCCAACGTGATCGGGGCCGGGCTGCGCGAGGAGGTGGTACACGCGGTCGACGCCGTCGACCTCACCGTCGACAAGGGCGAGGTGGTCGGCCTCGTCGGCGAGAGCGGCTGCGGCAAATCCACCCTCGGCCGGGTGGTCGCCGGTATCCACGGCGCCACCGAGGGGCGGGTGCTGTTCCACGGCGAGGATGTCGCCGGCATGGCCGGCACCGAACGCCGCCGCGCCATGCTGGCGATCCAGATGATCTTCCAGGACCCGATGTCGTCGCTGAACCCGCGGCTTCGCGTCGCAGACATCATCGGAGAGGCGCCGCAGGTGCACGGGCTGGTGAGCCGGGCCTCTCTGTCGGACTTCCTCGACCGGCTGATGCGCCAGGTCGGCCTCGACCCGGCCTACAAGCGCCGCTATCCGCACCAGTTCTCCGGCGGCCAGCGCCAGCGCCTCGGCATCGCCCGGGCCCTGGCGGTGGAGCCGGAATTCCTGGTCTGCGACGAGGCGGTGGCCGCCCTCGACGTCTCGATCCAGGCCCAGGTGCTCAACCTGTTCATGCGCCTGCGCGAAGAGCTGGGCCTGACCTACCTGTTCATCAGCCATGACCTCGGCGTGGTCGAGCATCTGAGCGACCGGGTGGTGATCATGTATCTCGGCCGGGTGGTCGAACAGGCCCCGACGGCCGAGCTCTTCGCCGATCCCAATCACCCCTACACCCAGGCGCTGCTGGCCGAAGTGCCGCGCCTCGAGACCACCCGCCGCCACTTCCTGCCGATCAAGGGCGAGATCCCGTCGCCGCTGACGCCGCCCAGCGGTTGCCACTTCCATCCGCGCTGTCCGCACGCCATGCCGCGCTGCGCCGAGGAACGGCCGGCGCTGAAGGAGGTGGCTCCGGGCCGGCTCTCCGCCTGCCACCTGAACGACCAATGACGGGGTCGCCGCGATGAGCGATCGTCAGCACCCAGCATCGTCATTGCGAGGAGCGACGGCGACGCGGCAATCCACCGCCAGCCGACAGAGTGGATCGCCACGCCTTCGGCTCGCGATGACGCTGTCGGCAAGTCGGAGTCCATGAAGACTCTGAGGACACCATGACCACGGGCGTCATGATGCAGGCCGGGGTGCATCGGACCGTGTTCGCGGCCGACCCGCTGCCGCTGGTGTTCGACTCGCCGCATAGCGGCGCCACCGAGGCGGTGGAGTTCGGATCGGTGTTGCCGGTCGAGGTCCTGCGGCGGGCGGAGGATTCCTTCGTCGACGAACTCTTCGCCGACGTGGCGGATCACGGCGCGACCCTGATCGCGGCGGAATTCCCGCGCGCTTACGTCGACGTCAACCGCGCGGCGGACGACATCGATCCGGAGATGCTGGACGGGCCCTGGGCCGGCGCTGTCAATCCCGGCATCCGCAGCGAGCGCGGCATCGGTCTGGTGCGCCGGCTGGTCGGGCCCGGCGAGCCGCTCTACGACCGGCCGTTGACCGTCGCCGAGGTCCAGGCCCGGCTGGACGATCACTACCATCCCTATCACGAGCATCTGGACCAGACGCTGGCAGCCCTCAAGCGCCGCTTCGGCGCCGTCTACCACGTCAACTGCCACTCGATGAAATCTGTCGGCAATGCCACCACGCCGGATGGCGACATACCGCGCCCGGACGTCGTCGTTGGCGATCTGCACGGCCAGAGCTGTCGGCCGGACTTCACCCGCCGGGTCGCCGAGGCGTTTTCAGGTCGCGGCTATTCGGTCGCTCTCAACGACCCCTATGCCGGCGCCCATATCCTGGAGCGTTATGGCGATCCCGACGGCGGAATCCACAGCCTGCAGGTCGAGCTGAACCGGGCGCTCTACATGGATGAGGGGAGTCGCGTGCGCCATGACGGCTTCGAGCGGCTGCGCGCCGATCTCTCGCTGATCACCGCCGAGATCGCCGCCTTCGTGGCGGCGGGCTGAGGTCAGGTCTCGAACTGCTCCTTCAGCACCCGCTCCTCCAGATCGTGCTCGGGATCGAACAGCAGGTGCAGCGAGACGTCACGGTCCTCGCAGACCTCGACCCAGGCGACGTCGCGCACCTCGGTGTAGTCGGCAACCGCGCTGACCGGCCGCTTCTTGGGCTCGCGGACGTCGAACCGGACCTTCCATTCATGGCGCAGCAGGGCGGCGCGCAGCCTCCGGGGCCGGAACGGGCAGATCGGCGTCAGCGCCATGACGTTCGCACCCAACGGGATGATGGGGCCATGGGCCGAGAGGTTGTAGGCGGTGCTGCCGGCCGGGGTGGAGACCAGGATGCCGTCGCCCATCAACTCCGGCACCCGCACCACGTCGTTGACGCTGACGCACAGCTTGGCGGTCTGGCGTGTTTCACGCAGCAGCGACACCTCGTTGATGGCAAGCGCCCTGCGTTCCTCCCCGTCGACGGTCATCGCCGTCATCCGCAGCGGGTGCAGGGTCACCTGCTGCGCTGCCGCGATGCGGGCGCGCAGGTCGTTCTCGCGGAACTCATTGAGCAGGAAGCCGATCGAGCCGCAATTCATGCCGAAGATCGGCACGTTGCGCTCCAATGACCAGTGCAGCGTTTCCAGCATCAGCCCGTCGCCGCCCAGGGCGACGACGACATCGGCCTGCTCGGTCGGGGCCTGGCCGTAGTGGCCGACCAGCCGTTCCAGCGCGTCGGCGGCCTCGTCGGTGTCCGCCGCGACGAACCCGATCGTCGGCGTCACCGAAGGGCTCTGCTTGCGGCCGGACTTCGCGGGGCTGTCGGTCTTCATGGCCGGGGACTGTATCAGGCAAGCCGGCTGCGTACACCTGCCGTGACCCTGGCGGCACTCGGTTTCATGATCGTGACCAGGCCGTAGGGGCCCGGCCTTGCGCCGTTCGGGCCTCTCGGTCAGTCTGACCGGGACAGAAAAGGAGGGCATCCCAATGCGCCTGGGATTCATCATGCATGTCGCCGTACTGGCCGCTGCGATCCTGACCGCGGACGGGGCCGCGGCGGACCGCCATGAAGGCTATTACTATCCCACCGTCACCAGCCGGGAGACCTACACCGCCCGCGCCTCCACCTTGCCCGACAGCGACCGCGCCCGGCGCATCGGATTCATCGTCGGTCTCACCCGGCAACAGCTTGCCCAGGACTATCCGCCGGAGGTGGCGATCTTCACCAAGGGCGCGCATGCGGAGAAGATGATCATCGTGGCGCTCAACCGCGACGCCATCTCCAGCCTCTACCAGGCGCGGGCCTTGCTGGCACAGATGACCGCCGTGGCGCGCTCCACCGAGGTGTTCATCCAGAACCGGGTCGAGGACACCTACACCTTCCTCGACCTGCTCAAGCTGCTCGGCTACGAGTTGCTGACCATCACCGACGGCCACAGCTATGCGCATCAGTACACGATCGAGTAGGGCGGTCGCTCATGGTCGCCAATTTATATAGGTCGACGGCCATTGTTTGATTTGTAGTGGAACCAGAATCGTAGGACACTGCTCAAGGTAGTGTTGCCAAGAATCGCTCCCCCGGCGATTGCCGGGAGCAGGTCCGTGCCACGAGCAACTGCGCATATCGTCCAATCCGGAGGGCAGATCCTGCTCGACCGATCGGACTTTGCATTGCTCGATCCGAAATACCTCGAGCTGTTCGACATCCTGGCCGAAAAGGCCCCGGCGGGACGGCTGCCCGGCCGGCAGCACTTCGACCCGCTGGACGTCCCGGAGCTCATCGGCTTCATCAACCTGGTGGAGGTGCATCGGAACGGCCGGCTCAGATTCCGGTTCCGGCTGCACGGGACGGTCCAGACCGACGCGGCAGGACGGGACGTGACCGGGTTGTTCGTCGAGGACGCCGTCATCCCCGAATTCGTCGGTCGCATCAACGGCAACATGACCATGGTGGTGGAGCGCAAGCGGCCGGTCTATGACCGCTTCCAGATGCCGCATCCCAATCGCCGCTATCTGGACAGCGAGCGGGTCTACTATCCGTTGGCCGCCGACGGCCAGACCGTCGACATGATCCTGATCCTGAACGGGTACTACTGAACGCCGCGTGGCACCCCTGGACCAAGATCACGTGAGGTCAACTGGACCTCACGTCTAAATAGCGCTCTAGGCCGGACCGTCCGCAGGCGTCAGCCGGACGCCGCCGATCGCCTGGTCGGTCGGCAGCACTTCGATGGTGGCGATGTTCACATGCGCCGGCGCCCGCAACGCATAGAGGATGACGTCGGCAATGTCCTCCGGCCGCAGCTCGCGGATTTCCGACCGCCCCAGCCTGTCCAGCGTTTCCCGCTCGCCGAGCGCCGCCTGGTAGAACTCGGTGGTCACCCGCCCGGGGCAGATCTCGGTGACGCGCAGCCCGGAGCCCGCAAGCTCGTACCGCAGGTTCTGGCTGAACCGGTGAATGGCCCCCTTGGTGCCGCCATAGACACCGGAGATCAGCGTGTGCAGGCCGGCGATCGAGCCGATGTTGACGACATGCCCGCGCCGCCGCTTTCGCATGCCGGGCAGCGCCAGGGCGCAGATCTGGATCGGCGCGATCACATTGATCTCGAACGCCTCCTGGATGGCGGCCGGTTCGATTTCGTGAAGGCCGGAGATGCCATGCCCGACACCGGCATTGTTGACGAGGACATCCGGCTCGAATGCGTCGATGGCCTCGGCGAGGCGATCGGTGTCCCTGACGTCGGAGGCCAGCCACCGGCAGTCGGCCTCGGCGGCCAGCGCCGTCAGCCTGTCCTCGCGACGGGCGACGGCAAGCACATCCAGCCCGGCCGCCGCCAGGACCTTCACCGTTGCGGCGCCGATGCCGCTGGTGGCGCCGGTGACTAGGGCCTTCTTCAGCATCGGACCGGACCTCGAACCTTGTGAACCATCGATCCCGATTATGTCCTGATCGGCGCCAGCGTCCCAGCCATGTGCGGGTCGCGCAGGCAATCAGGTTATAATTCTGTCATTAGGAATAATATGTTCCAAAATTCGACTATTCTGCTGAATCTCTGAACCTACTAGATTTCGGTCCGTAATCGATGCGTGCCGGAGCGGCCTTCTCCTCGTCGCTCGGGTGCCAGTCCAACCGGCGGTCCGACGCGGACCGGGCGTTCAATGGGAGTGAGATCGATGCCTGAGGGAACAATTAAGGGCCCATCCCCGTTCCACGCCGGTGAGCAGGGTGTCCAGGAACGCCTCGGCGTGCGCGAGATCGAGACTTGGGCCCGCAAGGTCGTCCGCGACCATCTGCCCGAGGAACATCGCGCGTTCCACACGGCACTCCCCTTCCTGGTGGTCGCCGCCCGCGACCGGACGGGACGGCCATGGGCGACGCTGCTCGCCGGGCAGGAGGGATTCATCACGTCGCCGGACCCACGGTCCCTGGTCATTGACGCGAAGCCGGTCGCCGGGGACGCGCTTGCCGAATCCCTTGAAGCCACCACGGATGTCGGGATCCTCGGCATCGAACTCGCCTCCCGGCGCCGCAACCGGGTGAACGGACGGATTGCCGAGACCGCAAATGGTGGTATCGCCGTCGCCGTGGAGCAGACATTCGGCAATTGCCCGCAATACATCCGCGAACGCCAGTGGCGGCGCGTCGAATCCGAACCGGCTGGCGCGCCGAGGCGGGGCACCCGGCTCAGCCCGGCGCAGCGCGCCTGGATCGCCTCGGCCGACACGCTGTTCATCGCCAGCGGCCATCGCGGGGATGGCGACCATGCGGCCTTCGGGATGGACGCCTCGCACCGCGGCGGCGATCCCGGCTTCGTGCAGGTCGTGGGCGATACACGCCTCGTGTTCCCCGACTTCGCCGGCAACAATCATTTCAACACCATCGGCAACCTCGTCATGGACCCGAAGGCCGGTCTGCTCTTCGTCGATTTCGAGGCGGGCAGTCTGCTCCAGCTCACCGGCCGGACGGAGATCGACTGGGACTCCGATGCGGTTGCGCGGGTGCCCGGTGCCCGTCGCCTGGTGTCCTTCGAGATCGAGGAGATCGTCGAACTGCCGGCGGCCATGCCCCTGCGCTGGGACAGCACTGCCGAGTCGGTGCGGTCGCTGCGGCTGGTGGAGAAGACCCGGGAGAGCGCCGATGTGACGTCGTTCGTCTTCGAGGCCCGGGACGGCGGCCCGCTGCCGGCGTTCGAGGCCGGCCAGCATCTGCCGATCGAATTGGAGGTGCCGGGGCATGGCGAGCCGGCGCGTCGCACCTATTCGCTGTCCGGATCGCCGGCCGAGGATGGCTACCGGATCAGCGTCAAGCGCGAACCGCGCGGCGTTGCGTCCAGACACCTCCACGATCGTGTCGAGGTCGGCGAGATCATCGAGACCCGCAGGCCGGCCGGCGATTTCCGGCTCCCGTCCGGCCAGGGCCCGGTCGTGCTGGTGAGCGCCGGTGTCGGCGTGACGCCGATGCTCAGCATGCTCCATGCCCTCGTCGCCCAGGGCGGCGAGCGCCCGGTCTGGTTCGTGCACGGCGCGCGCGACGGGGACCACCATCCGATGGCGGCCGAGGTCCGTGCGCTTGCCGTCGGCAGGCCCGACACGCATGTCCACGTGGCCTACAGCCGGCCCCGACCTCAGGACCGGGCAGGCGTCGACTATGATGGCGAAGGCCGCGTTGACGGCGCCCTGCTCGCCAGCCTCGTGGGCGACGTCGACGCCGATTACCTGCTGTGCGGGCCGGTGTCCTTCATGGCGGCCGTTCAGACCGACCTCGAAAACCGCGGGGTCCCAGCGGAGAGAATCCACACGGAATCGTTCGGACCGGCCGGATGAGCAACGCGCCGACGCCACGCAGCCGCAGCGGCGCAGGTCGCTATGCGTCGCATTCCTGAACTCTCAATTACTCGACGTTATGGACCGCTCGCGATCCGAGCTCCGACTCTTTGGCTCGATGGATTGGTCGGAAACCAAAAATTTCGTTAAATCCGCTATTTGTTCCCGAAAATTGCCTTTGGAAGTCCGGAGGCGTAAGATTCAAGAAACACAAGACAATATTGCCGCCAAATCGACCCTGGATAGCGGTCCAACCGCAAGCGCATTCGCGGCGTTGGAGGGGGGCATGATGCATAAGATCCCGAACATGGTGATTTCGGTGCTCGCGGCATTCCAGGTGGTGCACCTTGCGGGCTGCTCTGGAGGCGGCGGAGGAGGTGGGAGTGTTCCTCTGGTGCTTTCCACTACGACACCATTCGATGGGCCGCTCACCACGATTACGTTGCCCGTGACGTTCAATGCGAGCGCTGCGGGGCAGGGCATCAATCCCTATTTTGACGGGCGGAGCACAGATCATCAGGTAAGGATCGATCCGGCCGCGAAAACGGTGGAGATCTTCTTTTTCGGGGGCGAGGCTTTCCTAACCTTCACGGGCGTTGATTTCACGGCGGGGACGTCCACCGTTGAGCATTTCGATGGAGGCGTTCCTGGCTATACAGCCGACACGCTGACGATTCTCCTACCCGGGGCGGCCAGCGGCATTGAATGGTCGAGTTACGCCGTTTGGGATTCGCAGCCAATCGGCTGCAGCCCGATCCTCTGTCTTGCGTCGACTTATTTCGAGGCCTTGTCGATCGGCATACTCACCGATGACAACCACCTACCGACCGGCACGGGGATCTACACCGGCCATATGAACGGGCGGTACACCAATGGAGATGCCGTCATACACCTAGCCGGCGATGCCAGCGTTACGGCCGATTTCTCGAACCTCGCGGTGACGGGTGAGTTCACGAATATCAATGCGACGGATTTGAGTGCCGGCATAAGCTTCAACGCGAGCATCTCCGGGGGTGACTATCACGGTAATGCGACCGGCGGGGGCATGAGTGGCCCTATAACAGGCAGCTTCTATGGCCCGGATGCCGAGGAAACCGGTGGCGTATTTCAGATATCGCAAGGTGATTACATGGCGGTCGGTGCATTCGCCGCGCAGAAGTGACATGGCCGGCACGGCTGCTCATCGCCAAGAGGGTCCGGTGATCACCTGACCGCCCCATCCGCTGCCGCAAAGCCTGAACATGGGCCGGACTAGAGGGCAAGGTTCGGTTGGTTGAAAAGCGAAGACGCCGACCATGTTGGTACGAGTGCCGGATAGCCGCTCCTGGCTATTCACGCAGCCTTCGTAGGTCGCGGGGCAACTCTTCCGGAACGACGTTCATGGCGGACCGCCTGAGCGAAACGCAGCAATCCGCGCGACAATGATGACGTCCGCCGGCCCTAACCCCCGGTGACGCTCATATGGCGTGCCACGGCCGGCTGGCGGTGGCGGCGGTCGATGATGAAGTCGTGGCCCTTGGGCTTGCGGCCGATGGCCTCGGCGATGGCGGCGTCCAGCAGGTCGTCGGCCTCGCTGGCGCGCAGGGGCGCGCGCAGATCGGCGTCGTCGTCCTGGCCCAGGCACATGTAGAGCTGGCCGGTGCAGGTGATGCGCACCCGGTTGCAGCTCTCGCAGAAATTATGGGTCAGCGGGGTGATGAACCCGAGCTTGCGGCCGGTCTCCTCGACCCGGACATAGCGCGCCGGCCCGCCGGAGGAGTAGTCGAGCTCGGTCAGGGTCCAGTCCTGGGCCAGCCGGGCGCGCACCAGCGACAGCGGCAGGTACTGGTCGACCCGGGTCTCGCCGCCGATATCGCCCATCGGCATGACCTCGATGATGGTCATGTCGTGACCCTCGCGCCCGCACCAGGCGATCATGTCCGACAGCTCGTCGTCGTTGACGCCCTTCAGCGCCACGGCGTTGACCTTGACCTGCAGCCCGGCCCGCTTGGCCGCCTCCAGCCCGGTCATCACCCGGTCGAACCGGCCCCAGCGGGTGATCTCCAGGAACTTGTCGGCGTCCAGCGTGTCCAGCGACACGTTGACCCGCCGCACGCCGCAGGCGTGGAGCTGCTCGGCATAGCGGGCGAGCTGGCTGCCATTGGTGGTCAGGGTCAACTCGTCGAGCGCGCCGGAGTCCAGGTGCCGCGACAGGCTCTCGATCAGCCCCATGATGCCGCGCCGCACCAGCGGCTCGCCGCCGGTCAGGCGCAGCTTGCGCACGCCCTGGCGGATGAAGGCGCTGCACAGCCGGTCGAGCTCCTCGAGCGTCAGCAATTCCTTCTTCGGCAGGAAGGTCATCTCCTCGGCCATGCAGTAGACGCAGCGGAAGTCGCAGCGGTCCGTCACCGAGACGCGCAGATAGGTGATCGCCCGCCCGAAGGGGTCGATCAGCGGCTGGCTGGTGACGGCGTTCTGCATGGTCGATGCCTGTCTGTGGCCTTTTCGTCGTGCGCAAGGCTTCTCATCTCTATTATAGGGAGGTTGGCGGCGAATTCGCCCACAAACGCAGTAAGGCCTTGGAGACGGCGCAGATGAAGGAGTTCGAGGTCAGACCCGACCCGGAGGACCCGCGGCTGACCGAGCGCGTCCGGGGTGTCGACCAGGACGGCCGGTCGGTCGAGGCGTCGGTGACCGTGGAGCGCCCGCTGACCCTGTTCCTCAACGGCCGCGAGATCGTCACCATGATGACGATCGCCGACCATCCGGACTACCTCGCCATCGGCTATCTGCTGAACCAGAACATGCTGCGGCCCGAGGACACGGTCGTCGCGGTCGACTACGACGAGGACATCGAGACGGTGGTCGTGCGCACCGAGCACGAGACCGATTTCGAGGAGAAGCTGAAGAAGAAGACCCTGACCTCCGGCTGCGCCCAGGGCACCGTGTTCGGCGACGTGATGGAGAGCTTCGAGCAGGCCGACCTGCCCAAGGACGCCAAGCTGCACACCTCCTGGCTCTACGCGCTCTCCAAGAAGATCAACACGGCGCCGAGCCTCTATCTGACCGCCGGCGCCATCCATGGCTGCGTGCTGTGCCAGGGCGACCGGCCGCTGGTCTACATGGAGGACGTCGGCCGCCACAACGCCGTCGACAAGATCGCCGGCTACATGTACCGCCACGCCGTCGCGCCCGGCGACAAGATCTTCTACACGACCGGCCGGTTGACCAGCGAGATGGTCATCAAGACGGTGCAGATGGGCATCCCCATCCTGGTCTCGCGCTCCGGCTTCACCGCCTGGGGCGTGCAGCTGGCGCGCCAGGCCGGGCTGACCCTGGTCGGCCGCGCCAAGGGCAAGCGCTTCCTGGCGCTGGCCGGCGAGGACCGCATCGTGTTCGACGCCGATCCGAAATCCGTCCCCGAGGAGGGGCGCCACCTGCAGCGCAAGGCAAGCCTGGCCGATGACGCCGCCTGATATCGCCGGCGTTATCCTGGCCGGTGGCCTGTCGCGGCGCATGGGCGGCGGCGACAAGGGGCTGCGCCTGCTGGCCGGAAGGCCGATCCTCGACCACGTGATCGCGCGGGCGCGGCCGCAGGTCGGGCCGCTGGTGCTGAACGCCAATGGCGACCCGGGACG
>JAAUYH010142393.1_pt1 | contig 11015 bp, 7 predicted proteins | sample 7278061 | NCBI WGS metagenome assembly JAAUYH01 (sample SAMN14350203, study PRJNA611818) | marine sediment metagenome | isolation source: surface marine sediment (0.6m) | place: French Polynesia: Moorea | collected 2018-08 | reverse complement strand
TTCTTCTGTGAATATATCGATGAATCAGGATTTCCATCACCATATTCTCTCATTAATGCGACCGGATCCATATAGCTAGGTCGTCTTGCATTTCTCGTTGGCCGCATCTAGCACAGATTTATCTATGGAATGTGCGTTTTTCAAGAGTGCTCCTGTTCTAAAACGGCAGGAACATGACATGCTCAATCAATCTCAATAAAATTATAATCTTCTAATTTGAGGCTTCAAAAACCAAGAAAACACGGTACCAATGCGAGATGAAGAGCTTGACAGAGAAGAGATTATGAGAAAATTTGTTGTTCGTAGAAACGTTTAGAAATAAATCTTGATTCATACTTGTTACGATTTCGATTAAAGAAAAAAGACAATTTGAACGGATACTCTAGGCATCTTATCATACTTAAATCAACTTAACATTCCATCTCGTACAGTTCCACTGATACTCGGGCCTCCAAGCACATCGCTACTTTGCCGAAGTTACTTCATTCGGTAGTATAAGCAATTTGTAGTATTTTTGAGTGCGTTTGAGGGTTCCTTTCATCTGTGCATGGAAATTTCTAAGCACTTGTTGAGCACACAGTACTTTCTCTGGATCAGTGTTTTCACTTTTCACAAATTTTCATTGCTTAATCGGTACAGTAGTGAAATCATTATCTGAATCGATTTAGTACTTTTCATTTCTTCGTCACTAAATTTCAACCAGTCCCTAATTTTCACGAACTACTGATAATCAGTAAAAACGTTATCAACGGTTTTAGCCATCAAACTACAGTGCATGAATCCTTTAAATAAAGTATTCTTCGTGAAATTGAAAAAGTCAAATAACATAGCTACATATACTGCTTCTAATTAAATGACATCTTGTCTTCTATTCATGCTACAAGAGAGAATAACTCACAACCTTTCGTCTGAAAGAAATTATGATCCATTGAAAATCGACTGTTACTATGAACAATTACTATGTTGATGATTTCTATTTCTGTGCGCCCCGTGATGAGGAGCTTGCAGTCTCGGTTGATAGGTGTTGTATTTCGCTGCAAGAGGAGAATGTGTGAGTTCTTGCTTACTACGTAATCCGTGGAGGGGTGTGCCGTTAGGCATTCTATCTGTAGTGTATTAGTCATTCTGCAAAAACGCTAGTAAAATAGATGGTACCTGGAAGCGAATAGGATATCCCGAATAATTAGACTACATACCCCTTTAGCACTTCGAAAAAGTGGAAGTCAAAGTCTCATTGAGCTAGTCTTGCCTCAAATTAATTGGCCTAGGACTGATGAAAGAATGCTATTAGCGCATTCAGGCATGCTAAATACTTTCTACTTTGAAGACGTACAAATACATGCAAGGCCACGGAACTATAGCTCAACAGCGTATGATAATTTCTAAGTAGGAACCTTTACCGGATGAATTCTATTCATAGCCTTGCTAGAATCATTATTCCCCATTTAGATTCCAGTAGATTAACGACATTGCCTCCCATCATAAATTTCGAAATGTATATTCTTTCTGAATTATGCTAGATCAAACTACATTGCATTGACGGAATAGGATGTTATAAATTTTGTTCGACTTAAAAGGATTTTTTCGATCTGCGTAGCGCTTGCTGAGAACTCGAACAAAATGTTTCACACCTTGGAGCTAAGTATGCGTATGGCATTAAACTGGTTGGTTCCATTTAACATCTTTTGACTCCTTCCGAAACGCTTAACCAATACGCTAGTTTCTATTGAGTTATGTCGCGTTGCCGAATGTTTTCAAATGCAATACTACCAAAGAAAGCTCAGATAAGATAAATTCAGACTACATGCATCGAATGAAGCTGAATTAAACTGTTAATCGATACATACATTGCAAAATTCTATTGCATTCAAAATTTTACTTTCTATGGGACAGATAAAAGAATTTTGTTTCCTAAGATCAATGGTTGGAATTACTCCTATGGTTAGTAGGTCGTGGGATTAAAAAATCGAAGACCTGCAGCACAGAAAAGAAATCGATATAAATGAGTTGATTCCGTTGTACAATGATGGAATGAGGCACATTTCGTATTGAAATTGTAAGCTTGATTGATGTTCAATGAACTTTCTAACTACATAATATTTTCGTTCTGCTGTGATGAAGTACTATTTGCCCTCTTCGCCGTTCTTAAACTAAATCAAGTTTCCTAGTAGAAATTGTTACCCTGCAAACTAGTAGCAAGAATACAGGGATTGAAAGTAGAAGGCGTGGAAGGCTGTAACAAGGAGGAATAGTAATTATGAATTCTCATTCAGCGCGACAATAGGCTGAACGATGAAGCGGTAGCGATGATATTAATGCAAATAAATGAGTGATTCTAATGTTTTATCAGAAGCAGGTTGATTAATTACCGCGTGCAGCGGAGAAATATATTAACAAATAGAAAGCTTTGAGTAAGAGCTTGAAAACGGTGAACAAAATTATCAGAAGGCATTCCTAAGGGCTGTTCTAATTTTCCTTGGAGTGAGTTGGTTGCACTAACGATGCGAAATATTTATGAATATTTGAATTGTTGACTTGCGATGAATTATTAAATGGTCTCAAATGAATAGATCTACTAAATTGGTTTCATGAACGGTCTTATTTCGTTAGTTCAAGTGCGTTCCCTGGTAAATAAATGTTCCCTTTGATTTCCGACGGCCTCTGTTGGATGAACTAATTCTTTTTACTTCTGCAGCGACAATAACAACAATGGAAAGTCATAGCTCTTTTGTACCTGCAATGTAAGAGAGCCATCCACTAAAAGACGAGTATAAAAAGACCGTCGCTGGAATCGATCTTTACTGATTTTATGAATCAGATCAGTTCTGCAAACAAATGCACCTCAGTCCAGATACTTGCCGTATTTCAAGGTTCCATGCAATCGCAGTTGTTGCATAAGATAAATACCCGCGTGCTTGAAAAATTCACCAAATAGCCACCAATTGCACTGTGGACCGTTTGAATTTGGCCAGAACACTTTTAATATAATAGTAAGTAGAATCTTATAGCCCAAAAGGCTGCTTATGTCTATCAAAAAGTGTCAAGCCATCAATAATCGAGATAAATTCCTGTACTTGGTTAGATCATGTGATTGTAAGGATCTGATAAAAATCAAAACAATAGTTTACAAGATGCCGAAGATGAATAATGATAAGGGCTATTATTTTCTGGCGTGAAACACTGCCAATGATTTTAGATTTTGGCGCAAAAATACGAGTCTAACAATTTATCGATGTTTTTGTAGTTGTAAAAATGATTTTTTAGAATATTTGAGATACTGTTAAATCAGTTTATATGGTGAGAGGCTGTACTAATCTTGCCCTGCCCATTTGTTCAACCGTAAAATTGGTAGATAAAATGAATCAATTTCGAAATGTTGAAATATAATATTTTTAGTGCCCCTACTCGTTAGGTCATGAGATCACTAGAAATATACGTCTATGCCTGAGAATGAACCGTCCAGCGTTTACATTAGGGTGCAATGGTTCAAAATATTATTTCAAATTTTTTCCTTGCCGGTCCGTTCTGATTGCTTGGCTGAATGATGCTTATTACAGCTTCTGCCTTGAATTTCTCGTGACCATTTCAATTTGAACCAAACTTCAAATTAAATCCAATAAGATTGTGTAGACTCTGAAGTAATCTCCGTCTGAGGAGAAGTTCGCTGTGATCCTTTTGGTCTGATACTCATTTACTTCCTTGATAATTGTGGCTAAAGAACAAAAAATCCAAATAATAGGAAATGGGATTAATGAATGGCTTCGTTCGATTTGTTGATCCTATTTTTCAGCTACGGTTAAAAATAAATAACCAGAAAATGTAAAAAATTATTCTGGTATCGCGTTCTAGAATTATTCTGTGATTTGATTATTCTATCCAACCAATATTATTGGGTAGATTATTGAAGAATTATTTCAGATAAATCATAGTGAGCCAAAATTGGATCTGAGGTTTGTCTTGCCTATTTTGAATTTTTGCGATTGAGTTTTCTCGATCGCTGGATGTACAGTTGGAGATAGGCGACAAGACATATTGCTTTCAATTTTGGGAATTCAGATGTCCCACTACATCAATTCCAGACTGTGGTCCGTGGAGGATGTCAAGCGTGCAATTTTGGGTCAAGACAAACCGGCTGATAAAATCTGGAGTGCTAGATAATTGATTCCGACGAAGAATAAAGATATTCCCAGTCATCTAGAAACAAATAAGTTGTTCTTCGTACTTTCTAGTCTACATCAGATATTCCAGTCCTGACGATTCTTTCAAAATAAAATTGGATTAAATTATTGTTAGTTATCTAAGATAACCGAATGAAAATGTGTAAATGATTCGGAATACCGAAACTGTTAACCCAGCAGTGAACTATTTTTACACTCTTGTATTGATTTATAGCTTCCCTGTAATTTTTCATGGTGTTGCGTGCACGGATAGAGCCTCAAATTTAGCGGGTATAACCAGAGTCTTTGACTAACAAAGTAATGTAAAGCTCAAAAATTGTCGAAAGTATGATGCTGAGTTATGATATATACTCGATCGCAAGAGCATTTTTCAAATATTCTCCACGTCAACTTTCAGAACAATACTCAAAGCAAAAAAGATCAAACTTGTACTAACAGATTCTACAGATATCCGGATAGTGCACTTAGAGCCTTAATTGTGACTGGACTGGTCTGGTCCGACTTGTGCTGCTTGGTAGCCTTGTGCACTGCCCAATGACTGTGAGAGTTGAAGGTAGGTTGGCTTCCTTTCTTACGCTTAGGACAGGCTGTGCAGCGTTCGGGGAACGGGCGTATCACCGTGGTACTCCTCTTATACTGCATTATGGCATGTCATCATCCTGCATTCGGTAGGAATCGTTCTGAGTGTAATGATGTTGAAGAGTACTTCGGTATCAGAGATCATCACTAGAGGAATTCTTCGCCCGATGGCGAGAAGAAGGTCCTCCTACAAAGCGAATGAAGCAAAAAAGGCATCACCGAATGCCAGGCTTTGGTCAGCTGCCGTACTTCAAAATAAGCGTCTGAACCCTTTTAAGCTGTTCGCAATGATATTGCAGCGATTCGTGCGGTCTGACGGCCCGGTTAGAAATCCGATCTGGCTGCGGTATTCTCAAAGCTGGCATGGATACCACATTCGAGCCTGAGAAATCGGCGTCGAGTTTGGGAAAATACAGTGACCTGTTTCGTGTCTCGACGGTAGCACACAATCTTATTCTGCGCTTTGACTGCGTTGGAGCCGTATATTTTGTCCATTACCCGAGCAGACATCGATATCGCACCGTAAATATCGGGCCAAAGAATGAAGCTTCGATGGGAAGCAATTGAAGACGGTCAATTTGCTTGGCTCGGAGACGTGCTTGGTGTCATCTCGATCGGTGCGAGCGTCAAGCCCAAAATAGCTCAGGGTCTGTTACATGATCACCTTGACGTCGAATCGTTGTTTCGAGATTAGGTTGATCTCGCCAAGAGCGCGTGGGGTGACAGTAAGTTGCACATCATCTTCACTGGCGGGGTTAGTGCAACTAACTTGCCTCCAAAGTATCGCAGCGATAAGACCAAGTCGGTAGTAGCTTGAAAAAGTTGAAGTAGTTGCGTAGGTGGGTCTATAGGGTGCCGTACCAATTGTCGTCGGCACCCGATTGTCTGTATATGGGCTTGAAAATTTGCACGAGCCCATTGGCATCCTCTTATAGCAATCTCGGGCGGACGTAGACTTTGCGGAACATTTCTGACTTTGAATTAATGTAGCTCAGTCGCCAGTTCACTGCAGCAAGTTTCAGGCCAAAGATTATTAATAGATCTAGTAGCGAACGTACAGATTCTGCCATTACTGCTTTATAGTTGTGTAAAATCAGCTTCTTGTTTTTGTCACGTTGTCTTCCGAAGGCAAATCTACATTTTAAGTGGGTGTGTCGTCTGTCCGAGAGTGCCTGATCGCAAGCACGTATCGCGTTGGTGCGACGTTGGGATTATTTCAGGCTTCCTCTCGTAGGAATACACGCAACAAACTTTGCTGTTGCAGTCCTATTAGCCCCTGGCGCTTTTGCAAGTCGAACCAATGGTCGGATGCGTCTTCGAGTCCCAGTGTTTCGGCATGTAGTACAATGGGCTGGCAGTGGTGTTCGGCGATGTTCTCGATCAGCGTATTAAGGCGTGGCTGGTGTCGGAGGTACAATGTCTTGAATTCTCGCGGTCTGGTACGTTCTCCGACGTGTACCTGTACAGGCTTTCCGTGAACGAACGCAATCATTTGGGGTCCGAAATATCGGTCGACGCCTTTTTGATGACGTAGACCATATCCTCGAGGTAGTATTGCTGATTAGTCGCGATTGGTGGCGGCGCAGAACCTGAGATTCGCAGTCTTTCACTGTTTTAAAGTCCGCATCCATACCTTCACTCTTTAGAGATGAAAACAGAACATTGCCGGACCAGAAGAGACGATGACATGCTGACATACATTCAGCACCAAGCCCATATAAAGGCTTCCATATTTTTGCTGCGGATTTCCCGGCAATAAACGTCGCGGCTTGGAATCTGGTTCTGACGCCGACGAGGTGTAAATACGGACGTGTTGCAAGGCGCGAGCGCGATATTCATGACGAAATACAAACAAGAGCGAGCATTTGACGCTAATAAAATAAAGTGACGTTGGCTGCGCGTACTCAGAATGAGATCTGCATAGTCGAGAATTTGAGACAGGATTTGCAGGACGTGACGATGTCTTCCAAGTGCAATAACATTTTGGTTAGAGTCTTGACTGTTGAGCGTTGCTGCGTTTCGTATATTTTCCTCGCCGATAGTGGCGAGAAGTGTCGGTAAATGCGAGACAATTCCAGTCGAGTGAAAAAGCACGTAAGCTTTTAGGGTTCCGCAGTCCCCGTTTTGTCATGATGACGGTGGTCGAAAGGTGGTGGTGACGCACGATCTGTGCCGGCTGTCGGGAGTAATTTTACAGTAAGTAGGGGTGTGTATGTGACTCTTATTACCTTATAGGCCGTGTTTATCAACAAATTTGGGTTGTTCCCGGTTGGTAAAATTTGAGACGCCGCTGGTTGTTCACGGGTCAGCGTCGGTGCATTAGGATTTTCTTCTTCTGATGAATCCTGGGTGGTGGTTTCCGACAAGGCTGCTGTATCTGGACACCGGTTAAGCACATCATTTAAGGGAACCAGGATATTGCACAATGCGGTTTGTATTATGGCTTAATTTGATGAGTGTAGAGGGAGGTACGCATACTGGATGGTGTCGGGTTCGGGAAGTTAACGCAAGCATGAGTGGCTATGTTTGAAGTCGAATGGTACGCGCCATCCGTGAGTGACCGACCCAAGCTCCAGGTGGCGGATAACAGGCTCGAATAATGCTTGGGTAGCACGTCTAATCCAAGTAAGAGTAGAGAGTTCTCTGGAACTGAGTCATCGAATAAAGTGACGGTTGGAAAAGGCGTGGGTAGCCTTACCGTGAAGGTGTAAGTTGCTTGGATATTCTTCTGCCCAAAGCGGGAGCGGGATTTTTTAGGTGGATGGTTTCTCTGCAATGCGAGAGTAAGCCATTGCTTGTGTCATACGTATGACCGCCCTTTGTACCCCAGGACCAATCGTCATACCTAGGAATGGGGTACGCGGCGAGACATAGTGAAGCGCAAAGACAGGCTCATATTGTATGGTCGGCAGTTCTAAAGTCATAAAGACTGAGTGAACGATCGAGGTTTCAGATTCTTTCCGTGCTAACGTATGGGTCCGTTCATGATTGTACTGCATCATCAAGGCGGTCTCGAAGTGGACGTCGGGTGTCGGGGGAGCAAAATTGACGTATTCGCCGAGCATATTAAGATCATGAATGTGGTTGATGGCGGCTATCATGTCATTGAAAGGAGAAGGATCGAGCTTGCACGTTTGCCAGTTGTTCTCTTCACTGTTTATGTCGACGTCCATGACTACATCTTCTGTCACCTTAAGGCGTTGATTGACATCTGACTAGTGCGCGTGATATTCATCTTTATCACGAGTGCGCAGGTCAAAATGGCGTCCGCGGTGGCCATGCAAGCGCTTGATGCCTTCATCTTGGCTTGAGTAGTATTGGTCATCGTTATGCCGGATTTCGGGCATTCCACTCTCCAGTTTCCTCGTTCTCCGCACTTACAACAGCGCAACCTTTCCATATTTCTGAATCTTCCTTCACGGCCACAATTATTTAAGTTTTCCAGAAATGGACGTGTCGTCCTACATATGACTTTAAGGGCGTATTTGCGGCCAAGAAGGTGCTTTTCTGGTGCGTTCTGATAGTTGTAGACGATTAGAAGATAATCAATCTATGATGACGTGCCTTGCGAAGACAGCTGTGTTAAGGCTGAATGTAGGACAGCCGCAGAGGTCCGATGGTCCTGAGCCATGATCATTTGATTTGCGCAGCAATGTTGCGCCCATCTTTTGGACTAAATCATGCTGAATTGCCATCTGGCCTAGTGAGACTCCCATGAGAGATCGGGGCCACACATAGATGATAGGTTCTAGATTCGTTTGACGGCGACGTTAAGCGGACGAGCGGTCAAGCACCTATCAACCTCCCAAACAGATGCAAAAGAGATTCACACAAGGTGAGATTGGGCCTGTACCCTTGGTGTGCGGAAAGTCGAAGCGTCTGTCCAAAAGCCTAAATGCGTCTACGAGAGTGCGCGAATGGTCCACGATCCTCGGAGTGCATTCTTGAGAATAGATATCCGACTGTTTTCTGGTACATGGTACTGATTTAAAGAAGCTACGGCGATTTGTTTGAAGCGAAAGATGCTCGCTGGGCCATTATAGTTGCCTGAGAACCGGCGCGCCAAGTCACCGAAGGTGTACGCCGCACTCGATAGCTTCCTGGCTACGGAATCGAGTTCGTTGCAGTTTTGGAGAGTGGTTTCGGTGTTGGTCGATAGAGCCTCTTGGCTTCCACTGCAACTACTCATCTGCCGAGCTTGTGCGGTAGAGCTGCGAATGAAACGCGCAATGACTTGCAAATTGTATAGCTATCGTGCACTGGTGTTCACTACCTGGAATTCGTCTGCCTTGAATACGGTGTCGATTGTAGTGTCCACCACGAATACTCCGGATTTATGCTCGGATTCCTGCTCGAAATTGCTAAGGATCTTAACCAGATTCCAAAAGATCCTCTTCTTGTAAGCGATGTCTTCATACAAAAAATTGCAGTGAACGAGTCAATCACGCAGCAATTTGATGCCATCTGCTTTTAACAAAATGATAGCCTCCACTAATGAGCACTTGATTTCCGAACAGAGACCGGTGTGGTCTGAAATGATATTGTCTTCGACTTGAGCAAAAATTACAATATTGTTGCGGAGCGAAGCCGTGCCTTTTGAATGAACGCTGGTGTAAGAGAGACTTCCGCGATAGTTTGGCCGACTTAATTGCAAGTGATCCGGCAGGTGGGGTGGCTGCACTCGCATGGAGGCAAGCACGGGTAGATGCAGGCATGAACCAATACCACAGCGTAAATTGACTACCGGTTGTCCTTTGGTTTATTGTGCTCTGCGCTCAAGATTGAAGATTGGCCTAGTGCAATTAGGCAAGAGGAAGGCGCTCGATTGATAGTGTTAGGAATTCTGCGCTAATTCAAAGGAAAGCCTAAGTGTCTAAAAGTGTATGCACAAGAGCGGATAGAGCGCTTGCCTTACACGGTCGGCCGGGGCGACAGTGTCTTGCTCGTCCGCTCGCTAAGCGGTTGAACTGTTTCTTGTTGTGCGCCATCAGGTTATCGGAGCTGCTGGAACAAATGATTCACCCGGACGCGTCGAAAAAAGGTCATTTATTAGAAATTATGGTACAGCGGCGCGTGACATCTGTACTACTGGCAGATCATCTTCTTTCTTGTAGTTCTGCTTTGGAGCACTGAGCGCAACAAACAAAGCAATCTACTTAGTCCCTTCCCATCCCAAAAAATACGATTAAAATCAGATTTCACAGTAAGAGTCAGAGCAATCCGAAAAGTTGAATTTACTGTATCGCTTTCCTTAGCTTGAAACTTCTCGAGAAAATTATAGAAACTTTGAACCTCGGTGTGATACTCTTTCATTTTCAGACCTGTCTGTCTTTTAAGCCACTATTGCATTAGTTGTCGTACAGAAACCATGGACGAAGGCTAAATTACAGTAAGCTTCAATATGTCTTCATCTTGAATACAAATATTAACATCGCCTGGGTGCCATCTACTCCTGTTGGTAATAAAATTGCAATTGGTACGCCTTGATCTTTTTATATTGGTTTTTGCCAAGGAAAAAATTAATAATAGGAAAAATTCAAATGGTTGTTTACTGAAGATGCCACAAAAATTGAAGACGATCCGTTATCATTAATTTGTCATCATCAGAACTCCTAGGCATAATAACGTGGTCCGAATCTCCATCATGATCGTCCAATAATGGAGATGAAGGCGCTACTATAGTTTCCACTTGTAGTTTTGACGCTCCAAAACTCACTAGAATTAATGAGCAATTTGCATCGTACAATAAATAAAAGCTTACTTCTTTATACGTCGAGTCATTTTTCTCAGTCAAAAGGATCTGAAATCTCTTTCGAGATTTCTCTGAGTGAACAAACGCAAATTTCATGTAGTTTTGTGGATGCTTGCACCAACTATTTGGTTTATCGCCTGATTTTTTTCACCCTGGCAGAGATTATTCGCCCCAAAGTACGCGATGCGGCAAGATTTGCCGCAAGAGAGTCAAGGAGAGGGTTTTTTCGTTCGATCGGTGCCATGATGCATAAGAATTCCGATGAATTTTATCCAATTAAATAAGTGAAATCTTCTAAAGAAAAAGTATATTATAATGTTACGTATTCAATTCTTTACATATAGCAAGAAGTAAATAAATTAAAACCATCTATGCTTTTAATTCAAGAAAAGCATGTTCGTTTTGCGATCCAAATCAAGCCTTTTTGCTTATATTGTTTCCCAAACCGGTCACTAAAAACAGCGTAATGCTTGATTTTAGCACAAGAAAATATATGTAACGAGTAA